>ERZ1034952.602-NODE-602-length-32937-cov-30.503649_pt1 | contig 32937 bp, 27 predicted proteins | sample MGYA00520625_ERZ1034952 | MGnify/ENA primary metagenome ERZ1034952 (study PRJEB33766, sample SAMN09781773) | gut metagenome | biome: gut microbiome | host: Homo sapiens | place: Madagascar | study: EMG produced TPA metagenomics assembly of the PRJNA485056 data... | reverse complement strand
TTTTTTGGTCGGAGCAGCGGGATTTGAACCCACGGCCTCCTCGTCCCGAACGAGGCGCGCTACCAACTGCGCTATGCCCCGAAAATACCGCAGCCGGAAGGCGACTGCGGTTTTCTGGTTGGGGATGAGAGAATCGAACTCCCACAAGTAGAGTCAGAGTCTACCGCACTACCACTATGCAAATCCCCAATATTCGGTTGTGTCAGCCGCGCCGTGCGTTGCTGACAAGGGATATTATACACGCCGGCGGGCTGCTTGTCAACCATTTTTTCAGTTTTTCTGCAAAAGTTTTCGCAGCGGCCGCCCGGTGTACGCAGGCTTGTAAATTTTTGGTTTTTCTCTTGACAGCACTCCCCTTTCGGAATACTCTAATACTATAAAAAGGTAGGACCCCGGGCGCTCCGGCATCCTTTGCCGGGCGGTTCGGCTTTGCCTGAATGATAAGGAAAGAGGGCTTTTGAATGAAAAAACGTGTTGGTATCCTGACCTCCGGCGGCGATTGTCCGGGCCTGAACGCCACCATCCGCGGCGTTGCAAAAGCACTGTACGCCCGCATGGGGGATAACGTGGAGATCGTAGGCATCGCCAACGGCTACAGCGGCCTGATCAACGGCGATTACCGCGAGATGACCGAGGACGACTTCCGCGGCATCCTGACCTTAGGCGGCACCATTCTGGGCACCAAGCGCACCCCCTTTAAGATGATGCGTGTGGTGGAGGACGACAACATTGATAAGGTCGCCGCCATGAAAAAGACCTATAAGGCTGCCAAGCTGGACTGCCTGCTGTGTCTGGGCGGCAACGGCACCCATAAGACCGCCAACCTGCTTTCACAGGAGGGGCTGAACATCATCGGCCTGCCCAAGACCATTGACAACGATATCTACGGCACCGATGTGACATTCGGTTTCCATACCGCTGTAGACATCGCCACTGACGTCATCGACCGCATCCACACCACCGCCGGCAGCCACAGCCGCGTGATGTGCATCGAGATCATGGGCAACAAGGCCGGCTGGCTTACCTTGTATTCCGGCATTGCCGGCGGCGCGGACATCATCCTGCTGCCTGAGCTGCCCTACGATATCGACCGCGTGTGCGAGGCCGTGGAGCGCCGTGCGAAGAAGGGCTCGAACTTCTCCATCCTCGCCGTGGCCGAGGGTGCCATCAACACCGAGGAAGCCCGCATGAAGCGCAAGGACTGGATGGCCAAGCGTGCCGAGGCAGGGCTTGGCACCACCGCCACCAACCGCATTGCGCAGGCGGTACAGAAAAAGACCGGCATGGAGACCCGCGTGTGCATCCCGGGTCATATGCAGCGCGGCGGCAGCCCCAGCGCCTACGACCGTGTGCTTGCCACCCAGTTCGGCAGCTATGCCGCACAGCTGGTGGAGGTGGAGCGCTACGGCGTGACCGTGGCCATGGTGAACCGCCGGGTGACCGAGAACCGTCTGGCAGACATTGCCGGCAAGACCCGCAATGTGCCTGAAAACTGCGAGCTGCTGAGCGTGGCGCGCCGCATGGGCGTCTGTCTGGGCTGAGCACCAATTTGCGTTGGGATACTATGGATAAATAGCACAAAAATCGGACAGACCGCGGTCTGTCCGATTTTTGTATTTCACCATTTCTCAGCGGTCAGTCACATCATGCCGGGTGGGCAAGCCCTCGGCAAAGGCGGCAGCGCTTTCCAGCACACTGAGCACCATGCTCTTTACAGCCTCGTAGGTGTAGAAGGCCGTGTGGTCGGTCAGGAGCACGTTGGGCATCGCGCGCAGCGCAGCCAGTTCCGGGTTCGGGATCACATCCCCCATGCGGTCGTAATAGTACAGACCGTTCTCGTTTTCCAGCACATCCAGACTGGCAGCACCCACCTGCCCGCTTTCCAGCGCCTTCAGCAGAGCATCGCTGTCGATCAGCTTGCCGCGGGCGGTATTCACGATGGTCACGCCGGGCTTCATCTTGGCAAAGGCTTCGGCGTTGAGCAGGTGATGGTTTTCCTCGGTGGCATTGGTGTGCAGGGTGATGACATCGCTCTCGGCAAACAGGGTGTCCAGCGGCACATACTCCGCGATCTTCTTTACCTCTTCACTCTGGTACAAGTCGTAGGCAAGCAGACGGCAGCCAAAGCCGGACAGGTGCTTCAGCACAGTCTGCCCGATGCGTCCCGTGCCAATGACGCCCACAGTGCAGTGGGAGATATCCCGTCCGAGCTTGCCCTTCAGGGAGTAGTCCTGCACTTCGCCCCGCTTGAGGATGTGCCCCGCCTTGCGCAGACTCATCAGCATGAGCATAATGGCAAAGTTCGCCACGCCCTCGGGAGGATAATCCGCATTGGATATCTTCATGCCCAGCTCCCGTGCCTTTTCCAGATCGATATGGTCGTAGCCGATGGAGCGGCAGCAGATGGCTTTCACCCCAAGATCGTGGAAGCGCTGCAGCATGGGTGCGCTCATATCGCAGGGAGTCACCGATACCGCATCGCAGCCTGCGGCCAGCTGGGCGTTCTCCATGGTGGGATACACCTCAGTATAACCGTACTCGATGCCATACTGCTTTGCCAGTTCCTCTACGATGCCCTGCTCATCGTAGGGGCGCAGGGTGTAGAAAAACACTTTGACTGCCATAAAATCTCCTCCTGATCTTTCTGCTGTGCGGTGCGCCCGCTTCTTTATAAGGGTGTCTTTATTGTAGCACGTTTATGACTGACGGACAACTTTTTACGTTGAATTTTGTTATTGCGCCCGTGCTTTCTGTCCCAAGTGGGCAAAAAAGGTTGTCAAAACAGGAAAAACGGGGTATGATAGAAGCTGGATCACGGGCTGTGATCCTTCAATATTGCTAAAGGAGTGTGCTTTATTATGCGCGCCTATGAACGACTGCTTGATTACGTCAGGGTCTACACCACCTCGGACCCGGAGTCCGGCACCCATCCTTCCGCTGCGCGGGAGTTTGATCTGGCTCACAAGCTGGTGGAGGAACTGAAGGCTCTGGGCGTGGAGGATGCCCGGGTGGACGAACACTGCTACGTCTACGGCTCCCTGCCCGCCACCCCCGGCTGCGAGGAAAAGCCCGCGCTGGGTCTGATCGCCCACATGGACACCGCCCCAGATGCCAGCGGCGAAAACGTGAACCCCATCCTGCACGAGAACTATGACGGCGGTGATGTGGTGCTGCCCGCCACCGGCAAGGTGATGAAGGTCTCTGCCTTCCCCTTCCTTGCCTCCATGAAGGGCGAGACCTTGATCACCACCGACGGCACCACCCTGCTGGGTGCAGATGATAAGGCCGGTGTGGCCGAGATCATGACCGCTGTGGAGACCGTCATCCGTGAGGGCCGTCCCCACGGCAAGCTGTGTATCGGCTTTACCCCGGACGAGGAGATCGGCGAGGGTGCTGACCTGTTCGATATCCCCGGTTTTGGTGCAGACTTTGCCTACACGGTGGACGGCGGCGATGCCGGCGACATCGAGTACGAGAACTTCAACGCCGCTGCTGCCACCGTGACTATCCACGGCTTCTCGGTGCACCCCGGCTCTGCCAAGGACACCATGATCAACGCTTCCAACGTTGCCATGGAGTTCCACGGCGCTCTGCCCGTGATGGCGCGTCCCGAGACCACCGAGGGGCGTCAGGGCTTCTACCACCTGTGCCAGATGTACGGCGACGTCACCACCGCAAAGCTGGGCTACATCCTGCGCGACCATGATGCCGCCAAACTGCAGTTCAAGAAGGACAATATGCAGGACATTGCCGATTACCTGAACGGCAAGTACGGCGCAGGCACCGTAGAAGTGGAGATCAAGGACAGCTACCGCAATATGCTGGAAAAGATCAAGCCCCACTTCCACCTCATCGAGACCGCACGCAAGGCTGTGCGCATGGCCGGTCTGGAGCCGGTGGAGGTGCCCGTGCGCGGCGGCACCGATGGCGCTACCCTGAGCTGGAATGGTCTGCCCTGCCCCAATCTGGGCACCGGCGGCTTCAACTTCCACGGCGTGTGCGAGTGCACCACCGTGGAACGGATGGACCGCTGCACCGAGATCGTGCTGAACATCATCTCTCTGTACGCAGAATAATTTTTCTTTCGTTTTCTGTAAAACCCTTCTGCATAAAAGCATGACCCCGCGTGAAAACGCGGGGTCATGTTGTATAGTTTCCCAAAACGCATAAAACACAAAAACCCGCCTGGCAGCGGGTTTTTGTGTATAGAGGGGTGGGAAAGTATATAAAGTGGTGAATCTCAATATCAGCGGCAGGCTTTTGTGCAGTGCGCTGCCTTGCATGATGTATTATACCCGTTTTTCTTTTCTTGTCAAACAATATTTTTGGATTTTGCTTTAAAATAATACTTTACTTTTTCGCAAAAACTTTATATAATTAACATAGAATTTCAGAAACGAAATTTTATTCCATTTCCGTGGGTTTGCACAACATAAAAACTTTACTTTCAGAAAATTTTATACAATCCAACATATTTTTTAAGGAGACTTTTGTATGGACGATCTCGACCGCAAGATCCTCACCCTTCTGGCCAAAAATGCGCGGATGCCCGTCAAAGAAATCGCAGAGCAGGTGTCCCTTACCAGCCCGGCAGTTTCCAGCCGTATCCACAAGCTGGAGACAGACGGCATCATCAGCGGCTATACCGTCACGCTGAACCGTCCGGCAGACCGGATGTATGTGGATGCGCTCATCAGCCTTTCGGTGGCTCCCTCCAAGCAGGATGCCTTTCTGGAGCTGCTGCAGAACAGCCGCGAGGTGCTGCAGTGCTACCACGTTACCGGCGCGTATACCTTTCTGGTCAAGGTCAGCTGCGGCAGCATGGCACAGCTGGAACATCTGATTCTGCAGTTCCAGAAGCTGGGCACTACCAGCACCCAGATCATCCTGTCCACCCCGGTGAACCACGGCGATCTGGACGCTTTGATGCTGTAAGCGGGCACTGTTCATAAAACTGTTACTTTTTCCCTGCAATTCTGCTGTGCAGTGATTCGTATCCAGAATAGCAGCCCAAAACCGGCACACACTACCTATAGCGTGTGCGCCCCGGCTGCACCTTCCACACACAGCACTATGAAAGGAACTTTAATACTATGAAAAAATTCATCGCCGCCCTGCTGGCAGGGCTGACCCTGTTTACCTTGGTGGGCTGCTCCGGCGGCAGCAAGGCCGACAGCTCCACCCCCAAGGACTACTCCCAGATCATCCACGATGCCCGCAGCGACGAGGACAACGAGTACGATATGATCTTTACCAAGGGCGAGGACGGCAAGTTTACCGCCATTGACGGTTACAGCTCCGAGTACAAGGCCGACCAGCTGGACGAAGAGATCCGGGATATCCTGATGCCGCTGCTGAATCTGGAGGACGACCAGTACACCGCCTTTGCCGCCAGCATTTCCAGCATGATGGTGCGCAGCTATGCTGTTGCCATCGTAAAGCCCGCCGAGGGCAAGACCGACGAGGTGAAAGCTGCACTGGAGGCCTATGTTGCCAGCGAGCAGCAGTCCATGGAGCATTATCTGGAGGATCAGTACCTCGTTGCAAAAGCCGCTACCGTCACCGTAGCCCCCACCGGCGAGGTGGTTCTGGTCTGCGCTGAGGAGCACGACACCATTCTGTCCAACATTGAAAAGGCTCTGGCCGCGTAAAATGCGTTTCTGAGAGAAGCCGCTGCACAGCGTTTTGTGCAGCGGCTTCTTTTTTCAGAACTTCAGCCGCTCCTGCAAAAAACGGCACAATAGCTCCGCACAGGCGTTGTGCTGTTTTGGGGGACGGAGGAATCCAGCACAAATAGGCGGCAGACCATCTAATACCACATCCCGGACATTGGACATCTGGTTGTGGGGAGCTTCCTCAAAGCGGTTCAAGGACACACAATTCTGTTCCTGTGTACGGTAAAGCACCTGATAAAATCGCTCAACCAGCTCCCGCTGTGGGTGTGCGCCGCTTTCCTGCAATGCCTGCCACAGCGGCCCAAGGGCATCCGGGGAAAAGCCGGGCACCAGCAGGGTCTGCCCGTCCAGCTCTGCCGGAGAAATGTGAGTCCGCTCCCAGAAAGGGCTGCTGCGGGAGACCATGACGGCGGTGGTATGCTGGGATAAAGCAGTACGCGCAAGCCCCGCGGCACAGCCGCCTAGGTCCATCACCAGTCCGGCATCCAGTGTGCCGTTTTGCAGCAGCACCGGGACTTCGTCGTTGGACAGGGAAGCAAGCTTCAAGGGGATGCCGGAGTACTGCTGCCGGAACGCTTCCAGCACCTCCCCCAGATTGGGCAGATAGTCCGGCACCAGTGCCACGCTGATGCCCAGCCGTAGTGGTGCAGACCGGATGTCCTGATAAGCCTGCTGGCACAGGGCATCGAACTGCAGCACCACCGGCGCAGCCTGTGCCCGGAACCGCTCACCCTTTTCAGTAAGAGCCAGATGATTGCGATTGTTGACAAACAGCTTGCCGCAAAGCTCTTCTTCCAGTGCGGCAATGCTCAGCCGCAAGGCCTGCCGGGACAGATACATCCGCCCGGCGGTGTGGGTGTAATTCAAATCTTCGCACAGTGCCAGAAAATAGCGCAGCTGCTGGATGGTCATGGTGTGCTCCTTTTTGCAAAACGCAAGTTTTACTTGACACTTATAGGGATATTATATCTTCTTTTTCTTTGTTTGTAAATGTGATACTTTTAACAAGAACGGCAACAAGATTTTGTCGATACGAGGATACGAGCAAGAAAAGGAAGGAATTATGATGGAAAAGATCTCCCGTAAAGGATTTCTGAAGATCGCAGCAGCAGCTGCCATGAGCGGTGTCACCGCTGCCGGTCTGGCTGCCTGCAATGCAGCCAGTAGCGCCTCCGGCGTTTCCAGTGCAACCGGTATCTACACCCCCGGCACCTACACCGCCACTGCCAAGGGCATGAGCGAGATCACCGCCACTGTCACCTTTGATGCCAACACCATCACCAAGGTGGAGCTGGACCTCTCCGGCGAGACCGAGAGCATCGGCGTTGCAGCCAAGGACAAGCTCATTGAGCAGATCATGAACGCCCAGACCAGTCAGATCGACGGCGTGACCGGTGCCACCGTCACCAGCAAGGCCGTGCAGAACGCTGTGGCAGACTGCATCCAGCAGGCCAGCGGCGGCGCTATCAACCCCGCACAGCAGACCACCGAGGAGACCTCCTCTGCCGCCGACTGGCTGGGCGAGGAGCCGGAGATCGCAGAGAGCGACATCAAGCAGACCGTGGACTGCGAAGTGCTGGTGGTGGGTGCCGGTTCTTCCGGTTCCTTTGCTGCCGCCGCTGCCGCAGAGGCTGGTGCCAAGACCATCCTGATCGAGAAGTTCGGTCACGACATGGCCAGCGGCATCCGGGATACGCTGGCAGCCTGCGGCTCCAAGCAGCAGCAGGAGGACGGCGACGACGTCAGCAAGAAGGACGCCGTGCGCTACCTGTGCAACTGGAGTCAGGGCTACACCCGCCGCAGTCTGGCACAGGTCTGGGCTGATAAGAGCGGCGAGACGATGGACTGGTTTACGGATGTTCTGGCCGAAAGCGGCATCGACTTCCGCCACGAGATCGATGAAAAGCACGAGGGCGACAATTACGAGGTTCTGGATGTCGGCCACAGCACCCAGTATGGCGAGGAATACAGCGAGCAGTTGACCATGGATGCCGTGCTGAAGCACGCTGAGGCAGACGGTCTGGAAGTTCAGTATGAGATCACCATGGTCAAGCTGGAAAAGGACGGCGACCGCGTCACCGGCCTGATCGCCAAGAATGCCAACGATGAATATGTGCGCTACAACGCATCCAAGGGCGTGATCCTCGCCTGCGGCGGCTACAGCGGAAACGACGTCATGATGAACGCCCTGCAGCCCCAGAGCGTGGAGCAGACCTGCATCAACTATTCCAAGCCCGGCGCAAAGGGCGACGGCATCAAGGCGTGCCTGTGGGCTGGTGCCATCATGGATACCACTCACACCTCCATGATCTTCGACCGCGGTGCCATCAAGCCGGACCAGACCGGCGAGTACGGCAAGGCCAGCGATGGCGCGCTGTTCTGGATGGGCAGCCAGCCGTTCCTGAAGGTCAACCTGAAGGGTGAACGCTTCATGAACGAGTATATGCCCTACGATCTGGTGCTGCACGCTGCCGCCAGCCAGCCCTATCACACCTACTGCACCATCTGGGACAGCAAGTATGCTGAGGACTGCGAAAAGTTTGCCACACACGGCTGCAGCCGTCTGTATCCCCATGTCAACGGCACCAACCCTGTGTTCCCCATGGACTATGTGCAGACTATGAACGCCGACCTGCAGGATCAGGGCTACATCGTGGAGGCCGACACCATCGAGGAGCTGGCCGACAAGCTGGGTCTGCCGAAGGAGACCTTTACCGCTACGGTGGACCATTACAATGAGCTGGCCGCCAAGGGCGAGGATGAGGACTACGGCAAGGAGAGCTACCGCCTCTCCACCCTGAGCGAGGCACCCTTCTACGGCGTTCGTCAGGCAGGCGGCTACCTGATCTGCACCATGGACGGCATTCAGATCGACGACAATATGCACGCCATCGACCACGACTTCAAGGCCATCCCCGGCCTGTATGTCATCGGCGACATGAGCGGCAACTACTTCTCAGGCAGCTATCCCTGCCTGATGGCAGGTGCCGCCGCAGGCCGCAGTGCCACCTTTGGCCGCCTTGCTGGTCAGAACGCCGCCGCAGGCATCTGATCACAACATTTTCCTTCTCATCCCTTCTATATATCTGCACTTGAAGAAGCCGCCCCGGGTCGCCGGGGCGGCTTTTCTGATGGCATTGGAAAGGAGAGACCGTATTCTCAGGCGTGAAAACCGCTCACTGCCCTTCTTTTCCGTTCGGATGCTCGTCCTTCTCCAGAACAAGATCCATGAGGTATTCAAAGGTGATAAGCACGCGCGCATAGAAATAGTTGGCGGTAAGGTTCCGGTCGTCCAGCATCTTGTCGTCCAGCAGCACAAAGGCAGGGTCTGCACAGCGGGCGATGGGAGAATTGTCGGCACCCACAAAGGCAATGATGCCCCGGTGCTGTGCAAAGGAGTCCTGCACCGGCTTCAGGATAGTACCGGTCTTTCCGCTTTTGCTGATGGCGATGACCAGTCCGGCATTCAGTGCGCCGCTTTCGTAGACCTCATAACTGTTGGAGCCGATGGCGCAGTAGCCCAGAACCAGCAGCTTCCGCACCATAAATTCCTGCAAAGGGGCACAGAAGCCGGTGCCTGTCACAAGGATGGGCTTTTGCCGATTGGCGTGGAGCAGCTCCACAAAGCGGTGTATTTTTTCTTCTGGGATACCCCCGATAAAGGCGGTGATGTCGGAGGCGTGGTTTTTGTTGTCAATCTCGTTCTGGATCAGAAAACCGATGCGGTAGATCATATCGGTGTAGCCGGTATAGCCCATCTTTTTGCTCAGCCGGATCACGGCCGCCGGGGAGGTATAATTCTGCGCTGCAAACTCTCGCACGCTGCACTGACCGCCGTTTTTTGCGGTTTCCAGCACCGCCTGCAAAAGCTGCTGTTCGTTGGCATTCAGATGGTGCTGATCTGCCAGTTTGTAAAGGTCGTGTTTCATATTTCGCTCCGATTTATGAATCAAAGAGTGGCTTGTTTTCCTGAAGTATACGCTGAATCGCTTATTTTGTCAATGGACATTTTGATGTATCCAATATAAAAGTGAAACATGTTTCAGCTTTTGTGAACAAGTTCGAAAAAAGTCCAATTCGGTAGATTTTTTTGTGCAGAGTGATATAATCAAGCCATCGAAACGGTAAGGTGCACCCCCGAAACGAAGAGACAATTTGAAAAGAGAGATTCATGGAACGTTAGGAGAACACCAATGAAACAAAAAGTTATGGATGCGATGCAGAGCTTTTCCAAAGCTTTGATGGGCCCCGTTCTGTTCCTGCCCATTGCGGGTATGCTGCAGGCGATTTCTTCGGTCATGAGCAACACGGCACTGGTGACAGAGGGCGGTGTTGTCTGGACCCTCGGCAAATTCATCAATGGCGGCGTTGGTGCAGTCATTGGCAATCTGGGTATCCTGTTCTGCGTGGGCATCGCAATGAGCCTTGCCAAAAAGCGCAAGGCAGATGCGGCATTTCTGGCACTGATCAGCTATCTGGTCTGGCTGGCAGCCAATGCCCGCTGGCTGGATGTGGCAGGACTGACCATCGCCGGTGATACGGCAGGCGCTTTGTACGGCACCGGTCAGACCATCTGCCTCGGCTATCACGTTACCGACATGGGCGTATTTCTGGGCATGATCCTTGGCGTGGTGGTGGCGCTGGTCCACAACCGCTTCATCGACACCGAGTTTGAAGGCGCCATGGCCATGTACGGCAACAGCAAGTTCGTCTTTGTGGTGCTGCTGCCCATCGTTCTGGTCATGGCGGTGGTTGCCAGCTACGTCTGGCCTGTGGCTGCGGCGGGTATCAACGCCCTGACCGGTGTCATGGCAAGTGCAGGCGCGTTCGGCGTGTTCCTGTACGGCTTCTTGAACCGCGTGCTGATCCCCACGGGTCTGCATCATCTGGTCTGGTCGCCCTTCCTCTACTCCGCACTGGGCGACAGCATGATCATCGGCGGCGAGCAGATCGTTGGCGCAAAGCCTGTGTTCCTTGCCCTGCTCAGCGACCCCAGCGTGGCAATGATGCGGGATTCCGCACGTTTTCTGACTTACGGTCTGATGAAGACCTTCGGCGTGATCGGCGTGGCAATGGCTTTCATCTCCACCGCCAAAAAGGAGAAGAAGGCCGCCACCAAGGCACAGATCATCCCGGCTACCCTTACCGCCTGTCTGGTGGGCGTGACCGAGCCGCTGGAGTTCACCTTCCTGTTTGCAGCCCCTGCGCTGTGGTTGGTGTACTCGGTTCTGGACGGTCTGTTCCAGATGATCGTTTACCTTGTGGGCATCCGGGTCTGCGCCACCAACGGCATCATTGATTTTCTGGTGTTGAACCTGCCTGCCGGTATCGGTCGCACCCGCTGGCCGCTGTATGTGCTGGTGGGTCTGGTGGAGATCGTGGTAATGTACCTCGTTTTCCGCTTTCTCATCGTGAAGATGAACTTCAAGACCCCCGGCCGTGAGGACGGCGAAGAAGTCACCGACCTTGCCGCAAACGCAGCTGCCGTCAAGCAACAGATTCGCAGCGGCGCAGCCGAAAAGACTGCTGCCAGCGCAAACGATGCACAGACCGCAGCCCATATCGTGGAAGGACTGGGCGGTGCAGAGAACATACTGAACACCGATAACTGCATGACCCGTCTGCGGGTGCAGGTCAAGGATGCCGCTCTAGTCAAGGACAAGGAGTGGTTCAAGCCCACCGGCTCCGCAGGTCTTGTGGTAAAAGGCAACAACATCCAGATCATTTACGGCCCCAAAGTGGGAAAGATGCGTGCCATCGTGGACAGCCACCTTGGCCGCGCAGAATAAGATATCCGCTTTTATTCATCATACAAAAACACTATCATTAGGAGGTTTACCCCATGAAAACGTTCAAACTGGTCATCGCCGGCGGCGGCAGCACTTATACCCCCGGCATCGTCAAGAGCCTGCTGGTGCAAAAGGATCGCTTCAAGCTGAATGAGCTGGTGCTCTACGATAACAACGCAGAGCGTCAGGAGGCTGTGGGTGTCATCGTCCGCCATGTGGTGGAAATGTTCGACCCGGAACTGAAGCTGACCCTGACCACCGACCCGGAAGTTGCCATGACCGATGCAGATTTCATCTTTGCACAGATGCGTGTCGGCCTGTACGCTATGCGTGAGCAGGACGAGAAAATCCCGCTGAAGTACGGCGTTGTTGGTCAGGAGACCTGCGGCCCCGGCGGTCTGGCTTACGGCCTGCGTACCATCTACCCCATGGTGGAGCTGATCGATTACTGCGAAAAGTACGCTAAGCCTACCTACTGGATCGTCAACTACTCCAACCCCGCTGCCATCGTAGCAAAGGCGACCTTCCGTCTGCGCCCGAAGGCTCGTATTCTGAACATCTGCGATATGCCGGTTGCCATCGAGCGCAACATGGCCGAGATTCTGGAGTGCGACCGTCATGATCTGGAAGTGGACTACTTTGGTCTGAACCACTTCGGCTGGTTCACCAAGGTGCGCCTGAACGGCGAGGATGTGACCGAGAAGCTCAAGAGCTATGTGGCAGAGCACGGCTATATGCCCCAGAACGCCAAGAGCGATGTGCTGCACAGCGATCCGTCCTGGCTGCACACCTACGCAAACGCCAAGAACATCTGCTCTGCTTTCCATGACTATCTGCCCAACACCTATATGCAGTACTACCTGCTGGGCGATGAAGTTGTAAAGAGCAGCGATCCCAACCACACCCGTGCCAACGAGGTCATGGAAGGCCGCGAGAAGCGCATCTTTGATGCTGTGGCGGATTATCGTGCCGGCAAGGACGTAGACCTGACCAAGTTCTTCGGCGGTGTGCACGGCGAGTTCATCGTGGACGTTGCCATGAGCCTTGCCTTCGACCTGCGCAAGCGCTATCTGGTCATGGTGGAGAACAACGGCGCTGTGGAGAACCTGCCCTCCGACGCCATGGTGGAGGTTCCCGCTTACATCACCGATCGCGGCCCGGAACCCGTGCGTGTGGGCGAGATTCCCACCTTCTACAAGGGTCTGATCGAGCAGCAGGAGGCTGTGGAAAAGCTGATCGTGGATGCCGCTGTGGAGCACTCCTACGAGAAGGCACTGATGGCCTTTACTCTGTCCAAGACCGTGCCCAGCCTGCTGGTCGCCAAGAAGATCTTGGACGATATGATCGTTGCCAACAAGGCTTACTGGCCGGAGCTGCACTGATAAGTACCTGCTCTCGTTGGTCAGAGTGCAGGTCTTGTCCATGCACAGCACATCCATGCTGCCAAAGCCCTGCATAGCGTCGATGTCCTTAATGATGACGCCGCCTGTGGATGCCGCCGCAATTTCACCGGAATTTTTGCTGAAAATCATTGATTTTATCTGTCAAAGCATTCATAATATCTTTAATTGTAAAAGACGTTTTCGTGTGCAGGAGGAAAAGCATGAAACAGGAGCTGATGGATGCCATTCAGGAAATGCCGGTCATTGCTGCCGTCAAGGACGATGCCGGGCTTTGCAGCGCGCTGACCAACGAGAATATCCGGGTGGTCTTTGTATTATATGGAGATATCTGCAATATCTCCTCCATCGTGCGCCGCATCCACGAAGCGGGGCGCTTTGCCGTGGTGCACATAGATCTTATTGCCGGGCTGGCGGGCAAGGAGGTAGCGGTGGACTTTATCCGCAATACCACCGAAGCGGACGGCATCATCTCCACCCGGCAGTCCTTCATCCGCCGCGCCAAGGAGCTGGGGCTGGCTGCCATCCTGCGGGTATTCCTGCTGGATTCCATCGCGCTGGAAAGTCTGGACAAGATCCCCGCAAACCTGCCGGACTGTCTGGATCTGCTGCCCGGCGCTATGCCCAAGATCCTGCGCCGCGTCTGCGCCAAGGCCAAGGTGCCGGTGCTGACTGGCGGGCTGATCGCGGACAAGGAGGATGTGATGGCGGCTCTGGAAGCTGGTGCCACCGCTATTTCCACCACCAATCAGGCGGTGTGGGATATGTGACCCGCATTCTGCGCAAAAGCAACAGGTGTTTTTTGTAAGGGTTTCACAAAAAGTGCAAAACACCTTGCTTTTTGCGCAGGGACAGGGTATCATAAAAGCAAACAAGTGCTGTTTGTTTCAAGAGATATGAGCGAAACGGACAAGGGCAGTTGCCTTTGTTTCGGTTCGCTCTTTTTTTGTGCAACCAACAGATGCCCGGCTCCCGCAGGCCAAGGCAGAACGGACAGGAGGAAAAGAACAATGTATGATATCGCAATCATCGGCTGCGGCGTCATCGGTGCTGCTGCCGCCTATGCGCTGTCGCGCTACGACAACAGGGTGGTCATCCTTGAAGCCGAAAACGATGTGGCAGACTGCACCACCAAGGCCAACAGCGCCATTCTCCACGCAGGCTACGACCCCGCCCCCGGCACCCGCATGGCACGGCTGAATGTGCGCGGCGTGGCACTGGCAAAGGAGATCTGCGCAAAGCTGGATGTCTCCTATAAGCAGTGCGGCTCGCTGGTGCTGGCACTGGACGAAAAGGAGCTGCCCCATCTGCAGCATCTGTTCGAAAACGGCATCGCCAACGGCGTGCCCGGCATGAAGATCCTTTCTAAGGAAGAGACACTTGCCATGGAGCCGAACCTCTCTGAGAAGGTCTGCGGCGCACTGTGGGCACCCAGCGCCGCCATCGTAAACCCGTGGGAGTACGCACTGGCTATGACCGAGGTGGCAGTGCGCAACGGCGTGGAGCTGCGCCGCAGCTGCAAGGTGACCGATGCCGAAGCCATCGAGGGCGGTTACCGCCTGACCGTGCCCGGCGGCACGGTAGAGACCCGCTGCGTCATCAATGCCGCCGGTATCTGGGCGGACAAGGTGCACTCCATGGTAGAGCCCGCCAACTTCCGCATCATCCCCACCCGGGGCGAGTACTACCTGCTGGACAAGAGCGAGGGCACCCGCGTGAGCCACGTTATCTTCCAGTGCCCCAACGCGCTGGGCAAGGGCGTGCTGGTAGCACCTACCGTGCACGGCAACCTGCTCGTCGGCCCCAACGCAGAGCCGGTGGAAGGCAACGACACCTCCTGCACCAGCAGCGGTCTGGAATTCGTCAAGACCACTGCCCAGCGCAGCGTGCCCAGCATCAACTTCGGCGAGTCCATCCGCAGCTTTGCGGGCGTGCGCGCCAATCTGGACGTGGACGACTTTATCATTGGCGAAGAGCCGGAAGCACCCGGCTGGATCGACCTTGCCGGCATGAAGAGCCCCGGCCTGTCCGCTGCCCCGGCGGTTGCTGAGGAAGCTGTTGCCATCCTGCAGCAGCGCGGTGTTCTGGGCGCTGAAAAGGCCGATTACAAGGACGGCCGCCGCCATATCCGCTTCAAGGAGCTTTCCGCAGAGGAAAAGGCGGCACTGGTCAGGGAACAGCCCGCCTACGGCCGGGTGATCTGCCGCTGCGAGACCATCACCGAGGGCGAGATCTTAGCAGCCCTCCACAGCGAGGTGCCCGCCACCACCATCGACGGCGTAAAGCGCCGCGCCGGTGCAGGCATGGGCCGCTGTCAGGGCGGTTTCTGCGGCCCCCGCGTGCTGGAACTTATCAGCCGTGAGCTGGGCATAGACCCCTTGGACATCCTGCAGGACAAGAACGGCTCGAACGTTCTGGTCAGCGAAACGAAGGTAGGAGGAAAGAGCAATGGTTGATCTGGTCATTATCGGCGGCGGCCCTGCGGGCCTTGCTGCTGCCTGCAAGGCATGGGAAAGCGGTCTGCGCGACATCCTCATTCTGGAGCGCGACAAGGAGCTGGGCGGCATTCTGAACCAGTGCATCCACAACGGCTTCGGTCTGCACCGCTTTGGCGAGCAGCTCACCGGCCCGGAGTACGCCGGACGCTTTATCGAGATGCTCAAGGACACCGGCGTGAAGGTGCAGCTGGACACCATGGTGCTGGAAGTGACCCCGGATAAAAAGGTTCACTGCGTCTCCAAGGAGTGCGGCTACCAGATCATCGAAGCCAAGAGCATCGTTCTGGGCATGGGCTGCCGCGAGCGCACCCGTGGTGCCATCGGCACCCCGGGCACCCGCCCTGCCGGTGTGTACACTGCAGGTGCCGCACAGCGCTATGTGAACATGGAAGGCTATCTGGTGGGCAAGCGGGTGCTGATCCTCGGCAGCGGCGACATCGGCCTGATCATGGCACGCCGCATGACCCTTGAGGGCGCAAAGGTGCTGGCCTGCGTAGAGGTGATGCCCTACTCCGGCGGCCTGACCCGCAACATCGTGCAGTGCCTGAACGACTTTGATATTCCTCTGTACCTCTCCCACACCATCGTGGATATTCAGGGCAAAGATCGCGTAGAAAAGGCCATCGTGGCCGAGATCGGCCCCGACCGCAAGCCCATCCCCGGCACCGAGATGGAGTTTGATGTGGACACCATCCTGCTGAGCGTAGGTCTGATCCCCGAGAACGAGCTGACCAAGCAGGCCGGTATCGAGATGGACCCCCGCACCAAGGGTGCCATCGTGTACGAAAACATGGAGACCAGCATTCCCGGCGTGTTTGCCTGCGGCAACGTGGTGCAGGTGCACGATCTGGTGGACTTTGTTTCCGGCGAGAGCGAATTGGCCGGTGCGGCCGCTGCCAGCTACGTCCAGAACGGTCCCGTAGCCGAGGGGCGCGTGCTGACCGTGAAACCCGGCGCAGACCTTGGCTACACCCTGCCCCAGCGCATCCGTCTGGAAGGCGTGGAAAAGAGCACCAACGTCTCCTTCCGCGTCCGCCGCATCTGCGGCAGGAGCACCATCCTTGTCAAGAGCGGTGACACTGTGATCGCACGCTTCAAGCGCGACCGCCTTGCCCCCGGCGAGATGGAGCACATTGCCCTGCCCAGAGTGCTGCTGGACAGAGCCCCCGTGGACGAAGTGACCATTGAGATCGAGGAGGCATGAGCGATATGAAGGAAGTAATTTGCACCTGCTGCCCGCAGGGCTGTCATCTGCAGGTGGATGAGGCCAACGGCTATAAAGTGACCGGCAACGGCTGCCCCAACGGCATCGCCTACGGCAAGGAAGAGCTGACCCACCCCACCCGCATCATTACCAGCACCGTGCGCGCCGAGGGCTGCCTGCACTCCCGCTGCCCGGTCAAGACCTCCAAGCCCGTGCCCAAGGGACAGATGGCCGAGGTTGTCGCCGCGCTGGACAGCGTGGTGCTGCACGCGCCCATCCATGTGGGTGATGTGGTACTGCACAACGTCTGCGACACCGGGGCAGACATTGTGACCTGCCGCGATATGGCATAAAAGCCTTTCTGCGCAAAGTCAAAGCAGCCGCTGCACCTTGCCGTGCGGCGGCTGCTTTGCGTTAGCGGTGCAAAACACAGGTGCAGCAAGCCCCCTTCCGGGTCGTCCCGTCTCTCATCGCAGCGCAAGCTGCTCTTGACTTTTTGCCGCCGAACCGGTATGTTGGTACTGTCCGTTTGCCACACAGCATTGCATTTATAATATAAGGTAACTTTATGAAAATACGCAGCACGACCCCTTTGCAGATCACTGACCGCTTTGGCGCACAGGCGGCCTTTGCCAGCCTGCGCCTGCCGGACGGCACCGAAGCCGCCGTACCGGCAGAGCACGCCGCCGCTATCTATGTAAACGAGCAGCCCGCCTTCCGGGTGGTATGCACCCCGGCGCTGCTGCCACAGCTGGCCTTGGGGCGGCTGCTCACCGAAGGGTGGATCGCATCTGCGGACGAGGTGGAGCAGATCGCCGTCTGCGCCGAGGGTGCAAAGGTGCAGGTATATCTGCGCCACCCGCTGCCCACCCGCCGCGCCGCCGCGCAGGAAGTTGCCAGCTGCTGCACCGATAATATCGCGCTGGGCAGCCCGGTGGAGCTGCAGCCCCTGCGCCCCGTGCCCGGGCTGGCACTGCAGCCGGAATGGGTGCAGACCCTGACCGCCGCCATGCACGCCGGACTGCCGCTGTACCGCGCCACCCGGGCGGTGCACAGCTGCTTTGTGCTGCACAAAGGAGAAATTGTTTTTGCCTGCGAGGATCTGGGGCGGCACAACGCACTGGATAAGGCGGTGGGCTGCGCGGTGCTGGCGGGGCTTCCGCTGGCGGAATGTGTGCTGTACACCAGCGGCCGGGTGCCGCTGGACATGGTGCGCAAGGCCATCCGCGCCGGGGTACCGGTTCTGATAAGCAAAAGTATGCCCACCGTGCAATCCGCAGAGCTTGCGGCGGAATACGGCCTGCAGCTGGTGTGCGGACGCAGAATCCCTAAAGTTTAAGCAAAGATTACAAAAACAATAGTTACAAAACGGAAAAGCCTGTCTGTTTCTGTTGACATACTCCGCGCCCGCATGTTAATATATTATCGAAGAGACCGCTCCGCTGTTGCAGCAGCCGGAGCGGTCTCAATTGTTGTCCGGGGTTACCCGGCAAAATAAAAAACAGGCAGGTGATAACATGAAGCAGGCAACCAACCCGTTTGCGCCCGTACCGCTGTGGCGCAAGCGGCTGCCGGGCTATGCAGCCATGGGCGTTGCGACCATCGCCTTGGCGGTCGGTCTGACCACCTTGCAAAGCGCACGCACCACGGTTGCCGGCACGCTGCTGCCGGTGTCGGAGACGGATGCAGCCGCCTACGGCATCAGCGCAGTGTACCAGCTCGACGATGGCAGCTACCGCGTGGAGGGCTCTCAGAAGGGCTTCCAGAGCGATGTGCAGGCTGCCGTGACCATTGACGCCGAAGGCAATGTTTCCGCAGTAGAGATCCTCTCTCAGGACGAAACGGAAAGCCTTGGCGGTCAGTGCGTCAACCCGGAGTTCACGTCCCAGTATCAGGGCGCAGCCCCCTTCACGCTGGCGGGCAAAAGCTACACCGTAACGGATCCCGTTACCGGTGCCGCCTATGCCGCTGCCGGTGCGGCGGAGGAGCAGCCCGCTGCCGCCGGGGATTTTGACCCCGCACAGTGGCGCACCTATGATACCTTTCCCGAGGCCGAGGCCACCCGCAAGATGTATGCTGCGGGGCTTACCCTTTCGGCGCTGAACGGGGAGCCCTTGGACGATGAGCTGGCTCCGCCGCTGGATTCCAGCGCTGAAGCCGTGGCACGGCGCAAGCTGTACGCAGCCATGCTCAGCAAGAGCGCACTGGACGGCGAGCCGATGGCGATCCCCTTTGCGGATCTCTCGGCAGAAGAGCAGTCCAAGGTGCGTCTGGAGCAGGCCAGCCTGACCACCACCGGCAATGCGTCCGGTGCCGTCAGCGCAGACCTGACCGAGGTGGACGCCCTTTCCGGCGCGACCATCACCTCTTCGGCTGTGACGACCATTGTCAACAACTCGTATTTCTATGTGACCGGGGTGCTCAGCGCAGAGTGACCTCAACGGAGGAATGGAACCTATGGCAAAAACTGATTTCCTGACGGCTGACATGACCCGCCGTCAATTCATGAAGATTTCGGGCAAGAGCCTTGCAGGGCTCACCCTGTCCGCTTCCATGCTGTCCCTGTTCGGCTGCTCTCAGCAGCAGGTGGATTCCGGCGCAGTGGCCACTTGGGCACTGCCGCAGGGCCTGCTGGTGGTCAACGCAGACCTGTGCACCGGCTGCCAGCGCTGCGAGATCAACTGCACCCTGACCAACGACGGCGTGTGCTCCTCTTACATCAGCCGTGTCAAGATCCAGCGCCGCCTGAATCTGGACGGTGCCGGCAACGGTCTGCTGTCCGGCACGGATAACTGCTTTGTCTACTTCCCGGACACCTGCCGCCAGTGCGAGGACCCCGCCTGCGGCAACGCCTGCCCGCAGAAGGCTATTACCACCGACAGCCGCGGCATCCGCGTAGTGGATACCGACAAGTGCATCGGCTGCGGTGCCTGCCATGAGGCCTGCCCGTGGCATATGCCCACCGTCAACCCCGAGACCGGCAAGTCCTCCAAGTGCATCGCCTGCGGTGCCTGCGTGGCAGGCTGCCCGTCCGGCGCTCTGTCCATCGTGGACTGGGATGCCGTTACCAGCGCAGCACAGGCTGCATACTTGGATCTGTAAGGAGGAACTACAATGGCTGAAAGTTATGGCTGGGCAGGCAAGATCCTGCGCGTCAACCTGACCACCGGCGAGATCACCACGCAGGATGACGAAAAGTACCATAAGTATATCGGCGGTATGGGCATGGCCTACCGCATTATGTATGAGGAAGCTCCCATGGAGCTGGACCCCTATGACGAGAAGGCTCTGGTCATCTTTGGTGTCGGCCCCCTGACCGGTGCCGGCGTGCCCTGCTCCGGCCGTATGAACGTGACCTTCCGCTCTACCTGGTCCAAGGGTCACTCTATCATCGACGCACACATGGGCGGCCACATCGGCTCCATGCTGAAGTATGCCGGTTACGACGGCATCGTGGTCAGCGGCATCTCTGAGAAGCCCGTCTACCTGCGCATCGAGGACGGCGAGGTCTCTCTGGAGGACGCAACCGAGATCTGGGGCAAGGGCACCTTTGCTGCCAACAAGTGGATGGTAGAGCAGAACGGCCGCGAGTTCGAGACCGCTTCCATCGGCCCCGCCGGTGAGAATCTGGTGGACTACTCCACCCTGAACACCAGCTTCGGCAACTCCGGCGGTGCCGGTCTGGGCGCTGCCATGGGCAACAAGAAGCTGAAGGGCCTGGCCATCCGCGGCACCGGCAGCGTCAAGGTGGCTGACCCCAAGAAGGTGCTGGAGCTGTCCAACTACATGATGGGCAACCTGATCGGCGGCAACAACAACCACAACGTGCCCGCACAGCCCCAGAGCTGGGCAGAGTACAGCGCCACCTCCGGCAAGAACCGCTGGTCCGGCGCCCCCGGCCGTATGTGGAAAAAGGCTCCCGGCGGCCCCGTGGATACCGGCGAGCAGCCCTACAACGATATCAACAAGGTGGCTCTGCGCTGCTTCAAGGGCTACTTCGACTTCGGCGCTCCCGCTGCCGAGTACACCGTGAAGAACGGCGGCTGCTCCTCCTGCCCCATCCGCTGCTACACCGAGTATGATGTGGATCCGCTGGCCGATTACGACCTGCCCACCCACAACTCCAACACCTGTATGCCCGTGCTGTACGGCACCCGCGTCTACCCGGACGGCGTGCACGACTTCAAGTACGAGGGCGACGGCACCATGGTCATCAATCTGGCCTGGTCTCATGCTGTGGACGATATGGGCCTGTGGGACAACTACGGCAACCTGAACCGCGACCTGCAGTGGATCCTGCGGATGCCCCGCGAGGAGGCCACCAAGTACATCAGCGAAGCCGAGTACGACTCTCTGCCTTGGGAGTGGGAGAAGGCCGGCGATCCCCGCTGGGAGGTGGAGCTGATCCGCCGCATGGCTTACGGCGAGGGCGACCTGTCCGTCATCGCCAAGGGCACGCTGGCTATGATGGAAAAGTTCGGCCTGCCCAAGAGCTGGCTGGACCGCACCGACGGCGCTACCAACTCCAACCTGATCTACAACGGCTTCCCCAACCACCACGGCCCTGCTGAGGCATGGCAGGTGGGTATGCTGTACAACCTCGTCTACAACCGTGACTGCATGATCCACGAGATCGTCTGCGAGACCGGTTCCGGTGCTCCCTATGAGGTGACCAAGAAGGTCATGGAGGACTTCTTCGGCGAGGGCTGCTACGATAAGGCCAAGGCCTACACTCCCATCAACGAGAACAAGGCAAAGCTGGCTGCATACTGCGTCAACGACAAGAACTTCCACGACTCCGCTACCCTGTGCAACTGGATGTGGCCCATGACCCAGTCTCCCTCCAAGGAGCGCGACTACCACGGCGATCTGGATCTGCAGGCAGACTTTATGACTGCTGTTACCGGCGAGACCTATACCCAGGCCGGTCTGCAGGAGGACGGCGCCCGCATCACCCAGATGCTGCGCGCGATGACCGCCATCAGCTTCCAGCAGAACTGCGGCAGCGCAAACCTGCGTCAGGAGCACGATGCCATCTGCGATTGGGTGTTCGATAAGGACCCCGACTTCAAGGCATTTGAGGAAGGCACCACCAAGCTGGACCGCGCCGACATGGAGAAGGCAAAGGATCTGTTCTACGACGTCTTTGGCTGGGACCGCACCACCGGTGTGCCCACCCGCGAGACGCTGGAGAAGTATGATCTGGCTGACATGGCCGATGATCTGGAAAAGCGCGGCATCTACGCCCAGAACACCGCAGCAGCTGAATAAATCCAACAGATAAATCCCATAGAAAGAGGAAAGACCGTCATGTTGTTTGGCAGACGTAAACCCGGCTACACCACCACAGTGGATGGCAGCGTAGACCCGGAACAGGCCGTTCTGGAGCTGCAAAAGGCAGAGCTGGCCGCCAAGAAAAAGCCCAAGGCAGAGGTGTTCGACATCGACGCCGCAAGCGAGACTGCCCGCCGCCTGAAGGAGACCGGCAGCACCTTTGACGGCAGCGCCGCCAAGACCGGCGAGGACGTGATCGCCGCAGTGGAGCGGGAGACCGCCGAACTTGCCGCAAAGCAGGCCGCCGAAACCGCACCCGAAGCCGCCGGGGCTGCGCAGCCCGATGCTGCAAAGCCGGAGCTGCTGGATTTTCTGGCAAGTGAGCCGGAGGCGGAAAACGATCCCTTTGCGGATCAGCCCACCAAGACCGCCCCGGAACTGCCCCAGCTGACCCCTGCACAGGAGCTGGCCGGTTACATCCGTGCCCGCTCTGCGGCTGCGCTGCTTACCCCCCACGCTTTGCTGCTGGAGGAAGTGGAAAACGCCGACGAGCTGCTGGCGCAGATGCCCGCAGACCCCCAGTGCACCGATATCGTCACCCGCGCGGGTGCAAAGGACACCTACTACTATTCCAACGCCAACATGAGCGATAACTACGCCATGATCGCGCAGCTCATCGAGGACAAGGATCTGTGTGTGATGTTCGCCGAGATGGTGCGGTTCAACGCCCGCATCTATCCCAGCGCCACCCCGCTCAAGTACTTCCAGCGCTCCCCCTACGGCCTTGCGCCGGAGGTCATCGAGCAGACTTGGAAGGCCATGCAGGAAAACCCGGAGTATGCCGATATCGAGGAGCTGACCAACAACCAGAACGAGCGGTTCCTCTTTTCCACCAAGCACCTCACCCGCCGCTACGCCAAGGCTATCAGCGACGTGGACGATTTCTGCGATTAAACCATAAACTACAATTGAATCAGGGTATAAGAGCTTCTTTGAGCAAAGGTGTCTAAACCACACAGGCACTGACACCGCGCCGCAATGCTAAGGGCTGCATAAGCCGGCATTCAAGGGTGGAGGGGGAAACCCCGCCGCCTTCCCGCAGAAGAAACGCTGCAATTTGAAAAAAAGAACTCCTCCCATCTTCACAGGTGCTTTTTGGCTGTGTGCTGCCGCTGCAAGGGCGGCGCATAGCCAAAGGCTGCCACCGGCGTAGCAGACTGCAAACTGCCGCAGCCGGTTTTGTGGGGATATTCTGCGGAGGCGTTTTGATTTTCCGGTCAAGACGTCTCCGCTTCTTTTTCACCTGCCTTTTTTGAAAAAAGAATACCCCTGCTCCCCCGCCTGAGCCATAGCAGGCCGGGAGAGCGGGTCTATGGAGGAAGTTATAATGAATCAGCCTTTCTGCTCCCCCGTTCAGGCGCTGCGCAGCGTGCTGGACGCGGCAGCGCTTCTGCCTTCTCCGTCCCCGGAAACCATCCCGCTGGAAGCCGCCTGCGGGCGCATTGCCGCCAGTGACATTTGCGCCCGGATGGACCAGCCCCCCTTTGACCGCAGCCCGCTGGACGGCTACGCCCTGCACAGTGCGGATACCGCCGGTGCAAGCCGGGAGAACCCGGTCACCCTGCCGGTGGTGATGAAGCTTTACGCGGGCGATGCCCCGGCTGCGGCGCTGCCCGCAGGGTGCGCTGCCCGCATCATGACCGGCGCACCCCTGCCGGAGGGCGCGGACTGCGTCCTGATGCAGGAACTGACCGACAGCGGCGAAGAGACCGTGCAGCTTTATGCTGCCGTAAAACCGCTGCAAAACGTGGTGTTCCGGGGGGAAGATGTAGCCGCCGGTGCGGTCATCGCGCCCGCCGGGACGGTGCTCTCCCCCGCCCATCTGGGTGTGCTGGCCGGGCAGGGCTACGCCGAGGTAACCGTCTGCCGCCCGCTGACCGTGGGTATCCTTTCCACCGGCAGCGAGCTGCTGGAACCCGGCGCACCGTGGGCACCCGGTAAAATTTACGATGCCAACGGCATCCAGAACGCAGCCCGGCTGCGTCAGCTGGGCTTTGCCGTGGAGCGGCAGCAGTGCTCCGATGACCCGGAGGTCATCACCGGCAAAATGCAGGAGCTGCTGACCCGCTGCGATGCCGTCATCACCAGCGGCGGCGTCTCCGTAGGGCAGAAGGACTATCTGCCCCTTGTGCTGGAAAAGCTGGGTGCACAGCTGCTGGTGGAGGGCGTAGCCCAGAAACCCGGCAGCCCCATGCTGGCGGCTACACTGAACGGTAAGCTGGTGTTCTGCCTGTCCGGCAACCCCTTTGCCGCCGCTGCCACGCTGGAGCAGTACGCCATCCCTGCGCTGCTGCGCGCCGCCGGACGCCGGGAGGAGAGCTGCCTTCCCGCCCGCACCGTCTGCACCCTGACCAATGGCTTTTCTAAACCCAGCAAGGGCAACCGCTATCTGCGGGCGACTGCCTGCGGCGGCAAGGTAACGCTGCCCGGCGCGGGCAGCACCGAGGTGCACTCCTCCGGTGCGCTGTCCGCCATGATGGGCTGCAACTGTCTGGTGGAGATCCCCGCCGGCAGCGGGCCGGTAGAGCCCGGTACGGAAGTGGAGGTGCTTTGCTTTGTACAGTGAACAAAAACAGGCACTGGCCGAGACACAGGCGCTCAAGCGCCCGGCGGTGCTGGCGGTCAGCGGGGTGCACAACAGCGGTAAGACCACCCTGCTGGAAAAGCTGCTGCCCGTGCTGCGCAGCCGTGGACTGAAGGTGGGCGTTATCAAACACGACGGCCACGATTTTACCCCGGACGTGCCCGGCACCGACAGTTACCGTCTGCGGGAAGCAGGTGCCGAGGGCGTGGCGGTCTACTCCGGCACGCGCTACCTGCTGACCGAGGAATTCCGCCTGACCGAGCAGGATCTGCTTGCCCTGTTCGAGCGTCACGGCTATGACCTTGTGCTGCTGGAAGGGTTCAAATCCAGCGGCTGGCCGAAGATCGAGGTGGTGCGCAGCGCCATTTCGGATGCGCCCGTCTCCTTCCAGCCGCTGGCGGTGGTGGGGGATATCCCCGGCGCAGATTTTGACCTGAACGATATTCCGGCACTGGCAGACTGGATCGAAGCCCAGATGCCCGCGCTGTAAGGAGAATGCCATCATGAAACTGATCCGTACTGTTGACGCCGCAGGGCAGGTGCTCTGCCATGATATCACCCAGATCATCCCGGGCGAGTACAAGGATGCCCGCTTCCGCAAGGGGCACGTCATCCAGCCCGAGGATATTCCCGTGCTGCTTTCCATCGGCAAGGAGAACCTCTACGTCTGGGAAAAGCACCCCGGCATTCTCCACGAGGACGAAGCAGCCGCCCTGCTGTACAAGGCCGCTGCGGGCAAAAATATCCACGGCACTGCGCCGAAAGAGGGCAAAATCGAGCTGATTGCGGACTGCGACGGCCTGTTGAAGATCAACCGCAGGGCGCTAATGGCTGTGAACAGCACCCCGCAAATGATGATCGCCACCATCCACGGCGACCTGCCGGTGAAAAAGGGCCAGAAGCTGGCCGGTACCCGCATCATCCCGCTGGTCATCGAGCAGGAGAAGATGGACGCCATGCAGGCTGCCGCCGGGGCAGAGCCTATCCTGAACGTGCTGCCCATGCAGGCCAAAAAGGTGGGCATCATCACCACCGGCAGCGAGGTGTTCAAGGGACGCATCGAGGATAAATTCACTCCCATCCTGCAAAGCAAGCTGGCCGTCTACGGCTGCGAGATGGTTTTCCACAAGGTCTGCGATGACGACCCCGCCGGGATCACCGCCGCCATTCTGGAAGCCAAGGCCGCAGGGTGTGAGCTGATCTTTACCACCGGCGGCATGAGCGTGGACCCCGACGACCGCACCCCGCTTGCCATCAAGAACACCGGGGCGGATATCATCACCTACGGTGCACCGGTGCTGCCGGGCGCGATGTTCCTTGTCAGCTATCTGGACGGTGTGCCGGTGTGCGGTCTGCCCGGCTGCGTGATGTACGCCAAGCGCACCATTTTTGACCTGCTGCTGCCTCGCCTGCTGGCAGATGACCCCATCACCGCCGAGGATATCGCCCGCTTGGGCGAGGGCGGCCTGTGCCTGAACTGCGAAGTGTGCCACTGGCCGAACTGCGGCTTTGGGCACTGCTGAAACCCTCTCAGCTTTACTAAGGTGAAAAAATATGAGTGAAAATAATCTGACACATTTTGATGCCGCCGGGAACGCCGTGATGGTGGACGTGAGCGCAAAGCCCGTCACCACCCGGGAAGCCATTGCCCACGGCATTATTACCATGAACGCCGAAGCCTTTGCCGCAGTGCAGAGCGGCACCGTGAAAAAGGGTGACGTGCTGGGCGTGGCGCGCATTGCGGGCATCATGGCCACCAAACGCACCAGTGAGCTGATCCCCCTGTGCCATCCGCTGCCCCTGACCAAGGTAGGCATCGAGTTCCGTCTGCTGCCCGAGCGGCAGGCCGTGGAAGCCCTTTGTACCGTCAAGACCAGCGGTGTGACCGGCGTGGAGATGGAGGCGCTGACCGGCGTTTCCACCGCGCTGCTGACCATCTACGATATGTGCAAGGCCGTGGATAAGGGCATGGAGCTGGGCGAGATCCATCTGGTGGAAAAGACCGGCGGCAAGAGCGGCCACTATATCCGGGCGGAGGGCGGCTATGTTTGATCGTTACCAGCGCGAGATCCATTATCTGCGCCTGTCGGTGACCGACCTGTGCAACCTGCGCTGCCGCTACTGTATGCCGGACGGCGTGGAAAAGCTGGAGCGGGAAGCCGTGCTGACCTACGAGGAATTTCTGCGCTTGGCCGCGCTGTTTGCCCGGTGCGGCATCGACACCGTGCGGGTGACCGGCGGCGAGCCGCTGGTGCGCAAGAACGTGGCGCAGCTGGTTGCAGGGCTTAAAGAGACTCCGGGCATCCGCCGGGTCACCCTGACCACCAACGCAGTGCTGCTGGCAGAGCAGCTGCCCGCATTGCTGGACGCCGGGCTGGACAGCGTGAACATCAGTCTGGACACCCTGCGCCCGGAGGTGTTCCGGCAGATCACCGCCCGGGACGATTTTGCCGCCGTGCAGGCGGGCTTGCAGGCGGCGCTGCAAAGCGATCTGCCGGTCAAGCTGAACTGCGTGCCGCAGGCGGGCGTCAACGAGGATGAGCTGGAAGCGCTTGCCGCGCTGGCAAAGGACAACGCCCTGCAGGTGCGGTTCATTGAGATGATGCCCATCGGCTACGGCGCTTCCATGCCCTGCATCTCCGGCCCGGAACTGCGGGCGCGGTTTGCCCGGCGCTGGCCGGAGCTTGCGCCCCTTTCCCTCGCGCAGGAGCACGCCTTGGGTGACGGCCCGGCGGTGTACTACACCGTGCCGGGCTGGCAGGGCAGCATCGGCTTTATTGCAGCGGTGCACGGCAAGTTCTGCGCTTCCTGTAACCGTGTGCGGCTGACCAGTCAGGGCTTTTTGCGCCCCTGCCTTGCCAGCGAGACCGGGTGCGACCTGCGCGCCCTGCTGCGCAGCGGCGCGGACGACGCACAGCTGCTGGCCGCCATCCGGGAGACCATCTGGGCAAAGCCCCGGGAACACCATTTTAACGACAGTTCCATGCCCGCTACCCGCGGGATGTATCGCATTGGAGGATAAATAACTATGGGTAAGCTTCTGGCAATCTGTACCAGCCCCAAGCGGGGCACCGTAAAAACCGAGGTGCCCAGCGCCGTTTTGACCCCGGAATGGGGCATCGTGGAGGACGCCCACGGCGGCAACTGGCACCGTCAGGTCAGTATGCTCAGCGCCGAAAAAATCGAGACGTTCCGCAAGAAGATCTGGGTGGACTACGGTGCCTTCGGCGAAAATCTGGTCATCGAGGGCTTCGATTTCCGCAATCTGCCGGTGACCAGCCGGTTCGCCATTGGCGATGTTGTGCTGGAAATGACCCAGATCGGCAAGGAGTGCCACAACGACTGCGTCATCAAGCAGCAGACCGGCGAGTGCATCATGCCCCACGAGGGCGTGTTCGCCCGGGTGCTGACCGGCGGCGAGATCCATGTGGGGGACGAGGTGACCTTGCTGTCCGCACTGGAAAACCCGCCCCTGCGCGCTGCCGTCATCACCCTTTCCGATAAGGGCAGCCGCGGCGAACGGGAGGATAAAAGCGGCCCGCTGATCGCCGAAATGCTCACCGCCGCAGGCTATGTGGTGGAGGAGACCATGATCCTGCCGGACGAAGCCAAGGCGCTCAAGACCCAGCTCATCCGCATGGCAGACGGCCGTCAGGTGAACCTTGTGCTCACCACCGGCGGCACCGGCTTCTCGCCCCGGGATATCACCCCGGAGGCCACCTGCGCCGTGGCTGACCGCAACGCCCCCGGCATTGCCGAGGCCATGCGCTACCACAGCCTGAGCATCACCCCGCGCGGGATGCTGAGCCGCGGTGTCAGCGTGCTGCGCGGCAAGACCCTGATCGTCAATCTGCCGGGCAGCCCCAAGGCGGTGCAGGAGAATTTGGAGTACATCCTGCCCAGCTTGGAGCACGGGGTACGCATCGCCGCGGGTCTGGACGGCGAGTGTGCCCGCAAGTAAGGTTTCCCGCCCTGTTTTCCTTTACGGGGCGTAGAAATAGAATATAGTTTACTTGAAGTAAGGAGAAACAGATATGAACAACTATCGCATTTCCCGCCGGAGCTTTCTGGCCGCTGCCGGTATGGCCGGTGCGGCTGCTGCCCTCACCGCCTGCGGCGGCGCTGCATCCAGTGTGGCATCCTCTGTGGCTTCTTCTGCCGCCGCTTCCCCGGAAGCAGCACAGAGCGTGGAGCTGATCGTGTTTGCCGCCGCCTCCCTCACCGAGACGCTGAACGCCATCGGCGAAAGCTACACGGCAGAGCACCCGGAGGTGACCTTCCGCTTCAACTTCGACTCTTCCGGCACCCTCAAGACCCAGATCCAGGAGGGCGCGGATTGCGATCTGTTCATCTCTGCCGGTCAGAAGCAGATGAACCAGCTGGACATCACCGCCTCTGCCGAGGTGAACAAGGACGGGCTGGACTTTGTGGACGCCGACAGCCGCGTGGATCTGCTGGAGAACAAGGTGGTGCTCTGCGTGCCGGAGGGCAGCGACAAGGGCATTGACAGCTTTGACGCACTGGCCGAGCACCTGAAGGCACAGGATATCCTGTTCTGCATGGGCAACAGCGATGTGCCCGTGGGCCAGTACACCCAGAAGATCCTTGCCTACTACCAGCTGGACGAGGCTGCGCTGGCTGCTGCGGGTGTAATCACCTACGGTTCCAACGTCAAGGAAGTGACCACGCAGATCACCGAAGGAAGCGTGGATGCCGGTGTCGTTTACTGCACCGATGCGTACAGCGCCGGTCTGACCCCCGTGGATGAGGCCACCAAGGAGATGTGCGGTCAGGTCATCTACCCCGCCGCCGTGCTGAAGGCCGCCCCCAACGCCGAGGCTGCCAAGGAGTTTTTGGCTTACTTACAGACCGACAAGGCCATGACCGTGTTCGAGGGCGTGGGCTTCAGCGCCGTATAAAGGAGCAGGCATGGACTGGTATCCGTTGTGGAACAGCCTGCGCATTGCTTTGATCAGCTGCGCGGCTGTGTTCTTTCTTGGCATTTTTGCAGCCTACTATATCGCCCGGCTGCCCCGGGTGGTCAAGGGTGTGCTGGATGTGCTGCTCACCCTGCCCATGGTGCTGCCGCCTACGGTGGTGGGCTACTTTCTGCTGCTGCTCTTCGGCGCAAAGCGGCCGTTGGGCATCTTTTTTATGCAGCAGTTCGGGGTAAAGCTGGTCATGAACTGGTACAGCGCCATCTTTGCCTCCATCGTGGTGGCTTTTCCTCTGATGTACCGCACCGCGCGCGGCGCGTTTGAAAGCTTTGACGAAACGCTGGCGTGGTCGGCGCAGACGCTGGGACAGTCCGATACATGGATCTTCTGGCGGGTGCGGATGCCCGCCTGCCGTCAGGGCATTCTGGCGGGCACAGTGCTGGCCTTTGCCCGGGCACTGGGCGAATACGGCGCTACCAGCATGATCGCGGGCTACACCCCCGGCAAGACCGCCACCATTGCCACCACGGTCTACCAGCTGTGGCGCACCAACGATGAACTGGGCGCTATGCGGTGGGTGCTGGTGGATATCGCCATCTCGGCGGTGGTTCTGCTGGCTGTGAACCTGCTGGAGAAAAAACAGAAAGCAGGTGGCCGCAAATGAGCCTTGAAGTCAACATTGAAAAAAAGCTGGACGGCTTCACCCTCCGCGCTGCTTTTACCGCCGGTAACACCTCCACTGCCCTGCTGGGCGCTTCCGGCTGCGGCAAAAGCATGACCTTGCGGTGCATCGCGGGCATTGTAAAGCCGGACTGCGGGCGCATCGTGCTGGACGGGCGGGTGCTGTTCGACAGTGCGCAGCGCATCGACCTGCCGCCGCAGCAGCGGGGCGTGGGACTGCTGTTCCAGAACTACGCCCTGTTCCCCAACATGACCGTGGAGCAGAATGTCCTTTGCGGCCTGAAGGCGGAAAAAGACCCCGCCGCCCGCCGCGCTGCCTGCGCCGAAATGCTGCGTGCCATGCGGCTGGAAGAGCTGGCAAAACGCTACCCCGCCCAGCTTTCCGGCGGGCAGCAGCAGCGCGCCGCGCTGGCGCGCATTCTGGTGGGCAAGCCCAGCATCCTGATGCTGGACGAGCCGTTCAGCGCATTGGACAGCTATCTGCGGGAAGAGGTAGAAGGCGAGGTAGGCAGCCTGCTGGCAAACTTTGCGGGCACTGCCCTGCTGGTGACCCACAACCGGGACGAGGCCTACCGCCTGTGCAAAGAGATGATCGTGCTGAACGAAGGACAGGTACTGCGCACCGGCAGCACCAAGGCCGTTTTTGCCGACCCGCAGAGCATCGCTGCCGCGCGGCTGACCGGCTGCAAGAACATTCTGCCCTGCACCCCGCTGGACAGCCACACCGTCCGGTTGGACGGCTGGGACACCGCCCTGCGGCTGGCGCTGCCCGTCCCGGCGGGCTGTACCGCTGTGGGCATCCGCGCCCACGACTTTACGCCCTGCGCTGCGGACGCGCCCAACGCCATCCCGGTAAAGGCCGTTTCCACCAGCGAGAATCCCTTTGACTGGAACCTCATCTGCACGCCGCCGGAGGGCACGGCGCAGCTGTGGTGGAAGGTAAGCAAAAAAAGCCTTTCTTCGGCAGCGCCCGCCGCACCGCAGCACCTGTGTGCCGCGCCGGAGAGCATCATGCCGCTGAAAGGCTGAAAAAATATTTATCTAAAATTCAATGCGCCAGACCTGCAGGTCTGGCGCATTGAATTTTATTCTTCTACTTTTTTCAGAACACCGCCGGGACGATCTGCTGGGCATCCACATCCACGATGCCGTAGGTGTTCAGCCGCAGCTTCGGGATGACCGGCAGGCTGACGAAAGCAAGGGTCATAAAGGCGTCGATATCCTCCGAGATGCCGTGGGCTTTCAGCGCTGCCTTGAGCGCTTGCAGCTTTTCCTCCACGGCTTCGGCGCTCTCGGTGCTCATAAGCCCTGCCACCGGCAGCGGCAGCTCGCCCACCACCTGTCCGTTCAGTGCAAAGGCAAGGCCGCCTTTATTTTTGCGCACCGTGTTGCCCGCCAGCACCATGTCGGCATCGTTGGTGCCCGCCACGATGAGGTTGTGGGAGTCGTGGGCGATGCTGGAAGCCACCGCGCCGCATTGCAGGCCGTAGTTACCCAAAAAGCCCAAGCCCACATGACCGGAGCGGTGATGCCGCTCGAACACCGCCAGCTTGACGATCTGCTGCGTCACGTCCACGCCGGGCGCTGTGCCCGGGTGCTGACAGAACGGAACGATCTTTTCGGTAGTCAGCAGGGAATGCGGGGTCAGGCAGATCACCCGCTGCCGGGTGCCGGTCTGTTTCAGCTGCAATTGCTCCGGGGTGATCTCGTCCATATTGAAGGAATCGAACACCCGCGCAAACCGTGCTTTGTCCACCGCAAGGGCGGCGGGGTGCAGCATTTTGCCCTGCTGCGCCACCAGCTTGCCCTTTTTGTACACCTGCTCCACCGTGAACTTTTCCAGATTTGATAGCACGATCAGGTCGGCGGTATAGCCGGGGGCTATTGCACCGCTGTGCGCAAGACCGAAGTACTGGCAGGGGACAAGAGTGCCCATGCGCACCGCCACCACCGGGTCTACCCCGGCGGCAATGGCCTTGCGGATGATGTAGTCGATATGCCCGCCCTGCAACAGGTCGCCGGGGTGCTTGTCGTCGGTCACCAGCATACAGCGGCTGCAATAGGGCTCCCGGAACAGGGGCAGCAGGCTTTCCATATTTTGCGCCGCCGTGCCCTCCCGCACCATGATGTACTGGCCGCGCCGCAGCTTTTCCATGGCTTCGCGGACGTCCGAGCATTCATGATCGGACTGCACCCCGGCAGTGACATAGGCGTTCAGCTCCTTCCCGCTGAGGAAGGGTGCGTGCCCATCGATCTTTTTACCCGCAGCGGTGCAGTCGCAGATCTTCTGCAAGATCTTTTCGTCCGCGCGCACCGTGCCGTAGGAGTTCATCAGCTCCGCCAGCCCCAGTACCCGGGGCTGCTGGTAATAGGGGCGCAGCTGCTCTGCTTCCAGCACTGCGCCGGACTCGTCCAGCCCGGTCGCCGGCACGCAGGAGGGCAGCATGAAGTAGACCGAAAGCGCCAGATCCTTGGTGGTCTCCAGCATAAAGTCCAGCCCTGCCGTACCGGCCACATTGGAGATCTCGTGCGGGTCGGTGACCACCGCCGTAGTGCCGTGGGGCAGCACCGCCTGTTCAAAGGCCGGGCCGCAGAGCATGGAGCTTTCAATGTGGATGTGCCCATCCACAAGCCCCGGGCAGACATACTTGCCCTGCAGGTCCAGCTCGGTCTCGCCGGTGTAGTGCCCCACGCCAAGGATGATGCCCTGACGGATGGCTACATCAGCCTGCTCGATCTCGTTTGTGAACACGTTGATGACCCGGGCATTTTTCAGCACAAGCTCTGCCCGCACGTCACCCTTTGCTGTCAGGATCTGCTGCTTCAAGGTTTCCA
>ERZ1034952.589-NODE-589-length-33240-cov-10.639476_pt1 | contig 33240 bp, 35 predicted proteins | sample MGYA00520625_ERZ1034952 | MGnify/ENA primary metagenome ERZ1034952 (study PRJEB33766, sample SAMN09781773) | gut metagenome | biome: gut microbiome | host: Homo sapiens | place: Madagascar | study: EMG produced TPA metagenomics assembly of the PRJNA485056 data... | reverse complement strand
AACAGACCGCAATGCGGTCTGTTTTTTATAAACTTTGCCGTAAAACTATACTCCCTTATGGTGTGTGGTGATTCGTTATGCAACTCTTCCAACACATACATTGTACGCGTAGTTTAAAAATTGTCTGCCTCCTGCCAACAAATCCTCTTTTGTGAGACAAGTTGTCTCTTTCAAGATCTGCGGAAGCTTTTTTGAGAATATAGAATCCAGTCCTATTGAAACTATATTTTTTAACTGTTCCTCCTCGATTGTATTTGGGTCAGTCTGTTTCATCATCATGGCGTGCATATTGATGAAATTGAGAAGTTCTGCTTTTTTCTCAGTTGTTAATGTATTTGAATTGTTAACGAAGTATTCATACACTTCAATGTATCCTGCGAAACCCTTCTGTTCAAATAATTTATTTTCATCAATATCAGGAATTTGAACACGCTGAATGGGCTGTGTGGCGTTCATTGTCTCCTGCGGAATCTGTGGCATCGGTTCCGGTGTCGTTTTCATAGGAACAACGTTATTGACTCGTTCTGCTTGAATATCCGTGCCCATTGCTGCTCCTAAAATATTTCTAATTATTTCTTCCGCCTTCGGAGTCGTATTATTAAAGACGACAATGGTTCTGTTGCCATCTTTATAGATTTTTGTGTCTAAAATATTCATTTAATTTTCCTCCTGATTTATCTTTTTCATTATTATGTCAGAATTTTGCTTTCAAAATATTCGCTATTTTATTTCGTTTGTAAATATGTTATGATAAATATAAGAAAAAGGTTGGAGTAACCCGTAACTGCTTCTTTTAAACCTAACCATCAAAGGAGAGTTTACTATGAAAAGACTTATGTCCGTAAAGGGAACCACTTTTTCACTGCTCGGTTTTGACAAAATGGATAGTTTTACCATCTACCGGGTTTGCGGGAACATTATTATTTACCCAAAAGCCCTGGAGCCGCAGCCTCTTAGATTTGTCTTCGATGACAATTCTGATGAAATCACCACAATAGGGGCGATTAATTACATCAAGGAGACTTATGGTATCACAGAAAATAACTTTACACTGGAATTTGTTGAAAATCCGGCGACTCACAGTTTTCTGTGCACAAAGAAAGCTCCTACCACTTTTTAAAATTGAGTAAAAGAAGATCCGCCATCGTATGATAGCGGATCTTTTTATCAAGCTGCCTCTTCGGAAGATTCTCTTCTCGCCCATTCAAATGGTTTGTCGAATCTCTTGAAGTTTATTTTTACCGTTTCTGCTACGGTTTCCTGAAGTTTCAAAGAACGATACATATCCTTTTTCTCTTCATCAAATCTTCTAACAATATCGTTAAGATACCAGAAGATTTCATAAGCGGAACATGTGGCCTTTCCGGTTGCTTCCAGAGCTGTTGCTGCTGCCATGGAATATTTCTTCGGAAGTTCAAATTCCTTTGCGATACTTCTGAGACATCCCGCGGGATAATAAATCACCGTTTCGGACATTGTTTTGAAATCTTCCGGATTATTCTGAAACAAAGAGTAAAGTTTGTTCACTGATTTGGCAATATCTTCACCGGTACGCTGTCCGATGTGTTTAATAGCAAAAGGCTTACCGTAATACATTTTCTGTCCATCCAGGTTCAGGTAGGAATACACAGTAGCTGCGGCAGAACCAATATCAGAAGTGAAAATTCCAAGCATAGCTTTTACGCTGTCAACAGCAATACCGTTATCATTGAGTGTCATTAAGATATCCTCTTCGATCTCGTCGGCATTTAACGCGTATTCCATGCGAAAGAACTCATGTGAAACAGATCCGGTTAAAAATTCAGCCTTCGGAAAATTATCCTTGAGACAACCTTCTACCGCTTCAACAATGTCCTTCTCTGCAAGTACGGCATACTGCCCAGACATAATGGCAGAGATCTTTTCGTCTCTATACAGCACCTTTGCTCTCTGGGTATACAAAGAAAGACATTTATTGATAATATTTGCCTTTTCCTGCAAAGGGAGCACATCGATACCGGTATCCTCCTCTTCATTGTAAAGAGAAAATCCTCCGATTTTCGCCCTATCTAACAAAGATCTCATAGCAGTATATCGAAGAGGCACGACTCCCTTCTTATCCTGTCCATTAATCTCTGTGTGAAACTTCAAGAACATATTAGTTCCGCTTTCCGCGCAATTCTGAATTGCGATATCGGAAATAACAGAGCCGGTTCTCTTTTTGAAGCTATTAATCAACTCGCCGGAACTTTTGGTGAATACCTGCATTAAGTTAATCGGACTGATAAACCACTTATCGTGAGTCTTTCTGAAGTCCAGGTATTCCTGAAGCTCTTCTCTGCTGTTGATTGTTTTAATTTCGTCATCTTTCAATAATATACACATTTATTTGTCCTCCTGTTTTCTCCAATTATCTTTTAAGTTGCTATCATTATTATGAACGAAAACCACAGGCAAAAGAAAAGCGCCAACGGCGCTCTTCTTAAATACTAAATTCCAAAAAATATTTAATTCTGCAGGCGTCCTCATTGTAGATGATGTATTCATCATTAATGAGGTCACGGCCGGCATGAGCATGAAGGCTGTCGCATCCTCGGCGTTCTTTCTTGAATCTTGAATCATCCAGCATAACCATACTGCTATCCCACGTATCAACATCAAATTCATTACCGGTTGCCACTTCATAAATAGCCAGATAAGCTTTTTTACTCTGTCCTCCGGCGTGTCTGGAACCGTATAGTGATGTATATCCCATAGATTTATCTGCCTTATCGGCAAAATAAATACCACGGCCAAACATAGCCCCGCTTTTGACTACGTTAGATGGCGACAACATAAGTCTTGTTAAAAGAATGCTCCACCAATTTTCCGAACGGCTGCCGTGAAACAACTCTCTGGTTTTTATAATTCCATTCGCCTTGACATACCGGTCGAATCTTTCGTTATTTTCCGGATTATCGATTCTCCAAGCCCGCGAAAACTTTTTCTTCGAAGCCGGATCAAGCATATTCCGAATACGCTCAATTTCCTCGTGAGGACATTCCTTGCAGATGAATGGAACCTGCTGAACACTCTTACCTTCCTTACTGATTGCCAGATTATTTAACAGATCATTTTCTCTCTCAATGATAGAGAAAAAATCGTCCTCTGCTTTTGCGGTATTCTGGATTACATTCCGCATTTTTCTGGGGATCAGTGAAAATAATTCAAATAAAATATTATTGAATTCAAACAGACTACCTGTATTTTCAAGCTTTTTGATTAAATCTTTCGCCTTTCCGATTGCTTCATCTGTTACCTGAAACCCTAAAACACGGTAATTGTCGTCCACTATCTGTTTAGATATTGCTCTGAGGCTTTCGAGAACAGAATTGATATCTGAGACATCAGATATTTTGTCCTCTTTTATTTTTTTGTTTTCCGAAATCAATCCGGTCTGATCTACATAACCATTCGCAATTTTTTCCTGATATAATTCGTCCCAGGATGATATCGGGAAAAATTTGGTGTACATTCTGTTTCCGACACAACCAAATTCAACAACAATCCTGTTATCTTCCTCTTTCATTCTGTATATTTTGTTTTTCATAGGCTGAAACAAAACTGTCTCCATAAATATCCTCCACCTCTCTTATCTTTTTCATTAATATGAGAGAAAACAAAGAACAAAAGAAATACGGGCCAAAAGCCCGTTATTCCTTAACACAATTCATTCTGCGGTATTCGATATTGTTGTCCAGCAGAAATTTATTCAGCATTTTCAGCTGATCACTGGTTCCTCGAATACTTACAGATAATAACCATATTTCTTCTTTTTTCTCTTCCTCCTGCTTTGCAAAAGAAGGTACAGGAATTTGTACTCCCGGAATCTGCCCGGATATCATTTGGTTTACAGTATCAGAAGATACAGTCTGCTGCGGTGTTGCAAAAGCCATTTTTTGCATGGCCTGGGATGCTGTTGTGGCCTTCATAAAGGCATTCTGCGCTTCTTGCTGCCTCTTTGTTTCCTCTTCCTTTGCCCTTCTTTCTGCCTCCTCCCTCGCTTTATTTTCAGCTTCTTTTAACTGATCAGCGCGGTTGTTGATGTTATCAACAATTTCGGAAACAGAATAAAATTTCAGAGCATTAATAAACTCTTCTGCATCTAATTTTGTGGAAAGCGAATTATTAACGCTTTCTATAACTGCAAGAATTGTCTGAATATTAGCATCATGTTTATCCTGTTCTCCTTTCAGCGCCAACCCTTCCTTATTAATATCCTCTTTCACTTCCTTCTGCGTTCCGGTAAGATTGAGATAAAAATCTTTTACAACCAGTCTGGATGCGTATTCAGGACGAAGTCCCAGGGAGTCAGCTGTCGTTTGGATAAATTTTAACGCCTGCTGTCTACGCTTTTCGCGTTTCTCGTTGTCGTAAACGTCAATTCCTGCCTGAAGAGGTTTCTCGACGCCCTCAATAATGGAAATGAGCTCTTTGCATTGTTTTTCCATCAGATCGATATTTACGGACATCTCCTTCTTTTTGGCTTTTCGGAACTCGTCAATAGCAACTCTAGCAGAAGCAAGATTAGCGCGATCCTGTTTTGCCTGTTTCAGATTATCGTCGGTGACGATGATTCCAGCATACTGCTGTGCCTTCAACTCTACACATTTTTTCACAACCTCGTAATTGTAAGTGATTATAGCGGGCTGTACATTACTACTTGCTAAAACTAAATTATCATCGTTCATTTATCTTTCTCCTTTATTATCTTTATTGTCACGTAATTAATATGAAAGATTTCTTGCCCCAAAAGAAAAAGCCGCCAAACGGCAGCTTTCTCAATTTCTTTTATTTCACAACAATTATTTTTAATCGGTAGGTAACAACATCATAAACTACTTCCCATTTAGCCACTTTATAGTGGCCATATAATATTACTGATTCTTTCGCATCGAGTGGTTTGGAAATCGGATCAGAAAATATATCGCAAATACATATTTTAGTATCACCAACATATTTATTTAATAATTCCTCAACTGTCATATTCTCCACCCCTATTCATCCTATATATTCCCGAACAAAATCTTCCTCGGAAATAATAGGAATCGACAATTCTTTTGCTTTCTTATTCTTTCCCGATGTACTGTTGACGTCGTTATTAATAAGCGCAGTCGTTTTGGATGACACTGATCCAGAAACCTTTCCGCCTAAAGACTCAATAACGGCGATCATGGCATCCCGGTTTTCGTAATGCTGCAAAGATCCAGTAATAACGAAAGTCATACCATTCAGTCTATCTCCGGTTTTGGATTTCTCGAATTCAAAGAACGAAGCGAGATATTCAACATCCTTTCCACTGCATATTAACGGTAAATTGCCGTTTTCCCAGTCTCTCAGTGATTCGATTACCGTCTCGCCGATTCCATCGATATCCTTTAATCCTCCGAAATCGCTGTCAAACAAAAATCTTTCCGGATCCTGTTCGTAGTACGAAGCAATCAACTTTGCTGTGGACTTTCCAACCCACGGAATACTCAGCGCATTGATGAAGTTCGCAAGAGTTGTTTTTCTTGCTTTTGCAATGCTATCTACAATCAGGTTATAGGATTTTTCTCCCCAGCCTTCCAAATCTACGATCTTATCCTTATTCGGGACGATATTTGTAAACAAATCAGAAAATGTTGTGAGAATTCCTTCGTCGATTAAATCAATGATCTGACTTTCGCCCAGGCCCATGATGTTAATTGCGTCTCTGCTCACGAAATGTGTCCACTGGCCGATCTGCTTAGAAGGGCACATCTCATTTTCGCAATAAACGGTTTTGATTACTTCGTTGGACCCGGTGTTGTTATTAATGACGATTTTTGTTTTACCTCCGCAAACAGGACATACTGCTGGTGCCTTCGCGGTATAAAGCATTTTCTTTTCTGCAGACAAATTTCTTGCAATCTGGGGAATGATCATATTTGCTTTGTATACAGTGATCTTATCACCCGGTTCCAGCTTCAGATGTTCAATATAGCTTAAATTATGGACGGAAGCCCTCTTAACAGTTGTGCCGTCAATTTCCACCGGATCAAACACAGCCACCGGATTCAGTAATCCTGTTTTGGAAGCGGACCAGAAAATCTCTCTGAGCGTTGTCTCAAACTCTTCATCCTTCCATTTAAAAGCAATGGAATGTCTGGGATGATGTCCGGTGAGTCCCAGGCTCCGGCCATACTCGAGATCTTCGTAGGTAAGAACCAGTCCGTCAGTAGGATAAGGATAACCTTTTCTTTCCACATATTCAGCAAAGAATTTAACCAGCATATCGATGTTATTTGCATCGACACAATGGTTTTCTACAAACTGCATTCCGCAGTTTTCGATCAATTCTTTTTCTTCTTTGACTGAATTTGCTTTGGGCGATACCAGCTCGAATGGAATAAAATGAATATCGCGTTCCTCCAATTCTTTGACATCCAGTAATCTTACGCTTCCGGAGGCAACTCCGCGGGGATTTTTATATTTATCCTCTTCATTTTCGATCCTTGCGTTGATCTTCTCGAATGCCGGATAACTACATAAAGCTTCTCCTCTAATCACAACCTCTTCTTTGTAAGGGATATTCTGAGCCACGCCGCGAATATACGGAGCGTTTCTTGTAATATCTTCACCCACAAGTCCGTTGCCTCTCGTAACCAGGCTTTTAAGTTTTCCATCAATATAGGTGGCAACCAAAGTCAATCCGTCGAGTTTCCAGGACAAATAACCTTTTCGTTCCCCGAGAAAACCTTTCAAATCATCAACACTTTTGGTCTTTGCCAAAGACAGCGCCGGATATTTGTGGGTCACTTTTACTGCTCCATCAACGGGGGCAGCACCTACTTTAAAAGATGTGGGGCTTTCCGGCAATGTGATCCCGGTCTCTTTTTCCAATTTCTGCAATTCATCGAACAGGGCGTCATATTCAAAATCAGACATAATCTCCTGCCCGTTATAATATGCGTCTGCAGCCTCTTTCATTTTTTCGATAAGCTGCTGCATTTTTGTAATCATTTCTTCTTTGTTCATTTTCAAATCCTCCATTTATCAATTGTTTTCTCTATTAATATGAAAGAATCTTTATCTATAAATTTTCTCTCATATTAATAAAAACGAGAAAAACAGGAGGCAAATAAAATGTTTCAGAGATTATTAATTATTGATGGAAGTTCGGTGCTTAATGAATCCTATTACGGCACTCTTCCCGAACAGATGAAAAGAGAAAAAGACAGAAGCAAATGGCACTTGTGGTATCACGAAATGCTGCGTAATAAAGAAGGGGTCATCACAAATGCTCTCTTTACTACCATGAAAAGAATTGAAAAAATCATTGAGGAACAGCATTTTGAATATGTCGCTGTCGCATGGGATATCAGCTCCGATACCTTTAGAAAACGGATGTATCCGGAATATAAAGGCAACAGAGAAAAGCCGGACGAAAGCTTTATCAGCCAGCGCGAAATTTTCCCGAGAATGCTCACAGAACTCGGTTATCCAGTTATCTGTATGAATGGATACGAGGCTGATGACTGTATCGGATCTTTGGCTAAAAAGTTCGAAAATCAGATTCCGGTGGTCATTTTAAGCGGTGATAAAGATATGACACAGTTGGTCTCCTCCTGTACCCAGTTATGGTTTTCCTGTAAAAAACCGAATCAGGCAGAGGAACTGTTCGATGATATGATGCAGGGAGAACAACGGATTTCTTTATCGCAGTACGGCCTTCCGGATAAGATCTTTCCGGTAAATATGAAATCGGTTCCTTATTTCATGGGTGTAAATTCCAATCAGGTTGTTGACCTGAAAGCAATCAGCGGAGATAATTCGGATAATTACCCCGGAATTGCAGGAATCGGTGAAAAAGGCGCAATCGCTCTTCTGAAATATTTCGGTTCCATAGATAAGATTATCGAAGCGATTAACAGCGGCACGCTTGCGGATAAGGGTAAGTTAAAGGAATTGAAAGATGATTTTTCGGCACAGACCGGCACGCGCTTGCCTGTGGCTAAATTGCTGGATCCGGATTTTGAAAAAAATGCCAGATTCTTCCAACGAATTGCGCAGATTGAGACAAATGTTCCTTTTAACATTACTCTTGACCAATTAAAATTAAATATCAATCAATTGAAAAGAAGACAGTGGTACGAATATCTTGAGTTCTACTCTCTTCTGAAAACAGCATAATAAAAAAGTCCCCAAGTTGGGGACTTTTTTATAAACTTTGTCCTTTATGGTGTGTGGTGATTCACTCTTTCGCTATATTCATAATAAGAAAAATCCTTTCCATTTTTTCTTTCTTTACATCGAATAAAATTGCTGATCCATTTTCCAATGCAATTTACAAAAAACAATACAAATCCTACATATACAAAGGATTTCGCAATATTTTCGTAATGAGGAAATCTTTCTGCTACAGGAGAATAACTATCCACGCATGATTTAATGTAATACAGCCAGAGCCCCACAGAAGTCCACGTAGGCAACAATATTGCCAGCCAGTTTACCGGATATGCTACAATCAGACATAAAGAAAAGGTAAGCATCGTTTTATGAAAAGGAACGTCAATGATTCGGTACATATACAATATCCATGTAACAAACGTAGCTAAAACATACACGATAGCGATTCCCTTAAAATGCAAATTGTATCCAAGGAAAATTGGATTCAGGAAATGACCTCCGCACCCACAACCGGTAATCCTCTGTAAATCGTATTCCCAGTTGTAAATAAACTCAACCTTACCAGGTTTACCATCTAAATCTTTTTCATAATATATGAGATTGTCTTCATCATAACGATCAATAAAGCATTGTTTATCTAACTTCATATTGTTGCCTATTTTTTCTTATGCGTATAAGGAGCGCTTACTTTTTTGCTCCAAAAACTATTAACTATATCGAGAACAATTGAGCCAATTGTCCAAATGATAGCTTGGGCTAATCCGACAAAAAATAATCCAGTAGAAAATTTGCATACTGTTTGACATATATGGCGAATAGTTGTGATCTCTCCGGCCTTCATGCTCATAATAACAGCAGCTTGTGTAAAAAACAGAATTGATAAATACATAATTGTCGGCATTTGAATTTTATTCAACGCAGATCCAATGCGATCATATATAGGCTCTGATACAAAAAAAATCCAAACGAAAGCAAGAATTGCACAAACAATAGCTTTAATTGTTTTATCTTGAATATAAAATTTTGTGATAAAACCCACCAGTGGAGTGGCCCAAAAAATCAATCCCTTAGACCCAAAGAATAGCCAGATTGAAGTGAAATACTTCTTATCAAACCATTTTCCATAATTGTCACATCCGGTAATTAATTGAAGATAATATTCATTTTTTCTCATATATGTAGAACAACAACTATGCTTGTATTTCACATCAACGCATCCATTTTTGGATTCACTTACAATTTCTTGTCCCACCAGATTTGCTATATCATCAATTTTCATATCAATTCCCTCTCTCGGTATAATAACTACTTAGTTTTCTTTTTATAAACAACATATGCAATGATTCCTAAAACAACCAAGCAGCCTGCAGATACAATCCCTGCAACTACTCCGCTATTACTCTTCTCGACCACTTCTTTTACAGGCTCCGAAGTTGCTTCCGGTGTCTGCGTAGGTTCCGGTGTTTCTTCGATTTTTTGTCCAGGGATATCTACATCGCCGATAGCCAGCGGAACGATAATGGAACAGTTTTCGGTAATTTCAAAGGTATTCTCTTTGTATTTTAAAGGATATTTTCCGGTAAAGTCCGCAGTAATACCGCCTTCAGTAATGGTATAGTTTCCTACAGGAAGCTGCTGCAAAGTTGTAAATCCGTTTGCCTCATAAAGATCAATTTCCTGATAACCACCGTTTTCGTCTTTAATACCTACGAAACAGGGTTCATGAATGATATCTTCGACGGCGGCTGCAAATGTAACGAAACCAAAGCGCGTATTTTCATCGACGGGGGCAGGAGTTTTTGCGTTTTCACCGGCATCTCCACCATACATGTTTGTATAATCTACTGGAGATAATGCTAAACCAGTGTTAGTATCTATAACATAGCCAGCGGATTCCATTTCTGGTGTCAATGAACTCAGTTTTCTGGCTTCATCTCTAATACCAAAAGCCGCTTTTCTCTCTTCCCCAGCTAATTCTTTAAAAATAATACCTGCCTCTTCATAGTAATCTCTCACAAACAATCCATCTTTCATCTCTCCGATCCTGATAGAAAGACCGGGAAATTCGTATCCGGATTCGTCTCCTGCTTCCACAACTTCTGTATTATTTAATTCAGCGGCCTCTGCCTTGCTGGATAATATTGCGATGATAAGCATTGTCATGATCCATTTAATTTTTCTTTTTGCCCTAAATAATGTTCTCATTTCCGCCCTCCATTGTGCGTTTATTTATTTGCTATTGTCATTATATCGTAAGATTATTATTTTGACAAATTTCTGCACAGAATTTTTGCAACACAAAAAAGACCGCTATAATTAGCGATCTTTTCATAATCATTTTTATCTCTGAACATAACCCATATAAGGTGAACCAGAATACTGGCTATAGTTTTGTCCCTGTTGCATCTGAACAACATTGTTTGGCTGTGCATAGGTAGTCTGCTGATTCTGCTGCGGCTTCCACATATTCTTATCGGAATAGTCGAGTCGCTCATTCTCCATAAGTCTACCGAAAGAGACTTTTGCTTCAATGGTATCCTTCCAAAAACCATACCATGCTTCCTCGGAAAAATTCATCATCAGTGTGATCTTGTCCTCACACTGGGATAATCTCGCGCCGATCTGCGCTCCCTGAACGGGCGGAGCCATACAATTCATAATTTCGATACAGTAAGGTTCCTTATTACCGGGATCTGTGTCGAAAGTAATCTTGGCTGTTCTCGCTTCCGTTAAACCCTTCTGATTTACCTTGTTGACATTCGGGGTTCTCATGCCGTCCCAAATGACAATTTTCTGATAAGTGTTTACGGAAGTTTTATCAAGCTGCCCATTCATAAATAAATTGCCAGCTTCAACAATAGCGCTTGCAACAATGCTGTTCTGCTTCGCAAACTTTGGATCATTTGCAGCCACCAATTTATTGTAAGTATCACAAAGCTGATTGTAGTTATTAGGGCTCTCCAACAATACTTCTGCCGGTGTCCGGTCTTTGAATGGACCAAATTTGATTTTCACCGTATAAGCCGCAGACTTTTTCTCTTCTGCTCCTTCGGGCTTTTGTGCAGTTAATCCTAGAGCCATACACAGTTTTGTTTTTTCGAAAATAAAATTCGGAAGAGTTCCTCCAAAATAGAACTTAACTCCCTTCGCAGATGTCGCATCAAAAATATTAATGCACACATTTGATGTTTCCGACATCGCCAGTGCAGGATCTCCTTCTTTAAATCCTTTTTTGGTAACGCTTGCATAGCAACAAACTTTACCTTTATATACATTAGCAGACTGAATAGCCATCTGCTGCTTTAAATTTATATTTTCTGCAGTACTCATGCTGCCCTCCTAGTTTTTAGTAAAAAAGAGGGATAAAATCATCCCTCTTTCTCAAACTTTTTAATTAACTTGCCTCCTAGTTGAACGGCAGGTTGTCGGGAATATTCATGAAGCCATTATTGGCTCCAAGATTAGGCATTCCCTGAGGGGGCTGCTGCATCTGGGGCTGTCCCATGGACTGCATTCCCATAGGCTGCTGATTCATCTGAGGCATTCCCTGAGGTGTCTGATTCTGCATTCCCATCTGAGGCATTCCGCCCTGAGGCTGCTGCATCTGAGGCTGTCCCATCTGAGGCTGTCCCATCTGAGGCATCGTGCCCTGCTGAGGAGTCTGCTGCTCTGCGGGCTTCCAGTCTACGATTTCGATATTCGTTACACGAACCTGAATCGCTGACACCTGCTGCCCATCCTTGTTTGTGTAATTGTTGGGCTGGACTTCGCCAATGACATTGACTCTTCCGCCCTTCATGCCATACTTTGCCAAGAATTCTGCCTGCTTACCGTAAACGGCGCAGCGCCAGAAAATAGCTTCTTCTTTGTCGCCATTACGATGATTATCCGCAACAGAGAAGTTGACAATAGCGGTTCCATTATTGCTATATCTGGTTTCCAGGTCATTTGTGATACGTGCGTTACTGATAAAAATACCGTTCATTTTATTTCCTCTTCTTTCTGAGAACTAACTGTCCTCCAATTATCAATTTTGTTTACGTCATTATTATGACAGAAAAGTATGTTAAAAGTTTCAACTATCTGAGAACCACAAAATCCGTGATATTGATTTGCGTTGTTCTATTATCCCTAAATACATTTACCCCTACTTTTCCAATCAGATCAATAACGGATACGTGCTTCGGAAGCATAGAAATCTGCTCATTAGCATGAAACATGATTGCTTCATAACCGAATCCGGTGAACTTCAATGTATCTTTGTTTTTACCGATGATAGAATAATTATCCACGTTCATCTGCAAACGGATCACCGGCGCGGGATTTCCTTCTCCAAAAGGTTCCAGGGAAAGAATCTGTGCTGCCACCATCGGGAAATCTGCTTCCAAAACTTCGATATCATAGGGAATCGCGTCATCGAATATAACGTCCGGCAGTTCCTTCTCAATCGCATTTTTAAAAACCATGATATTTTCCTCTTTCATGGTGAGACCGGCTGCTTTTAAATGACCACCGAATCCAACAAACAATTCAGCGTGCGCTTCCATTAATCCTGCGAGACTATAATCATTACTCTTGCTTCTTGCACTTCCTTTGTAAAATCCAGTTGTCTCATCTTTTGCGAGTACAAAAGCTGGTTTTCCCGTGTATTCAGATATCTTTCCTGCGACAATGCCGACGATTCCGAGCGGAATCTGATTGTCTACTACAAAAATAGATCTATCTTTTGAAACAGCCATTGCATACAGGTCAAGTCTTGATACCGCTTCTTCCACAAGCTTTTTACGAAGATCGTTTAATTCGAGAAGTTCATTAACTTTTTCTCTCTTTTCCCGTCCTCCGTCAATGAGAGCGACGACTCCCATCTTCGCACCATCGTCTTTAAGCCGTCCGCAAGCGTTGAGTACGGGAACAATATTGAAAGCTACGTCTGTCGCGGTACTACCTTCGGAAAACTTCTGCGCTTCCAGAAGTATTTTGAGACCTTCGCTTCCTTTTCCACGCTTCATGTTTTCCAGACCGTCAATGACAATTTTCCGGTTATCTTCTGATATCTCTACACTGTCACCAATGGTTCCTATTGCGGCAAAACAGCTGAGTTTCTTCATAATCGGATGATCTTTCCCAAAAATTTCTTCAGCCAGCTTATAAGCGATGCCTGCTCCACAGTATTCCGTATAATCCGCTTCGCCAACGGCCTTCGGATCCACGATGATATCTGCTGCCGGTAATTCTGCTCCCGCTTCGTGATGATCCAGGATAATCACCTTCATGCCTTTTCTCTTTGCTTCTGCAATCGGTTCTATCGCTTTGATTCCGTTATCGATCGTAACCAGTAAACCTCCATTCGGCACGCGCTCGATGATCTTCATGGATAAGCCATATCCTTCCGAAAATCTTTTGGGAATGATCAGCTGATATTTCAATCCTATTGCTGCAAAAATATAGGTCATGATGAGCGTTGACTGAATTCCATCGTCATCGAAATCAGAGACAAGTTTCACGAGCATATTTCTCAATTTTGCTTCGAATAAAGCATTTTTTACTTCGTTCAAGCGGTAAATTTTATATTCGGGAACCATATGAATAATCTGTGCGATGGATTTACCTGTCTTTTCAACCGCAAATTCTTCAACACTGTTTCCCCGTGTTACTTTTTTCCAGTTCATTTTTTGCCTCCTTCTATCTTTCTTAAATCATCATTAATATGACAGAAAACTGGTACGACATTTTTGTGCAGAAATTCCATGTTATCATAACCTAGCAGAAGACCAGTTTTGAATCTTCGATTCGGGGCTGGATGAATGCGTCTGCGCTCTTTGGGTATTGCGAGAATTTAACAATTACATCTGCTCATAATTAATATGACAGATTTCAAAATATTTCTGTGCAAAAAATGCTTTCCGGAATTCATGTTATAATGAAGCAAGAGTAAATTTTAAAGGCGGTGATCGTATCAGGAAAGCATATAAAAGTATCTTCATTAAGAAAAATTCCATGCCGGCGGCAGACAATAATCTTCTGTCGCAGGATATAGAAGTCTACAACCGCATGATGCATACTGCCTTTGTCTGGAATAATCAGGATCGTGTATTCCCGGACGGTCGCTCCATTCATCTGCATCTGAAGGATCAGTACCACTGCAACGACTACTTCGCGAACAGCGCAAATCAGGAATCCAAGGGTAAGCTCCGGTCGCTGAAGGAACTGCGGTCGTCTTACATCAGCGACATGAAAGACGACATTCGTGCTGTCACAAAGAAGATCACCGGGAAGCAGAAATATCTTGACTCTTTGCAGGCAACGCTGGATTCGATCATCATTTATACGAAAGAAAATTATAGTAATTCTGCTAAGATCAGATCCTGTCCCGGTGTTGCATTTCGTCCGGACGGCTCCGTGAAGTGGCGGTGTTTTCATAAAACGAAGATCTTTGATAATGTTTATCTCTTCGAACACCAGTGGCTCCGGCCACAGATCAGAAAGACTGCCACGAACATTTCCTACATGCAGCACAAGATTGACCGCCTGAAAGCAAAAATCATTTCCATTCAGGACGATCCACGGTATCATGTCTGTTTCGGAACAAAGAAACTGTATCACGATACCCGGATCAGCGGTCAGGATCGAAAGAACACGATCCGCAAGACCAGATACCACAGGATGCAAGTATCCGGACGATCGGATTCGAAAAGCGGAAATTGGGTATTTACTTACGATCCGGTATCACAGGAATTGAAATACCGAAGTCTCAACAACTGGGCTCGTACAATCGTATTCCCCGGTGTCAGATTTCCTTACGGGCAGGATAAAATTAATGCCTTTATCACGGAGCACAGAGGCGCTGTTGCCTGGGAGATCTGTGACATGGGCAATGCCTGGCAGGTGACCTGCATCATCGAAGATACCCCGGAACACGAAAAGAACGATTACTTCGGAACCGGCTGCGTTGCTTTCGATATGAATTATGATAATATCGCCATGACGGAGCTGGATGCCTCCGGGAACATTCTGTACCATAAAATCCTGCGTTTTGATCTCGAAAACATGACTTCCGGCCAGGTCGAACAGCTGCTGTCTCACGCACTCGAAGACGTGTTCCGGTATGCGGCAGATAAAAGGAAACCTGTCGTGATGGAAAATATCCGTTCCCTTCAAAGAAAGAAGTTCTATGACCGGAACACGAAACGTACCAGGCGGATCTCGATGTTTGCATGCAATCAGATGGCTTTGCTGGCGACTTCCAAATCCAATAAATACTGTATCGAAGTCGTTCAGGTAAACCCCGCGTATACTTCCAAGACCGGGCTTTTGAAGTGCAAGAAACGATATGGTCTCAGTACCCACGAAGCTGCTGCTTTCGTGATTGGCCGCAGGGGCATGGGATTCATAGATAAGGTCCAGGATTCTTGGAAGCACCGCCTGAAACCGGAGCTTCGCACGAAACCCAGACACGAGCAATGGAAAGCAGTTTATGCAGTCCTTACGAAAATGAACTACCGCGACCTGAATCGGATATTATATCCCGGACTGTAGCCTGCATTGAATTTAATGTAAACCGTAAACTTTAGCCACAGTAACTATTAACTCAGTCAATTGCCGCGCTGTACCATGCCGGAGCCGTTCTCCCTCAGAGCAAAGAATGTCCTTGTATGGACGCAATACAGCAAGGTTCTTATTATGCAGCAGACCATGAGATTCGGAGTGATCTCCCGCCATGACATTTCTTTCGTTGTGCCGGGTTAAGAACTCGACTGGCTGCTGCACACAAAGGACGGTCCAAAGCGAACTTGAAATCGGGTACGTCGCCGTTATTTAACGGAAGCCATATTTAAATCTTTGATTCGGGTATGGTAGTTCACTTATAAATCTTTCATATTAATAGAAAGAAATAATTTAAGGAGGTTTTATATGGTTAAGAATCTATGGAAGCAGATTGAAGTTGTCTGCGGTAATCATGAAAAAGATTATCCCGTCATGGGATTAAAACAGGGTCACAGATCATTATTTTACTCTTGCCCAAAGTATTATCCGGATGCAAGGGAGCCTGGTGAAACAGCCTGCAGGAATCATGTTAGCACAGAAGATTTTGAGAAAATTCTGGAGATTCTGTCTGCTGAAGCGGAAGCGCAGATGTTATCCGGTCAGAAGATCTGTCTCAAGAACATGAAATTTAAGGTAAAAACCATCGACATCGAAGTAATTTATCATGTAGATGATGTGATCCGAATCAAAGTTAAAAATAAAAAAGCATTAGAATAGGGAAAGCGGAGCTAAATGCTCCGCTTTTTTACCTTACTTCTTCTTTGACAATTGTTTCTTTTCTTGTAGTTTCTTCTCCCCGGGCCGCTCCGGTCATTTTTTCTATCTTTTCTATGAACGGGGATTTAATAGGAGGCTCAACATCGCGGTAAACCGTTTCTGTTTCCTCCATCTGTTCAACCATACCGTCTTTGGTGTATACCTTGAAAGAAGCGCTTTGGGGAACTTCTACGTGTTCTACATCAATGCTTTCCAGTGCTGTTTCATTGATTGACTCTTCTATTTTATCCACCTCATCATTCTCCATTGCAGGAATTACAGTTGTGTCCGGTACTTCCGGAGAAATTTCTTCCTCAGGTACAGGAATCGGTTCATCGGGAGTAAAATCTTCCTGCGCAGAGACAATCATTTCGGAACCAGATATATCGGGAACAACAGGGGGAACCTCAGGAGACAGCTCGTTCAAGGAATCTATCAGTTCCTGATCGTTTTCCGGAGCTCTCAAAACTTCCTGTTGATTATGAATCAAATAAGGAGCGACTTCTTCTACAACGTTTCTCACGCTAGGTTCAGGATCTTGAATCAGATCTTTGAGAACCTGAGAAACTTTTCCGTCGATAGCATGTCTGGCGACAACTTCTCTTACTTTAAAATCTTCATCATGGCTGAAAGTGTAATGTCCAAAATCAGCAAACTGCATTACATTCTCTTTTTCCTGAGCTGTTCCATTCTTGACTGTCTGGAGAATCTGTCTGATTTCTTCAGGTTCATCGTTTTTCAGAATATAATCGAGATGATCAATATCTCTCACATCAATGATCGTTCCATCGATATCCACAGCCAGATAGGACTTCTGACCTTCCGGATTGATGAGTTGGACTTCATATTCTTTTTCATATTCAGTTCCGGCTCCAACAACGATTGTTTTAGGGACTTCTTTATTCTCCTCCTCGCGGTCATTCTCTTTATCATTAACAGCTATGGTGCTAAGAACGGCTTCCCTTACTTCTTTCTGATTACCTTCCAGAATATTCTTATCGACCTGTTCTTTATCTGTGAGATCTTTTTGATGAGCAGATTTTTCAACATCAGTAATAATATCGGATTCAAGGATAACATTCTTTTCAAGCTCTCTGGTATGCTTATCAAAGCCATTGTCCATTCTGATCTGCTCTACAGCATCACGAATATCCACTTCCTTGTCTTTGATTCCGCCAAGCTTGTTAAAAACAACACCACCGATAGCACGAAATGTATAGGTTGCCTGACTTTCAAGAGTTCTTTTCATAGGATTCGCATGAGAGATCAAAACGCTGTCGCCGCTTCTTTCAAACTTGAAAGCACCTTCCTGTGTCTTAACATAAATAGTCCTTTTTGTGTCGTAACACAGTTTTGAAAGTTCCAAAATCTTTTCATGATCAGTCAGCTTCTCATTGTTCAGTATTTCTATCTTCTTAGCTATTGTGTGCCCGTTTTCTCTAGTTGCAGCCTCCTGTTTCTTTTTCTGCTCATCGTAGGCGTTCTGAATTGCCTCGTTATACATCTTCGCACGGCTTTCCTTAGGCATCGTAAGTTCAATAACTCTGTCGCCGACCCACCTTACCGGAGTCAATGCAACATAAGCGACTTTTTTTACAGCATTAACGATACCAAGGCCGATTCTTTTCAGAAGAGATTTTTTATTGACGTTGTCAACTACTTCCTGGGTTGCTATTTCCTTTTCTCTCTGTTCCTTTGTATGATCCGCTGCTTTAGCCTTCTCTAGCGCCTCTTTCTCTTCTTCTGTCATGCTATCTTCAGTCTTCTGTTCTTCAGGCTCATGATCTTTTGTAGTATCCTCTGCGGAAACCAGCTCTTCCTGCGCAGATTCGACTGCCTGTTCTTCCTGAACAGAATCTGTTTTTTCCTGCTGTTCCTGTTTTTCTTCAAATTCTTTTTCGTTCATATTTTAACCCTCCTGTGAAATGTCACATTTTTTGCTTGTTAACATTAATATGAAAGAAATTGTACATGAAAAACTCCGGGTATTGCTACTCGGAGTCTTTCTTCTTTTTCCGTCGTTTTACATCAACGCCTGTGCACATCAGTAAAATGAATTGAAAAATATTTTTTCCGTTTTTTCTGTTCCTCAGTCAGTTCTTCCTTGTATTTGCGCTTTTCCTTATATTGCTTTCTTTGTGCTTTGAAGCCGTGTTCCAGGAGGTAAGTTTCAAAGTCTTCTTCGGAAATGCGTTTTTTAAAAAGTTGATCTCTCCACTCCATGCCACAGTCGGCGCAGAAACAGTTCTTTTCATTGGGGACGGATCTTAAGCGAATCCGTTCCCCCTTCAGAAAGTATTTTTCCTTCAGTTCCGGATCATTGCCTGCGACAAAATATCCGGTCTTTTTACTGCCGCACACGGGACATGACGGTGTTACTACGATCCTCATCCCGCCACCTTCGAGAGGTTATTTAAGAAATTGCGATAAGCCTCTTTCTGGTAATCTGATAATACAATCATTCTCGGAAGACTTACAAGATAATCATAAAAATCAGTAGGTTCAGAAATTCCTTTATTGGAAATATCTTCTAAAATGACTTTCCGATTCTTGATTCCGATAATGGAACTTAAACCGAGTTTTAAAGACAATTCCATCGGGGAAAGTCTGCATTCCTCAAAGTAACGTCTTTGTCCTGCGACAAGATCCTGATTGTGTGCTTCGGAAACAAGGATATGCTTCTTGAGCGCATTTTCATCGATCACGCCATCAGCTCCGATCACGCCGTCTTCGCCATACGCAAGAGGAATCTCTCCTAACGTATAATAGTCATCCGGCTGGCAGTCGTACTTACGAAGCGTAGTATAAAGTGTATCTGCATAATAGCCGGTATCGGAAATCTTAAACAGATATCCTTTATAGAATTCTCCGCAGACAAGCTCAGGCATCTCTACGTACACTTCTGTGCATTCCTGCGTAATGCTCCATCTGATTTCTCCTTTCGGGAACAGCTTCTCGATTACATCTGCGATAGCCGTTCTTTTACAGAAACGTACTTTTTTTGAAAATACAGCAATCGCCTTATTCAAACGTCCATCGGTTCGATACAGGATATGCATCGCCGAATCACTGTCCTGCAATGCGCCTACAAGCGCGTAATTTCGAATGGAGCCGGCCTGCTTAAGGAATCTACCACCTATACCATTCAAACGCGCTGAGAGCGTCTTATATAGGGTCTCGCCTACAAAGAAACGTTTCGCGGATGCTGTGGGGAATTCGATAAGCGTCTTTGACTTCGCTCTCATCTCCTGAATCAACGACAACTGATCCGAATTTAAGGTATCGATACAAAGTGCTTCCATATTGGTAACAACATATCTTCCGTCTTCCGTATAACGGATATCTCCATCATTGATTACATGAAAAACGGCTCTCGTAGGACTGATCTTGTAATAATCGAGAATACGTGTCTCTAAAGGGTCAACTTCTGCGATACATGTATTCTCATCAACGAATATTGCTTCTTTACGGAAAGAATCAAGATCCGTACCGCAAGCTGCATATTTATCCAACAATAAATACATTCTTTTATCCTCCTTCTATCACTCTGTTTACGTCTTTAATATGAAGGAAAACACACCTCTAAAGTTGAATGTAGTAAACGAAGGGTATGTCCATTGCCTCCAGAGAGAAGTGATATCAAAGTCCTGTCCCGGCTTACGCCGTCCAGTCCTTAGATATCTTTTACATATAACCTAACGGGATTTTTGAGCCGCCAGCGGCTCAAAAATTGGTTCTACTGGAGACGCAATCCGCCGTTTTCGAAAAAAAATATCCGTATTTCCCACATCAAAAATAATTCCAGGCACGACAAAAAGCCCGGTTTTTCCAGGCATTTTTGCAGAACTATTCTACGGAACATTAATTTTAGGTCGGACTATACACGTATCTTTTTGCAGTACTCAAAGAAACACCCAGTCTGGAAGCAATATCTAAAAGAGCCACGCCTTTTTCACGAAGCTTTTTTGCAGACGAAATAAGCCTGCGGATCATCTTTTGTTTCTGCGATTCCTTGCGGGCGTTTTTGCTTTTTTTGTATTTGCGATATTCGCGCATATAATTTTTCTGATATTCCTTTTTGTTCGTGCAGTCGTAACCGCAACAGGAAGAAAGTTCCGCCGTCACGCACAGTTTTTTCAAAACCGTATGCATGCGGTAATAGTAAAGTTTCCGGGGGCGGCTTAAACTGATTACTTCCTTTTCACGCATCGGATGCTCAAATCCGCGGTTAAAATTTAAGGTAGCCAGTTTTGCCTCGTATTCTGTCATTCCCGCCTGCATGGAAAAATTCCAGTAAAGAAAACACATGACCTCACGGAATCCGATATCGTAACCATGGTCCTGCAAGATCTCAAGAAAATGACATCTTCCGCGCAGCATCTTATTTACGCTTCTGGAATTGGTCCCACAGATATGTATCCCGGGGCCTTTTTTCTTCTTTTTCTTTTCCGCTTTGTACCAATCAGGAAGTTTCGGCAAAATTTCATCTGCGAGTTCATGAAAATCATAGCGCTTACCGTTGGAAACCTTCTTTACCTGCACGAAGTACTGCTCGTCTACATGAAAAGACGGTGTGCTAAAAGGCTCGTCGGGATTGAAACTTTTTCCCCAGATCGTGTTGAGGCTTGTAGGAACACGGACAAAAGACGTATAGGGGTTATATTCGGCGTGATACAGCGGATTCAACGCATTAATCGTGGCGATGAGTTCTTCCTGAATGCGGCGTAACAGCGTCAGGACATTTTTCCGCCTCTTTTTATCAAATCTGGGCAGCACAACGCCACCGTCGTTCAACAGATAAACGAAGCGCATTCTGCGTCCATATTCGATGTATGTAGGCATGGGGAAAAATACCTGTTTTTCGATAAGATCTTTCTGAAACATCTGCCATACTTTTAAGGGATCCAGCAATTCGCCGTATTTATCCGTAAACTGGAAATCGATATCAATGGGAATACACTGAACGGAACGAATGTTATCGACCGTCGCCTTCTTTTTGCCATAGAAAGTAGAGACAGACATGTACAGGTTGCTCGTTGGCAACTTGTCCATTCTGAAGATTTCCGAGATATGTTCATCACAAAAAGTCTTTCCGTAAGGAAAGATGCCTGACTTATTGCTTCCGCCCCAAAGCTTCAAAAAGCCAGCAGCGTCTTTGCCGTAAAAATCATTGATGTATTCCATATCGCTTTTCGTCAGACTTAACTTTGCCATAAAACACTCTCCTATTTTTTCTTCTGGTACTATTAATATGAAAGATAGCTTTGCGGAACACAGAATCAGATTCTATATGGAATTTGATTCCGCGATCCGGAATACCCGTACCATTAATATGAAAGATTTGGTGAAAAGCACATTTTTCTGCACAGAAAAACCGCATGCCTAATACATGCGGTTCTTCATTATCTTTTCATAAGTGCCACCGGTTATGTTGTTGAGCGCTTCGGATACATAACCAGCTATTTCGGCTTGATCGACGTGTTTGCAGCGAGTGCAAGGCTTACCGCAATACTTATCTCTTCGACATTTGCGGCAGTCGCCATCCAGCTTTCACTGCTCATTTTCCTGTATTCTTTCCATTTTTTCCTCTCCTATTGTCCGATAATCGCCGTGGTACGCAACAGAGCCGGTAATGTTATCCCATTCGACGGGAGTCCCATTCCTAATGGCTGCCTGTACCGCATTCCAAACAATAGCCCTCTCTTCTCTTTTTGATATATCCCGGAGCTGTTCATCTGGAATATCAACTTTGATCGTTCCATACATCATTCTGTCTACGGTTGCTTCGATTTTCACATTAAAATCTCCTTTACATTCTGAAGCTGTCAGACGCTTTTAACATACAATTCCTCCATTATGCAATATTTTTCCAGCTTCTCCAGTTGTCTTTGTCCCGAAGCAGACGGAATTTACCCTTTCCCTTGGATTCGGCGATCTTCGTAAGCTTATTTTCGACATCATTCATATCTACCCATTCGAAGATATTGAATTCGTTGTTCTTGTCATCTTCGCATACCCAGCAGGAAGAATAGATATCGTAGTAAACTTCGTAGAAATTTTCAGAGAATCGCAAGGTTACGTAAATACGCTGCGTCTTTCCGGCTTTCCAGTACTGATATGATGAAATCTGTGCCTTATGTTTGGATTCTTCCAGAACCGGCTTTGATTCAAGGAATTTTTTCAGCACACCGACACCAACGTCCCAGGTAGCCAGAATATCATCTGAGGCATTATGGAACTGGTAAGTCTTTCCCGGATAAAGAATACCAAGAATATGACTCAGCTTTCTGCAGCCGTCATGTTCATCTGCGAAAATATTTTCCTTAACGATACCGAAAATATCCACTACCTCTTCTGGCTCAAAAGATTCCTTCATTCTTCCGGCATAAGCAGTCATGAATTTAATATCGAACCCGACATTGTATCCACTGATTACCGCATCCTTGTGCTTTTCAAAAAATCCTTTTACAACAGGCCAGGCGTCTTTTTCTTCCGGTTTATCCTCCAGAAATTCATTCGTGATACCGTGGATTGCAATCACTTCGTCTGTCATTGTAAACGGCGGTTTAATGTACTGTTCTATCTCATCTGTTTTCTGATAGAACTGCCCTACCTTTTCCATAACAACGGCAGAAAATTCAACGATCACATCCGCATTCTTTTTAAGTCCGGTCGTCTCCAGGTCAAAGATCAGAAATTTTCTTCCCTGCATGACGGCATTATAAAATCGCATGGTATTGCCTTTGTTGCACCAGTAGTGCTTGCCTCCCATGCCGAAGTAATTCCATATATTTCCCATATATTTCTCCTTTCTTTCTGTTTCTTACGTCATTAATATGAAAGAAAGTCATAAGAAAAAGACGGGCAAGCCCGTCTTTCTCTTTATTTCGTGAGTTTGTCAAACTCTTCCTCGATATCCTTTCCGACATTCTCGTAGCACTCTTTCAGGAAGATATTAAAATTCTTATCCTTAATCGTTCCGAATGAGTAATACAGACCGGTAATGGTAAGCTTCTCTCTTGCTCTGGTTGCGGACACAAACAAAAGTCTGCGCCTTTCTTCCAGTTCATCGATTCTGCTGTCGTATCGGATCAGCTTATTGTCGTATTTAGTAATGGAATTATAAACAATATCCCATTCCAAACCTTTCGATGAATGCGCCGTGGTAAGTGCTACTCCTGGATAAGGAAGTTTCTTGGAGAAACTATCCTCACTGCCATATACTTTGAAATTATAAAAGTAGTGGCAGATCTTTCCCCAGGTCTTATTGTGATCCACGACTTCAAGGAAATGGTCGTAGACTTCATCCGGCTCGTTTCTCAACAACTCCGACATCTGCCGGAATGCTTTCTTCTTATTTTCGTCGGTAAATTCTGCGAATTTTTCGACGTATTCGTGATACTGCTTTAAATATTCATTCTGCTGTGCTTCCGGAAGTTCAAAGAACTTTCCATGGCATAAAGCATTCAAATAAGTAACAATATCAACATCAGCTTTTTCTTCCGGATGTGTCAGGTAATTCATCAGAGACACACAGGCTTGTACTCTGCTGTTTTCAGAAGTAATCTCCGGGACAAGAAGAATGCAAGGAATTTTCTTCTCCTTCAGCAGATCTTGCATCTTTAACAGCTCGTACTTGGACATTGCAATGAATGCAATATCCTTCGGATCCTTACCAGAAGCGATATCCTGTTCGATTGCTTTTGCAATATCTGCATATTCCTTTTTGGAATCAAAATATCCCTGCACTACAGGAACCATTCCATTGTCCGGTCGCGTAGCAACCAGATTCTTCTCCATCTTCTCCTTATTGTTTCTAAGGATCTTATTTGCGAAGTTGATCACACCGGGAACCGAACGGAAGTTGGCAAGCAAATTGAAATCCTGCCCCTGGCAGCACATCAGGTCAAAGAAATGAATGATGTTCTTCGGGGAAGTGTCTCTGAATCCATAAATCGCCTGCGCATCGTCACCTACCACCATAAGACTGGTCATAACGCTGCTTTGGCACAGACATTTAATAATGCTTAACTGCCGCAGGTTGGAATCCTGGAATTCATCCACGATCACATGCTTAATGCCTGTGCTGCGGAAATATTCCGGAATCATGCGATAAAGGTCAATCACCATCCACTCCTGATCGGCATATTCCAGATAATTCTCTTCGATCAGCTTCTCATTGTATTCCTGATACAAAGGCATTAGCTTTTCAAGAGTTTCTCTGGTGATATTCTTTTTATCCACATCCAGTTTCTTTAGAACAAATTCCAGTGTTTCATCAGTAATAGAAACGATCCGGTTGGATTTGAAAATATCGAAAATCTTCTTGGCAATTACAAGTCCGCCCTTCAGATAAGCTTCGTTTGCTTTCAGGTTCCGGTAATTTAATCCTGGAACTTCCACACTCGAAACCAGCTCCTCGATAATCCGCATCCGTTCACCTTCTTCGATCAGCATCGGAACCGACGTAAATCCCAGGTAGCTGTAACACTTGGAGATAATATCGTTTCCAAGACCATTAAAGGTTGTGGAAATCAGCTTATCCAGATCGATACCGGAATTCGGGATCAGCGTCTCGACATAATCCTTGATTCTGGTCGTCATCTCTTCTGCCGCCGCATTTGTAAAGGACAGAACACAGATTTCTTCAGGTTTATATCCTTTTTTCAGAAGTTCAGTAACTCTCATTCCGAGAACCATGGTTTTTCCGGCTCCGGCTACGGCATTAATTCTTGCTACGCCATATTCAAAACCAATAGCTTTTTTCTGGTCCTCTGTCAGATTCATGACGTTCGCTGGTGTTTTTGCCTTTATTTCTTCGATTGCTTTCGGGGCATTCTCAAATCGACACACTGCCCTGAAATTGCAGTTGCGGCAGACATCCGGATTGCAGATAATCTGGCTTCCGGCTTCGAAATCCTTGTACAGCGTATAATAATGCTGATCCAAGGTTGTCGGAAACTGTTCTGCGTCGCTTAAAGACACAACATTTTTTCCTGCTCCATCGAAGAAATCCAGGTCGAAAACACCTTTATCGAAATTATCATTTGACTTCTTTAAGAAATAAAAAGATGCTTTGACTTCGACGGGAAATTTTCTGTTAGGATCGATGTAAGCAAGAAGCTGTTTCCCATAATACAGCATTGCATATAATGGAAGGCATCCTGCTACCGATGCATCCAGCTTTCTGCCGGAAATGGTAATATCCGGTTTTTTCAGAAAAAACTTAACGATTTCGAGCGTTTTCCCATCGTAAAAAAACATGTCCGGATTAACCGTTACCTCAATGCCAAAAATATCCATAGTGGATTCCGGTGCTAGCTGCGGTACTCGGTTGTCACTGGAAATGTATCTTTTGATATACTTATTAGCTAAGTCATCACAGATAATTTCCCTTGTTTTTCCCGCCAGCATATCTTCTTCTGGATATGCCTCATTGTTAATGATTTGTTCTACCTGCTGCCATGTCAGTTCCTTTCTCATATATCCATAGATACATTTGCGGATTGCTTCACGGCGGGTGATATTTGTATTAATCTCTTTGATTGAAGAGAGTTTATGTTGTCTGCGAAACTGGCAACGATCCATCCCCTTCAATTGCTTCATTGTATATTTCATTTATCTTTCCTCCTCTTATCTATATGTTTGTGTAATTATTATGAAAGATAATTAATATAAAAAGAAAAGCCTGGCAGACGCCTGGCTCTTCTCATATTTATACGAGGACCCTACGAGTCCTCTTATCAATAATGTATGTTCTATATTGCTGATTTCGATACACTACAACCGTATCGTGTATCCGAGGATTAAAATTAAACCCTTCATCATTTTTGTTAAACAGATTTTTGAAAAATTGAACCATAGTAGTTCCTCCCGTTATCTTTGATACCATTAATATGATAGAAAAGCGTTTTAAAAAGAAAAGGAGCCTTTCGACTCCTTATCCTGCATATTTTTCAATCTCTGCAAATGTAAGCTGCTTATCACGGTTAATCGACTTTATTTTTCTCATATCAAGAAGTTCTCCGACAAACATGCCGGGACTTTTGATACAAGAAACTTCTACTTCTTCTTTTGCTCTGGTAAAAGCAACATAGAACATCCGCCGCTCTTCTTCCAGTCCGGCATCTCCATTTTCTTCAATAGAACGCATAAGGGGTACATTACCCTTACTAACGTTCCTGATCCATACGTGATCCCATTCCAGTCCCTTTGAACCATGAAATGTAGATAAGCGTACTCCGTCAGGATTATTGGCGCAATCATCCAGAAATTCTTGAAAGTCTCCGATATAATCCATCCATTCTTCCATGGAATCGAAAGAATTAGCTTCGGAAATAACATCATGCAGCACTGCTTTTGCCGTCTCATAGCTTAGTCCACGAAATTCTGCAGCCTGTTTTACCCAGAGTTCAAAATCTGTATCGACGATGGCTTTTAAAAACATTTTGGGATTCATTTTTCGAATTCTTCCCAATGTTTCTTTTAATTCATCAAAGCTGTTAAGAATTCTCCGGTATCTTCCAGAGTTATACTCCGTCGTATCAAAATAAGCATTGACGCATTTTTTGATCGAAGCTTCGCTGAGATCACAGTCTTTGAAAAATTCCGTTTTCAGATATCTGGACGGACAATTCAAAATCTTTGTCAGATACGCTTTTGCATTATTAGGAATTTTATCTTCCTTGGGATCATACAGCTGCGACAGCTGGTAATACGCATTGATTGCTTCAAAAACATAATGGTTATGAATGTTTCCGGGGTTCTCTTTGATACTTACCGGAATACCGGCTTTCTTCAATAAAGGGAGAATTGTTGTTGCTTCGACGTTTTTCCGGTAAAGCAACGCAATCTTACAATACGGGACCTCCTTGTTGTCATGCAGCTCTTTGATCCATTTGATAATAGCTAGGTTTTCATCCAGTTCATCACCATAGATCCCGAACTTTAAATCTCCTGCATTTTCCCGGCCCGCTTCAAATTTCTTTTTGAATCTGGTCTGGTTGTGATCGATTACCTTTCCGGCATATTCGACGATCTTTTTTCCGCTCCGGTAATTGGTGGATAGGGTGAATTTCGTCGCATCTTTGAATTTCTTTTTGAAATTCAGCATGATACTGGAATCCGCCGAACGGAATCCGTAAATAGACTGGTCATCATCTCCTACCACACAAAGATTTCCGTGCAACTCTGCCAGTTTATAAAAAATATTTGCCTGAATCCGGTTTGTATCTTGAAATTCATCGATGATAATATAATCGTATAACGACTGATACCGGTGTAATGCTACCGGATTCTGCTTAAATAAATGAAGTGTTAAAATAAGCATATCGTCGAAGTCGATTTTGTTTTCAGAATGTTTCAGGTTCTCGTAGCCTTTGTATAACGGAGCGAATTTCACTTGTGTATCACATACGGGAATCATTCCGTCATATTCTTTATACGGATCGAGTCCAGCATTTCTGGCATATGAGATCATTGATATAAGTGAGTTGGCTGCTTCGTCCAAATACGCCTTATCAACACTGTCTTTTAAGGCGGTTTTAAAATACTTTTTCTGTTCCCATTCTTTCATGATGCTGTTTCCGTTCAAGGAAGGAAATTCCGTCCTTAAAATGCCGAAGCAAATAGAATGAATGGTTGCGAAACAAACCTCGCCATCCTCAGGATATTTTTGGTGGAATCTTTCGGACATTTCATTAGCTGCGTTTTTGGTGAATGTAACCATAAGGATCCGCATAGGATCCACTTTTTTCTCAGATACCATATAATGTATGCGTTCTAGCATCGTTGTGGTTTTTCCGCTGCCTGGACATGCCACAACAAGTACTTTTCCGTCGATTTTCTCAACGATCTTGCGCTGTTCTTCAGATAACATAACTTTTCCTCCTCTTTTCAATAGTCTTCTTTATTATTATGACAGAATTCTTTGCAGTAAAATTTTCCGTGTTTTCGTCAGATTTCTAGCATAATAATAATGAATAGATAATGAATCCCTGCTTTTACTCCGTGCAGCGACAGAGCAGGGATAAATAGCTGTACAGAAAGAGGAATATATGGCACGACTAAACAATGTTTCTCTCTTTGGAATTGTTGCGGAGGATCCTATTATAATCATGGATGACGCGACCGGCGGCTACAGAAAAGGACAGGTTTTTTTAGTCGTCGCAAGTGCTAACAGAGAGAATGGAATCAGCACTAATGTTTTTTATTCCAAGCCATTTCTTTATTCGGAAGATCCGGATATTGTTGCTGAAATGAGCAAATGGAAAAAGAATGATCTTGTGGCGGTAAAAGGTGTTATTACTACCCTGAACGCAAACAAAGGAACGATCTGCGCCCACTGTCACGAGAAATCTTCCAGGCCCGGCGAAGTATCTCTCATCACTCCTATTTATGTTGAGACGAGATATACAGGGCTTGAAGAAAAAGAAGCAACTCGTATCCTTAATGAAAAGAGAGAAATTTCCAATCAGGTTTATTTACTCGGATCGCTATGTGATGATGTAAATGGCCGGAAAGAATCTACGATCTACAAGGATATCATCAGCCAGTCTTCTTATAAGGGCATCGCTGCTTATCAAATTGCAGTTGACAGAAAATACTACCTGAAGCAGGACGTTCCTACGAATCGAACAGATTACCCCCACATCATCAGTGTCGGAGCAAAAGCCGAACAGGACTTGAAGTGTATTCATAAAGGCTCTATGGTTTTGGTAGATGGAATGGTTGTAACCAGGGAATTCCGAAGAACAGTCACCTGCCCTCATTGCGGCAAGCAGTTCGACTGGCCGGAAAAAGTACTCGAAGTACTCACTTTTGGTACAGAATACCTGGCAGACTTCATGACTCCTGAAGAGTATGATAAATTGCAGGCAGAGAAGTTGCAGGCTATCAAAAACGATATTTTCACATCTTCCACAGAATAAGAAAAGCACCGGGTTATTCCGGTGTTTTTCTATGTAAATCTTAGTTTCAATCGCTTAAGAAATCGTTCTCAACTGTTCCATTAAGAAATAATCAGCACCTTCAACATATTTCTGTGCATTTACATTCTTAATAATCTGTTCCTTTGTAATTCCATAATCAACAAGCTGCTCAAGTCCACTTGCATCATCACAAAGCTCGAAATAAGTTACAATATATTTTCCATTTGGCAATTCATTTTCATTCTGTATTTTATCAATATACCCTTCCATATTTTCATACAGCCCAGATTTTTCACAGCTATGAAAACCGGTTTCTTCGTCAATATCTAATACACCTTCAACTTCAGATTTCTTATAATCAACTCCCCATTCTGGGTCATCGTAAAAGAAATACTGTTTTCCATTTTCCGATTTTATAATTGCTCTTTCCATTTATTTTTCCTCCATTCTTCTAAAGAAATGCGAATTTAGTCTGCTATAAATGTTCAACCAAATCTCTTGCAAGTTCCATATCGTTTTTACCTTGTGCGATTCCGACACATGCAGCTTTAAACATATTTAAACTTGCCTGTTCACTTTCTCTACATCTGTCTATAATAGATTGATGATACTTTTTTTCAACTTCCCTCAATCTGGTATTCTCCTGCCTTAAATATCTATTTTCATTTACAATATCAGCAAGTCCCAACACCAATTCTTCTATATCATATCTTTCCATATTTGCCTTCCTTTCTTCCATAGGAAACACGCATTTAGTCTGTCTCTACATATCTGATATCATTTTGAGTTACAGCTTCCTCATAATCAAGATCGTTAAGCCATTCTAAATCTTCTACATTACAATCATCAAGATGTTCATGTATATATTTAAGAATTGCATCCTTATCATCTGCAATCTCTTTCGGTATTTCTAATTCTGAATCATACACGGCAATACAAGCCGCTTTAAATTTTACTTTTGCCATATTATTTTCCTACCTTTCTTACTCAACTACATCTAATCAGTTACAATCCAGTATTTATTCTGTTGGAACATCAATTCCATTCTTTCTTGCTTCCTCTATCAATAAATCATGATAGATACCACAATCTAAATTGTTATTCCAATCCAACTTGCGTCCTGTCTTCTTCTCTGCATCTTCCCATGATAAAAGATTCTATATAGTCAAGCTCTTGATTTATCATCATTAAAAAATCTAAATCTACGTCCTCAAGAACAGATCAGTCAAACATGTTAATCGCAGTAAGCACATTTTAAATGTGCCGCAGCTTTTCTCGCATTGTTTGATTCATAACCCATGTTACGGGTGCCGGTATTAAATCCGTTAAATCCTCTATTTAATGCGTTCTTGTCTCTTTCTTTTCTCTTTTTATTTGTCATATGTGCCATGATCTTTCCTCCTATCAATTCTCCAACTGTTCTATCGCTTTTTGGAATTTTTCAATTTTATCCTTAAACAGTTCTTTCATTGTTCTAATTCCAAGCTTTTTTGCCTCTTCCATGTTCTCCGTATGAAGTTGTTTCTGTTCAACACCGAGCTCTCTACATGTCAAAAGCCACTGGTCTCCACAATAAATATGTTTGTGAACCAACCCTGAATCTTATTCCGTTCACATTGTTTTCTAAGATACTAGGATTTCTTTCTGCATCTCTTCGATCATACGTTGTAATATCTCTATACATTTATTTTGCTCCTTATATAGTTCTTATGCGGGCTTTTTAACTGTAAGCGATTGATAGATTCTCTCACAGATACCCATATTTCGCTTGAATTTTGTTACGGCATGATAAGCAAGTTCCTGCGACGGAATGATTTTTTCAATCACATTGCTACAATCAACCAGTTTCTTCCACTTCCAGTACATTTCCACTGACTTTCTCATGATCAGATCATAAAATACATCCGGTTCTTCCTGAAATAAGGAACTCAGAGTAATAACCTCTTTTTGATAACCGATAAACGCTTCATCCTGCGTAACGCAGTCTGTTTTCTCGGTATCAAAATGCGGATTACCTTCATCATTAAAAGAAAGAAAAACATTATCCTTTCCCAAAGAGAGATTTTTACTCTTCACTTCCTCCTCAGATTCACACAATGCCGCCGGCAGATATGCTACGACTGTCTGACAAAGTCCTAAGGCTTCCAGCTGCTCCTTTTTATAAGGCTGCTCCTTACTTGGGTCATATTCTCCGTCCTCGAGGTAATTATTAACACCCCCAAGCAGCGTAGCTATCGTCTTCCTTGTTTCGTAAGGCGACGTTCCCAAGAAGTTCCGGACCATGGAAATTACTCCGCCGTTTGCGCCACAGGAAAAGCAATGATATCCTTTCTGGCTGACGATACAACGATCCAAGTCCGTATCTCTTTTTCCTGCGTTTTTCTCGTGTTCCGGGCACTCTATAAATATAGAACTGCCTCTTTTCTGCATTTTCATACCGATTGCTTCTGCAATTTCCACACAATCGGCATCTTCATATATTTTCCGGTCATTAAACCGTCTCATAATATCACTCCCTTTCTCTTAATCTGAAATTAATATGAAAGAAAATAAATACAAAAAGAACGCCTGCTTTTTGTCGCAGGCGCTCAATATTTTTTTCGGTATTAAAAAATAGATGTATTCATCTGCATGAACAGTTTTGCATCCTCGATTTCATCCGGCGCTGTTTTCGGAATAAAATTAATTTCCTGGCTGTCGATTTCCTGACGGATAATTCTGTTCTGGAATAGCTGTTCTCTTTTAAGGCTTGCGCCGAGCGTTCTGATTGCTGTATTAAGCTTGCGGCGGACTGTTGCCTTATTGATGTTTAATATTTCGGCAATCCTCGCATCTGGGACAGGTTCACCAGTTTCAAAACCATAACTCAATAATACGATTCTCTTTGCATCTTCCGGAAGTGCGTTTTCAATCGCTTTTCTGATGGAAATGGCTTCTTCTTTTGCTAAAGCTTTTGCTTCTGGTGAGTTGTCGATTCCGTTGATGTCGGATAAAAAATCTGCCGGAATCGTATCCAAGTGAACTGTTTCACTGAAATGAATCTGTTCAAGGCAGGTGTTAATTGTCGTGATAGGCAGGCCAGTTCTTTCAGACAGTGTGTGAACGTCAAATTTGACACTCTCTTTTTCCATGGCATTCATGGCTTTTTTAATTTTAGCAATCGCAGCACCATAATACGCTGAAGTATTGGAATATTCGTTTACAAACTTTTGCCCAGCATGAGCAACGATTCTGCTGATGTAAGTTGTGAATGCGCCTTTATTAATATCATACTTGGGAAGTTCTAGGAAAATATCCAATGCAGCACAATCGAGCATTTCTTCAAAATGTTTTGTGTAATAGGTAGGGTATCTGCTTTTTAAAATAGAAATAACAAATTTCTTGACAGCAAGCCAAAGCTTTTCAAAAGCAAAATCTCTTTTTTCTTTGTCAGCCGGATCCAAAGAATTAAGATATACCGCTAACTCATTGATCTCCTGTGTCTTCAGTTCATCACTTTTTTTAACATTTGAATTAATACCCATTTTCTTCTCCTTTGCTAGGTCATTTATGTTCTAAAAGTTCGGCGAATACCTTATTTTTTAGAACAGGCGAATTTTTCTTGTTTCTGATGAATCGCAGAGCCCACTTTACATTGTTAGCAAATATTATTTGAGTCTGAGTGGAAGCTGTCCAACTGTTGTAAATTTCAAAAGCGTCTTTCGATGATAGATTATTTTCATGAATTAGAAATTTTAACAGACTATCGGAAATTATTACTAATTCTTCATTCTCTGTCATTTTTATGACCTCCAAAACACTAAATCACAATATCATTCTATGTGATATATTGTATTTAGTG
>ERZ1034952.586-NODE-586-length-33302-cov-10.811351_pt1 | contig 33302 bp, 35 predicted proteins | sample MGYA00520625_ERZ1034952 | MGnify/ENA primary metagenome ERZ1034952 (study PRJEB33766, sample SAMN09781773) | gut metagenome | biome: gut microbiome | host: Homo sapiens | place: Madagascar | study: EMG produced TPA metagenomics assembly of the PRJNA485056 data... | reverse complement strand
CACACCATGGTGTCCCTGAACCCCATTATGGTGGACGGCACCGGTATGTGCGGCGGCTGCCGTGTCACCGTGGGCGGCGAGACCAAGTTCGCCTGTGTGGACGGTCCCGAGTTCGATGGCCACAAGGTGGACTATGAAGAGCTGATGAGCCGGAACGGCACCTACCGGGAGCGGGAAGCCGAAGTTGCCAGAGACCATGTCTGCCGTATGGAAGCCATGGGCAAGGCGCTGATCAAGTAAGGGAGGAAAGAAAAATGGCAAATATGACTTTGACCAAGACCCCTATGCCTGAGCAGGACCCCAAGGTTCGTGCCCGCAATTTCAAAGAGGTTGCCCTGGGGTATACCGAAGAGATGGCCAAGGAAGAGGCAGGCCGCTGCCTGAACTGCAAGAACCCCAAGTGCGTCGAGGGCTGCCCTGTCAATGTGCGCATTCCAGAGTTTATTCATGAGGTAGCCGAGGGCGATTTCAAGGCTGCCTACGAGATCATCACCTCCACCAATGCCCTGCCCGCTCTGTCCGGCCGTGTCTGCCCCCAGGAAAGCCAGTGCGAGAGCAAGTGCGTCCGGGGTGTTAAGGGCGAACCTGTGGCCATCGGCCGTCTGGAGCGCTTTGTTGCCGACTGGTACCGGGAGAACGTGAACACCAAGCCCGAGAAGGCCCCCTCCAATGGCATGAAGGTGGCCGTTGTCGGTTCCGGCCCTGCCGGCCTGACCTGTGCCAGCGACCTGGCCAAGAAGGGATACCAGGTCTCCATTTTCGAGGCCCTGCACACCGCAGGCGGCGTGCTGGTTTACGGCATCCCCGAGTTCAGACTCCCCAAGGCCATCGTTGCCAACGAGGTGGAGAATCTGAAGGCCCAGGGTGTAGAGGTCATGACCAATATGGTCATCGGCCGTGTTCTGACCATCGACGAGCTGTTCGAGATGGGCTATAAAGCCGTCTTCGTGGGCTCCGGCGCAGGCCTGCCCATGTTTATGCACATCCCCGGCGAGAGCCTGAAGGGCGTTATGTCCGCCAACGAGTATCTGACCCGTACCAACCTGATGAAGGCCTATGAGGAAAGTTCCGATACCCCCATCATTAAGTCCAAGGCCGTAGCCGTCGTTGGCGGCGGCAACGTGGCCATGGACGGTGCCCGCTGCGCCATGCGTCTGGGCGCGGACAAGGTGTACATCGTCTACCGCCGCGGCGAGGCCGAAATGCCCGCCCGTAAGGAAGAGCAGCACCATGCCAAGGAAGAAGGCATTGAGTTCAAGACTCTGTGCAACCCTGTGGAGATCCTGGGCGACGATACCGGCCGTGTCTGCGGCATCAAGTGCGTCCGCATGGAGCTGGGTGAGCCCGATGCTTCCGGCCGTCGCCGTCCCGTGGAGATTCCCGGCAGCGAGTTCGTGCTGGATGTGGATACCGTCATCATGGCTCTGGGTACCAGCCCCAACCCCCTGATCCGCTCCACCACCCCCGGCCTGGAGACCAACAAGAAGGGCGGCCTCATCGTCAATGAGAATGAGATGACCACCCGCGAGGGCGTCTTCGCCGGCGGCGATGCCGTTACCGGCGCTGCCACCGTCATCCTGGCCATGGGCGCAGGCAAGAAGGGCGCAGCCGCCATCGACGCTTACCTGCAGAGCAAGTAACAAACAGATACCTGCAAGCTAGAAATCCGTAAATTTATCCACAGCTGTTTCCACAGCTGTGGATAAATCATGTGGAAAACCGGTTGCAGCCTGTGAAAAAAGCAGAAAATCAACCTCAAAGGGGCCGAAACCCGGGAAAAACCCGGCGCTCGGCCCCTTTCCTGTTTTGCACACCCCCTCCCCTGCTGTAAAAATTTTTTCCACAATGTTTGAATAGCCTGTGGAGAAATTCCGGGAAATGCGAGAGAAAAGCTGGTTTTCAAATGCCAAAGAAGGGGTTGAAATCGCTTGAGGAAAGGAATAGACGGAAAAAACTCCACAGACAGTGAAAGTCCTGTGGAGTTTTTTGGATAGGCGTGTGAAACAAGCACATAGAAAAGCAATGCTTTGGTGGAATAGGGATTCTTTTTCACAGGTTTTGAAAAGAATGTGAAAAAAAAGAAATCTATAGAGAACATAACAAGATTACAATAATTATAATAAAAGGATGACTCTACAGTAGAATTGGCTCATGTCAGCGAGACGAATGAGGGGATAATGGACGAGAGCAGCAGGAAAATATGTACAGCTCTCGTGCGCAACGCCCCTCTTCCAAAAATTATCGTACAGCTGCCACCGGCAGCTATAGAAGATTCAATTCGCTGCGCGACGCACCACCCGTGGTGGAAGGTAAAAAAGCTGCCCCTCCTCTGTCAGGGCTTCGCTCTGACTGAGGAGGGGCGTTCCGTGCGAGAGCGGTTGGAGTAATGCGCCTATAGGGCTCCCCTTTCATAGGAGCCTGGACGTAAATTTCGGTAAAAATGATCAGAAAATCTCCACAATTTATGAAAAACCTGTGGAGAAAAATAGGATTCTATAAAATTAACATAACAAGAAGACAATAATAGAATAGGAATAGAATTACATCTTCCCTATTGACAACCCTATATGACAATGATATAATGCAAACTGACAATGAAACTTGTCACAACGACAATGAAATATGTCACATGGAGGTGGACTATGACACTGGGAAATCGCCTGAAGGAGCGGCGGGCGGCGTTGAATGTAAACCAGCAGGAGATGGGGCGGCTGTGCGGGGTGTCCCGGCAGACCGTCAGCCTGATCGAGCGGGGGGACTACTCCCCTTCCGTGACCCTGGCCCTGACCATTGCAAAGGTCTGCGGCGTAACCGTGGAGGATGTTTTTTACCTAAAGGAGGAAGAAGAAAATGGAAACTGAGAAGATTCAAAAGGCGAACCGAAAGGCGATGCCCAAATTCATTGCGCTCATGGCTGTGAGTCTGCTTGCAGGCGGCAGCATCGGCTTCTGTGCTGCGTTTTTCGGCTTTAATACATTTGCCGGAAAGCTGGCTGCTGCCGGGGCGTTCTTTGCGGGCCATATGGCCCACTGGTTGCTGCTTGCACTGGCCTTGTTGGTGCCTGCCGTTTGCCTGCCCGTCTACAATCAGAGCAGAAGACTGGTGCAGAGCTGGGACGGTGAGGATAACGCCGTTGCAGAAAAAGCAGAGGAAAAGCTCTCAATGGTTATGTGGATCAGCGGTGCGGCCATGATTCTGGGCTATTTTTTAATTGCTGCTGCCTATATGGCGGGAAATTCGATTTTCACCTGCAAGGACGTGCTCTTTGGATTTTGGCTGAGCATTGTGGCGTTCGTGGCGCTGATGGTTGAAAATACGCTGCTGCAGCAAAGGAGTGTGGACTTGACAAAGCGTCTCTACCCGGAAAAAACAGCGTCCGTTTACGATACCCATTTCCGGAAAAAGTGGCTGGACAGCTGTGATGAGGCGGAAAAAATCATGATCGGCCAGTGCGCCTACAAGGCCTATATTGCAGGAAATCAGGTTTGCCATGCCCTGGCGGCAATCCTGGCCATTTCCGCTCTGGTGTTTGGCACGGGGGCACTCCCCTCTCTGGCTGTGTGCGCAGTGTGGATGGTCATGCAGTGCGTTTACAGCCGGGAGGCGATGCGGCTTTCCCGGGCGGGCAGCCAGATCACCGAATGAGCCAAAAGTGCGCGCTGTTCACAAATTGCCCCGGAACTCTTAACAAAAAGTTCACCCATACTCCCCTATTTCCGTTATAATAGGAAATATCAGAAAGAATAGGCCCTGCGGGGCTTTTGAAGGAGCGGATGAACAATGGCTGTATCTGTACTGATCGTAGAGGATGACCGCAATATTGCGGAATTGCTGCAAATGTATCTGGAAAAGGAAGGCTACGCCGTCACCGTGGCTGCGGACGGTGGCCAGGGACTGGCAAAGTACCGGGCCATCAAGCCGGATCTGGTGCTGCTGGATGTGATGATGCCGGTGATGGACGGCTGGGCGGTCTGCCGGGCCATCCGGGCCGAGAGCCAGACCCCTGTTATCATGCTCACCGCCAAGGGCGAGACCGACGACAAGGTGGCCGGTCTCAAGAACGGCGCGGATGACTATATCACCAAGCCCTTCGAAATGAAGGAGGTCCTGGCCCGGATCGAGGCCGTGCTGCGCAGATCCAATGGCTCTGCCGCAGAGAAAAAGGCCCGTCGGCTTGTGTTTGACAAGCTGGTTATCGATATGGATGCCTTTGAGCTCACCGTGGACGGCAAGAAGGTGGATACCCCGCCCAAGGAGATGGAGCTGCTATACTACCTGGCCTCCTCTCCCAACCGGGTCTATACCCGCAACCAGCTGCTGGATGAGGTGTGGGGCTTCGACTACTTCGGCGATTCCCGGACGGTGGACGTCCACGTCAAGCGCCTGAGAGAAAAGCTGGAGGGTGTCTCCGACCAGTGGAATTTGAAAACGGTCTGGGGCGTTGGCTACAAGTTCGAGGTTTTGCAGCAGTAAATAGTTGCCCCGCCGGTCATTTCCGGCGGGGTTTGGCATTACAATCGTGTTTGGTGTCAGCACCTTTTTTGGCTGAAAGTTGTAAACTTTTTGTGCTTTGCTTGAAGAAGCCTATATTGAGTGGTATAATTCTGACAGGAAATAGGAGCAGCCGGGGCGTGAGCGGGGTGGAAAAAGCCGCTCTTTTTTTGCACGGTTGGGAAAGAGAGGAAAATGCCTATGAAATCCTCCTTCGGCCGGAGCTTTTCCGTGTTTGCGGGGATTCTGCTGGTGGCGCTGACGGTGCTGGGCGGGTCCTTTCAGATGATGGTGCAGAACTATCTGACGGAGACCTCCTTCACAAGACTGGAGCAGGACGCGGCGATCATTCAGAATCTTGCGGCCTGCCTGGACGAGAACAGCATGAGCAGCCGGGAATTTCTTATGAATCTGGATGTGGCCGCCAAGGTCTCCGGGTCCGATGCGGTGATCTGCAATACCAAGGGGAAGGTTGTCATCTGCTCCGATGGAACTGCGGATTGCGGTCATAAGGGACTTTATGTAAACAGGGATTACCTGAATAAGGTCATTGAGCAGGGCGGAGACCGGGCAACCGGGATCATTAAGGGGCTCTATGAGGACGAGCGCTTTCTGGTGTCCAGCCCTATTACCAACGAGGATGGACAAAATCTGGGCATTCTCATTGTCTCCTCTCCCCTGGCTGGGGTCAATGCGGTGCTGACCAAGATTTCCAATATCTTTCTGACCATTGCGGCCTTTGTGGTGCTGGCTTCCGTGGCGGCGGTGTCTGTCTTCGCCCGGCGGGAGAGCAAGCCCCTGCAGGAGATGGCCAAGGTTGCCAATGCCTTTGGCCACGGCAATCTGGAGGCACGGGTCAAGATCGAGGAAAGCTACTCCGAAGAGGTGGAGGAGCTGGCCCTGGCCTTTAACAATATGGCGTCCAGCCTGCAAAAGAGCGAGTACCGCCGCCAGGAGTTCGTGGCCAATGTGTCCCATGAGCTGAAAACCCCCATGACCACCATTTCCGGCTATGTGGACGGAATGCTGGACAAGACCATTCCGGCGGAAAAGTGGCCCCATTATTTGCAGATCGTCTCCGACGAGACCAAGCGCCTTTCCCGGCTGGTCCGCAGTATGCTGGATATCTCCCAGCTCCAGACTCAGGAGGGCATTCCGGAGGAGAAGAAGGTTCAGTTTGACCTGGAGGATGCTTCCAGCCAGGTGCTGCTGACCTTTGAAAAGAAAATCGACGACAAACACATCAACGTGGAGGTGGATATGCCGGACCATCCGGTGTTCACCTTTGCCAACGAGGACTATATTACCCAGGTCATCTACAACCTGATCGACAATGCCGTGAAGTTCTGCCCGGACGGCGGTACCCTGGGGCTGAAAATCAAGGAGGGCGGGGCCAAGGCCTATGTCTCCGTCTCCAACGACGGCGACACCATCCCTCCGGAGGAACTGCCATTGGTCTTCGACCGGTTCCACAAGCTGGATAAGAGCCGCTCCAAGAATCGGGACGGCTGGGGCCTGGGGCTGTACATTGTGAAAACCATCGTCTGCGCCCACGGTGAAAACATCAGCGTCACCAGCCGGGACGGCAAGACAGAGTTCACCTTCACCATGCCGCTGGTGAATTAAAAGAAAAGGCCTTCCCCTGGGGGAAGGTGGCAGGGCGAAGCCCTGACGGATGAGGGGCGTGGGACAATAGGGCAGTTGTCGTGTGTGCCCGTGGCTCCCCTGAAAGGGGAGCTGTCAGCGAAGCTGACTGAGGGGTTCCATCGCCAAAGCTAGCGTAACCCCTCAGTCTCGGCGGTGCCGAGCCAGCTCCCCTTTCAGGGGAGCCGAGAAGGCACTTTTTCCCGACCACTCTATCCCGTAAGGCCCCTCATCCGTCTCGCTTCGCGAGCCACCTTCTCCGAAGGGGAAGGTTTTGCAGAAGGAGGTATCCAAATGAACGACAACGGCTTCCCGTTTGACAGCGGATGGGACGACGGGGTCTACGGCACCGGGTCTACCCAGCCGCCCAAAAGCCACAGAGCGCTGCTGGCACTGCTGCTGGTGATCATCATTTTTCTCGGGGGCATTGCCACGGCCCTGAGCATTCTCAATATCCGCCTGTTTCATGAGCTCCATCAGAGGGAGGACGCTCTGACGGTGGCCTACGCCGTCCAGAGCCAGACCGAGGCCGAGGCCGAGGCGGAGATGAACCCCACCTTGGCCGAGACCTATCCCAGAGAAAAGACCACCGTGGATTTGCAGCAGACCCCAGATGGGGACTCGCGGGAGGGGGAAATGAGCCTCCAAGAGATCTATGAGACCAACATTCCGGCGGTGGTTTCCATTTCTGCCTCTACCGGTTCCGGCAGCTCCACGGGCACCGGGGTTGTCCTCTCTGCCAACGGATATCTGTTGACCAATTACCATGTGATTCGCCAGGCTCTGGCCATCAATGTGACTTTGACGGACGAGCGGGAGCTGCGGGCTACCCTGGTGGGAGAAGACCCGGTGTCCGATCTGGCAGTACTCCGGGTGGACGCAGAGGACCTGACCCCCGCCCAATTCGGAGATTCCGACGGCGTGCGGGTAGGCGACAGCGTGGTAGCCATTGGCGACCCTCTGGGCGTGGAGCTCCGGGGCACCATGACCGACGGCATAGTCTCCGCCATCAGCCGGGATGTGCAGGTGGACGGCCGGGTCATGAATCTGATTCAGACCAATGCCGCCCTGAATTCAGGTAATTCCGGCGGTCCCCTCATCAACCGCTTCGGCCAGGTCATCGGCATCAACACTATGAAGATCGGCACCTTTGCGGACAGCTCCGGGGTGGAGGGCCTGGGCTTCGCCATCCCCAGCGCCACTGTGCAGGAGATCGTCAACCAGTTGCTGAGCCAGGGCTATGTGTCCGGCCGCCCCTGGCTGGGGATCGAGGGAGAGAGCTTCTCCACCTTCTACCAGCGGTTTTACCGGATTCCCAAGGGACTGTATGTGACGGATGTCCAGGTGGGCAGCCCTGCCGAGGCCGCAGGCCTGCGCATCGGGGATATTATTCTCACCGCCGACGGCAGTGCCGTGACGGATATGGATGCACTGAATACCCAGCTCTATACCCACGCCCCCGGCGACAGCATGACATTCAGCGTCTATAGGAACGGCCGCCAGGGAGAAGTGACGGTTACGTTGGAAGAAAAACATTGATGCGGCCTGCCCACGGGCTGCGGACCGATGAGAACATCGGCCCCGTGAAAGAAAAACGTGGATCGAAACCAACAATTGTAAAAGAGGTATTATAAAAATGGAACCGGTATATACCCAAAATTATGAAATCAAGGACAATATGGTGGACTGCTTTGGCAATCTTCGTCCGGGCCAGATTCTCTTCATCGCCCAGGATATGGGCACCCGGCACTGCCAGGAGCTTTCGCTGAGCTATGATGTGCTGGCAAGCCACCGGCTGTTCTGGGCCGTGACCCGGCACCGGGTGCAGATCACGCGGCTTCCTAAGTCCGGTGAGACCATTCGTGTGGAGACCTGGGCCATGCCCACCACTCGGGTTGCCTACCCCAGAAGTGTTGTGGCCTATGACGAAAAGGGCCAGGAGCTCTTCCGCTCCATTACCCTTTGGGTGCTGATGAACATGGATACCCGGGCTATGATCCAGCCGGGCCAGAGCGGCATTGAGGTCGTGGGCACAGACCGGGGCCTGGAGCTTGCCTCCCCCAAGGGCATTGTTCCCCGGGATATGGTCAATTCCAGTCCCAGAAGGGTGTGCTTCACGGACCTGGACCGGAACGGCCACATGAACAATACCCGCTATATGGAGTGGGTGGAGGACCTGTTCCCCAGCCGCTTCCACCGGGAACACAAGCTCAAGGAGTTCACCGTATGCTATCTGGCGGAGTGCCGGGAGGGACAGACCCTGGATATGCACTACGAAATCATGGAGGGGGGCACTGTCCAGGTGGATGCTCACCGCACAGAAAACGGCGAGGACCACCGGGTGTTCTCCGCAAGAATGCTGTATGTGTAAAATTTGTCGGCAAAGCTCCGTTAGGGCTTTGCCGACTGCTTTTTGCGGGCGCTGCCGGCCTACTGTTCGCCTGTGGAGAACAGGAAGGATGGCTGTGTTTTTGACAGCCCAAAAATGTGGAAAAGTGGATAACTGGGTGTTCTGTCAACCAAAAATCTCCACAGCTGTGAAGGATACTGTGGAGATTTTTTCACAGTTTCCCAAAAAATGCAGGAAATAACAGGCTTTTCCACAGCTTGTCCTGTGGAGAAACCTGTGGAGAATGTGGATAACTTCTGTGAAAAACCGGTGCGTGGCCTGTGGAAAGAAAATTTATGTCCCGCGAACAAGTGTGTGAGAATGAAATCACAATGTGGTAAGAATATTCGCAGCTTTTTTCCGAACAAAATATCCCCCTGGGGGGCTTCAAAAGCCGTATCTGAATCGATATAATAAGAACGAAATCTCGAACCAATACATCGGGGAACTGAAAAAGAAAGGAAAAGAAAATGAAAATGAAAAAGACCTTGGCAGCATTGCTGGCAATGGTCCTGGTATTTGGCCTGACAGCCTGCGGGACCAAAAATGCGGGAGAGACTACGACTTCCGTGGAAACTACAGCTGCAACAGAAGCCACTCCGTCTACGGAAACGACAGCCGCTGAGCAGGAGGCTTCCCAGACGCGCATGATCGTAGACGGAAATGGCCGTGAAGTCGAGATCCCAAGTACCGTGGAAAGCATTGTCTGTGTCGGCGTGGGAGCTTTGCGCTATACCTGCTATGTTGGCGGGGCAGATCTGGTTGTCGGCGTGGAGGACTACGAGACCGACGAGTCCGGCAGTGTTTTCCGCCTGTATAACTATGTCAACTTCGATCAGTTTCGGGATCTGCCCGTTACCGGAACCAACGGTACTCCCTTTGAGGAGGAGATCATCAAAGTAGATCCCCAGGTGATCGTCATGTCCGCATATGCAAGTGTGGATGCCGATGAATTAGAGGCTAAAACCAACATTCCCGTTGTGGTTGTTCCTGGCAGCGATACAACTTTGGACGACAAGGCCTATGAGACCATCCGTATTCTGGGCGAGCTGTACAGCCTGGAAGACCATGCAGCAGAGCTGACCGCTTATCTGAAAGGCGTTGAAGAGGACCTGGATTCCCGTACCGCCGGTGTAGCCGAGGCGGACAAACCAACGGTTTATGTCTGCGGCGTGTCATTCAAAGGCAGCCATGGTTTTGAGGGCACGGAGGCCTACTACGGCCCCTTTGAGCTGATTCACGCGAACAATCTGGCGAATACCACCGGCCAGACTGGCGCATTCGACATCGATACCGAGCAGGTTCTGGCGTGGGACCCCGATGTGATTTTTGTGGACTTCAACGGCATGAGCTTGATCAAAGACGACTATGCCGCAAATTCCGCATTCTACAACAGCCTGACCGCAGTGAAGGAAGGTAAGGTTTATTCTCAGATTTCCTTCCGTTATTGTGCTTCCAATCTGGACACCGCTCTGGCAGATGCTTATTACGCTGCGACGATTTTGTACCCCGAGCAGTTTGCCGACGTAGATCTGGAGGCGAAGATCGGTGAGATCTATGAGCACTTGCTGGGCAGCAATCCTTATAACGATCAGAAGGAAGCCGGATATGCGTTCAGACCAGTTACCATCGGTGAATAACAGCGCGGCAGAAGATCTGCGAAAAAACAAAATCAAATGTGTCAGCTTCCTTTCAGTGCTGTTTGTACTGCTGATTGGTGTGGCCCTGCTCTCCTTGCGGGCAGGCTCCTATAATACGCCGGTAGCAGAACTCATCAAGGGTGTGTTTGGCAGGGCAGAGAATGACAAGATCAACATCGTTGTGCGCAACAACCGCCTGCCAAGAATCTGCACGGCGCTGCTTGCAGGGGCGGGGCTGGGCACCTCCGGCGCGGTCATGCAGGCAATTCTGCACAATCCTCTGGCGTCGTCTTCTACGCTGGGCGTGTCCCAGGGCGCCAGCTTTGGCGCAGCCTTTGCCATTATTGTTCTGAATATGGGCACTGTCGGGGCTTTGGGCAATATGGCAATACCGGTCTGCGCGTTTGTTGGCAGTATGGGTGTGGCGTTGGTGATTCTGGCACTGAGCCGCATCCGACAGATCAATGCCCAGGGCATCGTCCTTGCAGGAACGGCAATCAGTGCCATGTTCTCCGGTGCTACGACCTTGATGCAGTACTTTGCCAACGAGATCGAATTGACTACACTGGTGTTCTGGACCTACGGCAGCCTTAGTAGTACGGATTGGGGAGATGTAGGCGTTATGGCGGTGATTCTGCTGCTGGTATCTGTCTACTATGTACTTCATCGCTGGGACTACAACGCTCTGCTCAGCGGCGAGGAGATAGCGGTTAGCCTTGGAATCAATGTCAAACGCTTGACAATGTCTAATATGGTGCTGTGCTGCCTGATCTCCTCTGTTATTGTATCATACGTCGGACTTATCAATTTCATAGGCTTGATTGCGCCGCATATTGTCCGGCTAGTGGTCGGAAACAATCACGCTTATTTGATTCCCGGCTCTGCCATGGCTGGTGCGCTGATTTTGCTCCTGGGCGACCTGTTCTCCCGGGTCGTGATCAGCCCGGTGGTTCTGCCAATCGGAGCAATCACATCCTTCCTCGGCGGTCCCATGTTCCTGTATCTCCTGTTCAAGGGAGGAAAGAAGGAATGCTGAAGGTTGAGAAACTGTGTTACCATTACAAAAATGGACCGAAAGTTTTGAAAGATGTGGATTTTGCCGTGAAGGATGGGCAATTTATGGCCATTCTCGGCAACAACGGTGTGGGCAAAAGCACAATGCTGAAGTGCTTCAATAAGATCCTGACCCCGGATGGGGGCAGAGTCCTGGTGGACGGTGAAGATCTGCTGAAAATGCCAGGGCGCGAGATTGCAAAGAGAATTTCCTTTGTTGCGCAGAATGTGCCCAATACCCAAATGATGGTTCGGGATATGGTTATGCTGGGTCGAAAGCCCTATATGAAATGGGGATTCTCCACAGAAGATATGCAGATTGTGGATGAAGTCATGGAGCGGCTTAGCATTACGCATTTGCAGGGCAGGTATCTCAGCCAACTCTCCGGCGGCGAGCGGCAGAAGGTTATGCTGGCGCGGGCACTAGCGCAGAGACCTCGCATCCTGCTTCTCGATGAACCAACCAGTTCTTTGGATATTCAGAACCAATACCAGGTTTTGCAGATCGTTCGGAATATCTGCGATGCGGATGGGTTGACTGCCATTGTGGTTATCCACGATTTGAATCTGGCACTTCGATTCTGTGACTATTTTGTACTGCTGAAAAACGGGCAGGTATACCGCAGCGGCAGCCGGGAGATTCTGGGTCGGCAATCGCTGAAGGATGTTTATCGGGTGAACGCCCAGGTAACCAATGTTCAGAGCCAAAACATTGTTTTGGTTGACAGAGATTTTGGAGGAAGCTTTAACCATGAAGAATTACGATGAGAATAAGGAACTCTGGAAAAAATGCGCCGCATTTCATGGCCATGTCTGCGGTGGCCTGACAATCGGCTATAAGGCGGCGCTGTACGCAATGGAACTGTTGGAGATGGAGTTTTCAGAAGATGAACAGATCGTCTGCATTGCTGAAAATGACGCTTGCGGTGTGGATGCCATTCAGGTCATGCTTGGCTGCTCTATAGGAAAGGGAAATCTGCTGTTCCATATGCGGGGCAAGCAGGCATTCTCTTTCTACAACAGAAAGAACGGAAAGTCTGTCCGCCTGGTGCTGAAGCCGAAGCCGGACGGAATGACCCGTGAACAGTCCTTTGACTATTACCAGTCTTGTCGGCCTGAAGATATGTTTGATGTAAAAAAGGCGGTGATTCAGCTGCCGGAGAAAGCACGGCTGTTTGATTCCTACACCTGTGATTGCTGCGGTGAGAGCACAGGCGCAAATTGGATCAGGCTTTCCGGTGGAAAGAAATTGTGCCTGGACTGCTACCAGACCTACGACCGCTTTGACGTATAACATCGAAAACCATGGGAACCCCCCAATGCCGGGCAGTCCGGTATTGGGGGAAGATTTTTTGGGGGATTGTATTTGCACAGGGAGAAGCGAGCATTGCGTCAGGAAAACAGGTGAAGAAAAGCTTCGTTATGTTCCAACATCACAAAAAGTCCCATCCCCTGCCCTCTGCTTTTTGGGTTCCGGGACCGTAGCACAAACATGGGAAAGCCGCTACAATAAAGCTATAAAATGTGGGGGGAACCACATTTACGAAAGGAGTTTTTCACATGGCAGTGGGTCAATTTATGAAGCGGGCCGCAGAGCGGGATTACAGCAAATTCTGGGCGGAGGAAGGGAGCTTCCCCTGGCTGTTCCAGCAGGCCCTGCCGCCGATCACCGGGCGGCCCATCAGCGTCCGGGAGAACTACGCCCGCTGCGTCCGGGGGGAACAGCCCTACTGGATGCCCAATTATTTTCTGGAAAAGAATATCCTCTGGCCCGATGCCGTGGAGGAGCACCCTGTGCCCGAAAAGAACGGCTTCGACTGGTGGGGCGTGGACTGGTACATGGAGCCGGGGATCGGCGGTATGATCACAAAGCCCGGCACCCGGGTGATCTCCGACTTTGCCGAATGGAAGAACGAAGTAGAGTGGCCGGACCTGGGCTGCGTGGATTTCGCCTCGGACGGAAAGAAGCTCCAGGCCCGCTTAGACCCGGACCGCCCCCATATCTTCGAGTGTACCGAGGGCGTGTTTGAGCGGCTCCATGAGATGATGCCCTTTGATGAGAGCCTGCTGGCCTTCTATGAGGAGCCGGAGCTTCTGGAGGAGTTCTTCCAAAGAATAGCGGATTACAAGATCGAGGTCTGCCAAAAGGTCTTTGAAAACTACGGCGTGGTGGATGGCGTGCTCTATCACGATGACTGGGGCACCCAGCGGGGCGGCTTCTTCTCCAACGAGATGTTCCGGGAGCAGATCATGCCGGCCACCAAGCGGATCATGGACTATATCAAGTCCCAGGGCAAGTTCATCGAGCTCCATTCCTGCGGCAAGAACATCCAGTATGTGCCGGAGATGATCGAGCTGGGCATTGATATGTGGACGCCTCAGGTGGGCATCAACGAGCCGGACTTCCTGGTGGAGCACTATGGCGACAGGATGACCTTCGCCTTCGATATGCCCATCGCCCCCGATGCCACGGAAAGCCAGATTCGCCAGCAGACCCGGGATTTCGTGGACCGCTTCGGCGCCAAGGGCCGGGTCATGTGCTGGATCATGGGCACCCCCGAGCAGTCCGCCATTGCAAATGACGAGCTGTACACCTATTCCAGCGCGTACTATAAGAAGCTGTATAACCGGTAAAACGACCCGGGGCGGCAAACGCCGCCCCGGAATCTTTTTGGATGGACACGGAAAGAAAATTATGATAAAATTGTGTGTATATACAGCAAGGCATTCCGTTTCCCTGCAGGGGGGCGGAATGCCTTGCTGTTTGTGCATAAGATCCTTGGAATGCCTTTATTCCTTTTCCAGTGCCATGACCTTATCGATCCGTCTCTGGTGCCGAGGCTCTCCGGAGAAGGGGGTGGAGACCCAGGTGTCTACAATCTCCATGGCAAGATTTTCGCCGACGATACCGGCGCCCAGGGCCATCATATTGGTGTCGTTGTGCAGCCGGGTCATTTTGGCGGACAGCACATCGGAAAGCAGGGCGCAGCGGATGCCCTTGATCTTATTGGCGGTGATGGACACACCGATGCCGGTGGTGCAGAGCACAATGCCCTTCTCGCATTCGCCGGAAGCCACGGCCCGGGCGGCGGCGGCAGCGAAATCCGGATAGTCGCAGCTCTCGGGGCCGTTGGTGCCGAAGTCCATCACCTCGTAGCCCGCTTTGCGGAGATGGTCCGCAACCTTATTTTTCAAAAGATACGCGCCGTGGTCACAGCCCAGGGCAATTTTCATATTTCTTTCCTCCTGTATAAATTCAGGCAACACCGCACAATACGATTTGTCTTGTGCGCTGCTGCCTTAAATTGCAAATCCTCCATCTACGTTCAGCACGTTTCCGGTGATAAAATCGGCCTCTGCCAGAAATGCCATGGCTTTTGCCACGTCCTCCGGTGTCCCGTTCCGGCCCAGGGGCGTCTCCTGGGCCAGCTCTTCCAGGGTTTCCGGGTCTACCTGGGCGCACATATCCGTCAGGATCACTCCGGGGGCCACGCAGTTCACCTGAATGCCGCTGGGGCCCAGCTCCTTGGCCAGGGCCTTGGTCAGGGCGATGACGGCCCCCTTGGTGGCGGAATAGGCCGCCTCGCAGCTGGAGCCAACCCGGCCCCACATGCTGGAAACCGTCACGATGCTGCCGCGCTGCTTTTGCAGGAAGCTGGGCAGGGCGGCATTGACGCAGTTGTAAATACCCTTGACATTCACGTCAAAGATCCGGTCCCAGTCCTCCTCCTGCATGGACTGCATAAGCCCATAGAAGCAAATGCCCGCATTGCAGATGAGAATATCCACATCGCCGATCTGCCGGAAGGCGGCCTTCACGGCGGCACTGTCGGCCACATCGCAGCGGATGGGGGTGGCGCCGGTTTTTTCGGCAACGTCCGTAGCGGCAGCGTCGTTCTTCTCATAGAGGAAGAACACCCGGTGGCCCCTAGGCGCGAACAGCTCCACCGCCGCCCGGCCGATCCCCCGGGACCCGCCGGTGATCACAACTGTTGACATAACATTCTCCTTGAAGGCTCCCCTGCAAGGGGAGCCCCAAATTTATCTTCTTCTGCTCTTGGTCCGGTGGTCGGAATACTGGCGGATGGAAGAGATCTTGCTGTCGGACTCGGACATGAAGGCCTTCAGCTTCTCTTCAAACAGCTGGTCTGCCGTCTTGGGGGCTGCGGGCTGCACGGGGGCGCGGTTGGGGCGGCTGTTCTGACCTTCCCGGCGCTGGCCGCCGTTGCCGCGGAACTCGCCTCTGGGCGCGTTCTCCCGCTGGGGCTTGGGCTCCAGGCGCTTGATGGACAGGTTGATCTTGCCATTGTCCAGGCCAATGACCATCACCTTCACATCCTGGCCCTCGGTCAGGTGCTGGTGGATATCGCTGACGTAGGCATTGGCAACCTCTGAGATATGTACCATACCGGTCTTATTCTCCGGCAGGGCGATGAACGCGCCAAAATTGGTGATGGACTTGACTTTTCCCTCTAAAACGGCTCCGACGGTTAACTCCATAGATGCTATGTTTCCTCCAAAATTATTTCAGGCGCAGCGGTGTGCTGCTGCCGGTTTTCAATTTCCGCTGCCGGGCTGGATGATGACCGCGTCGGGGTCTACAAGCCCCAGCTCCTCTGAGGCAATGGCCCGGATGGCCTCGTCCGACTCCATATCGGCCAGGCGCTCCTGCAGGCGGCGATTCTGCCCTGCGGTCTGAGCGGCCAGAGTCCGGGTGTCCGCGATTTGGGACTGTACGCTCAGCCTGACCCAGCTCAGGGCCGCCAAGGCCAGCATGGAAAATACCACCAGACTGAGGATCAGGACCTTCAACAGCGGCGTTGAGCGGTTCCAGACGATCCTGGTGTTGCCGATTTTTACGGACGACTCTTGCATTGGGCTTCCCTCCCCGGTTCAGCGAATTCTTCCGTCCTATTGTAACCCATTTTCCGGCAGATGCAAACACATTTTTTGCGATTTTAAAAATTTTTTTCGGGACAGACAAAAATACACCGGCCATGGCCTTCAGAAGAGACCAAAACCCATAAAACACCGGCTGCAGCACCGCACCCAGGCTTTTATCCGCGGCCCAAAAGCCGGGAAGCATCGCTGCGGCACAGCCAAGCCGCAGGTCTCCGCCGCAAACGCCAAAATTCAGCCAGCAGAGCCCCACTCCCGTCATCAGCACAAACAGCGGGTCCCCTCGCTTCCCCAGGGGCCGCAGGAAGCCCCACAGCAGCCCCAGAGCCGCGCCTAAGAGAAAGGCCGCGCCAAGCATCGTCCCCATTAGCCCAGCAGCCTTTGCAGGAAGGAGCCGCTCTGCCGGGGGGCCTCGTAGCTCAATGCGCTGACCGTGCCCTCCACCGTTACCCTTCCCCCTTCCACGGACAGCTCTTTCAACTGCAGCTGCTCCCCCTGGACCGTCAGCGTCCCCATATCCGTCTGCAAAACCACCGCGTCCTCGTCAAACCGGACCACCTCCGTGACACCCGTAACACTGAGGCTCTTCCGCTCGGTCAGCCGCAGGCTGTGGCTCTCCTGAAGCAATCCGCCACCCCCTTCCCGGAAGCAGTTTATGCCCCCGCTCCCCTGCCCAGAACCGAACATTTCCTTCGGCAATCGTTGACAGGCCGGGCAAAACGGGGTAAAATATTTCTAGAAACGGAAAGGTGTGAGCGCTATGAAGAAAAAGGATGTTCAGAGCATGGTGCGGCTGATGCTGACGCCGGTGCTGATGGTGATCCTGGGCATTGTTCTGGTGGTCCGGCCGGACTCTGCCTCGGCTCTTGTGGGCAAGGTCCTGGGCTGGGTCCTGCTGGTGGTGGGCATTGGCCTGCTGGTGGAATCCATTGCCGTGAAGGAGCTGACCACCAGCAGGATCCTGTTTGTGGTGGTGGCGGCTGCTCTGGGCCTGTGGCTGGTGCGCAATCCCCTGCGTCTTGCGGCTGCTCTGGGCCGGGTCGCCGGGCTGCTGATCCTGGTGCGGGCCGTACAGGATATCATCAACGCCGCCCGCTGGAAGTGCGGCATGAAGTATGCCCTGCTGTCTGCCATCATCGGCGGGCTGCTGATTGTGCTGCCCATGACCACCTCCCGGGCGGTTTGGGTCATTGTAGGCCTGCTGGTCATTGCGGTGGGGGTGCTCATGGCCATTGACCGTCTGAAGCCCGGAAAGCTCCTGGGCGACGGCGGCAATATCATCGACGCCCAATGAGATACGCCTGCTGCTCTCTGGACGGGCGCGGCGGCCATGAGGCCGGTTGGGCCCTCCTGCGGCAGCTCTATCTAGAGGAGACCGGCCAGCCCCTGCCCCCTGTCCGGCTGACCAAACGGGGAAAGCCCTATTTTCCGGACAGCCCCTATCACTTCTCCATCTCCCACACCCGCCGCCATGCCGCCTGCGTTCTGGGAAAGTACCCTGTGGGCCTGGACCTGGAGGAGTTGAACCGCCCCATCCGGCTGGAAACCGCCAGAAGGGTGCTCTCCCCTGCGGAATACGCCCAATTCGAAGCCGCCCCAGACAAACGCCGGGCATTTCTGACCTTCTGGGTGCTGAAGGAGGCCCGGGTCAAGTGCGACGGTACGGGGCTGCTGGGCTTTCCAAATCGGACGGACTTTACCCTCCGGGACCCCCGGGTCTGGGAATGGGACGGATGCCTTGCGGCCATGATCGTTGAGAAAGGATAGAAAAATGCTGTTTGATACCCACGCCCATATGGATGACCGGGCCTTTGATGCGGACCGGACAGAGCTTCTGACCACTTCCCTGCCCCAGGCGGGCATTGCACTGCTGATGAACCCCGGCTGTTCCGCCGCCTCCTCTGAGGCGGCGGCGGCTCTGACCCGGGAATACGACTACATCTATGCCGCCGTCGGCTCCCATCCGGACGCGGCGGACGAGGTAAACGACGCCGTGCTGGACCGCTACCGGCAGCTGTGTCGGGAAAACCCAAAAATAAAGGCCGTTGGAGAAATCGGCCTGGATTATCACTATGAGGACATCCCTCGGGATATTCAGAAGAAGGCCTTCGCCGCTCAGATGGAGCTGGCCCGGGAACTGAAAAAGCCCGTCATTGTTCACGAGCGGGAGGCACACCAGGACGGCATGGACATCGTCACCGCCTTTCCGGAGGTGACGGGGGTGTTCCACTGCTTCTCCGGGTCTGCGGAAATGGCAAAATGGCTGGTTGCCCGGGGCTGGTACGTGGGCTTTACGGGGGTGCTGACCTTCAAGAATGCCCGCCGCGCCCTGGAGGCCGCCGCAGCGGTGCCCCGGGACCGGGTGGTCATTGAGACGGACTGCCCCTATATGTCCCCGGAGCCCTTCCGGGGCAAGCGCAACGATCCCACCCGGCTCTATCGCATGGCCGAGGCTCTGGCGAGCCTCTGGAGCGTAAGCCCGGAGGAGGCCCAGGCCATTACCTTCGAAAACGGGAAAAGGCTGTATGGAATAGAAAACCGCTTCCCCTCCGGGGAAGCTGGCTCGCGTTAGCGAGACTGAAGAGGGGTCTAATAGGCGAGAGCAGCTGGCAAAAACGCATACAGGTGACACCCTGCTCTCGCGCACGGCACCCCTCTTCCACCACCGCCATAGGCGGCGGTCCCCCTTCCCCGTAGGGGAAGGTTAGGAATTCTGTATTGAAAACCTACGCAATCAATAGTATAATAGGGCACAAACCAACAACAGGAGAGAACTATGCTGAATCAATTTTCCAGATCGGAGCTGGTCTTTGGCAAGGATGCCATGGAACGGCTGAAAAATGCCCGGGTTGCCGTGTTTGGCATCGGCGGCGTGGGGGGATATACCGTGGAGGCCCTGGCCCGGTCCGGGGTTGGGGCGCTGGATCTGATCGATGACGACAAGGTCTGCATCACCAACCTGAACCGGCAGATTCTGGCCACCCGCAGCACCGTTGCAAAATACAAGGTGGATGTGGCCAGAGACCGCATTCTGGACATCAATCCCCACTGCCAGGTGACGACTTACCAGACCTTTTTCATGCCGGACACCGCCGACCAGTTCGATTTTTCCCAGTATGACTATGTGGTGGATGCCATCGACACCGTTACCGGCAAAAAGGAGATCATTCTTCGGGCCCGGGCGGCGGGCGTTCCGGTGATCAGCTCCATGGGCGCGGGCAATAAGGTGGAGGCCTCGGCCTTTAAGGTTGCGGATATCTACAAGACCAGCGTGTGCCCCCTGGCCCGGGTCATGCGAAAGATCTGCCGCCAGAACGGCATTGACCACCTGAAGGTGGTCTACTCCGAAGAAAAGCCCATCCGTCCCCTGGAGGACATGGCAATTTCCTGCCGGGCGCATTGCGTCTGCCCTCCTGGCACGGCCCGCAAGTGTACCCAGCGCCGGGACATCCCCGGCTCCACTCCCTTCGCCGTGGCCGCCGCCGGCATGATCATCGCCGGTGAGGTAGTCAAAGACCTGACGGCCTTCGACCGGGGAGACCGCTAAGCACGAACGCATAAGAAAACAGAACCCCCGGGGAATTCACGATTACATCATATGCCCTGCGCTGATTCCCGCTTCTCACTGTGCATCTCATTCTTCCGCTGCTTTTGATAATCCTCCAGGTATCGATCCAGATAGACCTTATTGACGGTGGCCAGAATTGTATTGCGAAGAAGGTCCTTTGCGTCGGACTGCGTCTTGCCAATCCTATCTCTTGCGGGGGATATACCGAACGCTGCACCGAGCATATTCTCAAATTCATCGCAGAAATAGTCATAGGCGGTTTGAAGGGGATAATTGTCCTCCTGTATTCCAAACATCAGGCGAAGCCCCTCCAGCGGAACAACGGGTTTGACTACGGCTATGAACAGAAGCCGTGCGAGGTGCTCCGCTGTGTATGCCTTTTTTATGGGAGAGGGGATCAGGCCCTGTTTCACATAATTGCTCACCATGGAGCTTGTCAGCTCCGGCTCCCCCAGCAGCGCAAGATGGGCGTTGACATAGCGCACCACCTGCTCCAGATAAAGTCCGACATCCGGTATCTGTGTATACCGCGGCAGCCGGAAACCATTGATGTCCTCTATCATAGTCTTCACTTCCTTTTCCATGCAGTTATTATACACAGCTCTCGTTACCCTTTCAACAGTTTCGCGAAATTATTTTATAGGTTTTTCAAAAACTGTTGACGGAAAGATAAAAACCTGATAAAATGTCTGTGTCGATTTGCAAAATCGGGTGAAATACTTCTTGCTATTCGGAGGCCACGCCATGAATCAGTTTCGTATCGTCGCAGATTCCAGCTGCGACATTCTCACGCTGGACGGAGCAGACTTTGTCAGTGTTCCGCTTACTATTCGCACAGATACGGAGGAATTTCGTGATGACCATTTTCTGGATGTGAACGAGATGGTCACTGTACTGCGCAGTACTAAGGGACGGTCTTACAGTGCATGTCCGAATATCGCTGACTGGACAGAGGCCTTTGGTGACAGCGGCGATGTAATTGCCTTCACCATCACCAGCAGTCTTTCCGGCAGCTACAGCACGGCCTGTGCCGCAAAGAAGCACTGTGAGGAGCTTGACCCATCACGCCGTATTTGTGTTGTGGATTCCCTGTCGGCCGGGCCGGAGATCGCACTTCTCATAGAAAAAGCACAGTCTGCGATGTGCGCCGGAGCCGACTTCGACGATGTGTGCAGGGACATCCAAGCATACCGCGAGCGCACCCATCTGCTCTTTGCCCTGGAATCCATGCACAACCTTGCGCAGAATGGGCGGGTTAACAAGCTGGCTGCAACCATGGCCGGCGTTTTGGGTATCCGTGCGGTTGGGCAGGCCAGCTCTGAAGGAACCCTTGAGATGCTTGGGAAATGCCGGGGGCAACGGAAAACCCAAGAATTCATGCTGCACGAGATGGAACGGCTTGGCTATAAGGGCGGGAGCGTTCGGATCGGACATTGCCAGAATGCAGCCCTTGCGCTGGAGCTTTGCGCTGAGATTCAGCACCGTTTCCCGGAGGCGGAGGTAAAAAGCTATCCGCTGCGGGGTCTGTGTAGCTATTATGCCGAGCGCGGTGGGATTATGCTGGGCTTCGAGTCTTGAAAGCCAGACAAGAGCCGGGGCAGTCCCGCACTTTGGGCAAGCTCCAAAGCGCGGCGTATCGTCCTGCATTGCCGATTTCTACCCGTCTGGTAAAGTATGCAGGGAGGCCTGCGTGCCGTTCCGCTGCGTTGCAAATAGAACCCCTGTGGTTAAAACAAAGCCACCCCCGACATGTCATTCCGAGCGCACAGTGAAACGGAGTCGAGGAATCTTCTCAAGTTGCAGATTTTACCTTGCGTTGGCACTGTTCTGCTGCTTGGTGGATTCCTCCACTCCGCTGTCGCTGCGGAATGGCAAAGATGGGGGTGGCCTTATTTTACGATGCCCGACCCGAATATACCATGACTCCGGCTTGCATTGGTTTGGAATAGCCCAATATTGCTATAGTGGTCTCTGGAAAGAGCAGGTTAGCCCACTTCTTTCTTCATGGCGTTGTAGCCGATGACCACGGTCCAGACGTAGGCGCAGGTCTTGGGGATCATCAGCATCCCAATCATGGGGATCACATCTGCCCACAGCACCACGGGGATGTAGAAGCCGAAGCTCAGCACAATGGTCATCCACATCCAACGGAAAGCGGTATCACCGGCTTCCCTGGCACTCTGGTAGAACAGAACGATGATCAGCAGACCCATGAGGGCAAAGGGGATGTTCCGGTAGATGCCCCAGGACAGGGGGGCGTTGGCACTGAGCCAGTTGTTCTGGGGCATCATGCACAGGATGATCCGCAGAGCGGCCAGAGCGTAAACGGCGATGGTGGCATTTTTGCGGCCCTGCACATGGTAGCGCGACCGCCAGACGTGGTAGAGAACCACGTAGAAGATGGTCATGGTGATGGAGGTGATCCACTTGCCCAGACCCAGAGCTACGGTGAAGCTTTCCAGACCCGTGGTACACAGGGCCAGTGCCCGGGGGATCAGGTGGAAGGCATCGCCGCTGCCCAGCAGCACAGCCATAATGCCAAAGAGGGTGAACTGACGGGTGCCCTTGCTGCCACGGATCATCTTGATTCCAAGAGTGATAACGGTACACAGATAAACGGCGTCAAATACGGTTTCAACAATTGCCTGCATAGAGATTTTCCTTTCAAACAGTAGGGATTTTTATATTGAATCATGCCGGGCTTCTTTCATTGCCTTGGCATAATTACGACCGAATAACAGCACAATCTGAACACTGTTCATTTTAATCCAAAAGCTTTCCCACAGGCATTGTGGGAAAGCTTGGAATATTCAGAGTTTCCTTAGTATACAGTCCGCTCGATGAGGGCCAGCACCGGGGCGGGGTCGTAGTCCTGCCGGATGATGGCCACCAGAATCAAGGAAAAGAGGATTTCCGCAAACTGTTCCGGGGTAAACCGGTCATCAAAGGCATCGGCCCGGATTTTTGGGTCCGTTTGCAGCATGAGGGTGAGTCCATGGAGAATATGCTCCCATGTTTTCATCATCCGCTCTTTTCCGCTGCGCTTCCCCTGACCCATAAAGCTCAGAGAGTGGAGGGAAAAGAACCCGGGGAACTGGCTGTTGCCGTATTCCATCCGCTGGTAGATCCACCCCACACACCGCTCCGCATCCTGAAAGACCTGTTCATCCTGGGGATGAAAGAAAATCTCCTGCCAGATGCTCTCCACCGTGGCTCCCAAAAGCTCTGCTTTGGATTCATAGTAATTGTAAATGGTTCCCGGGGAAACATCACACCGGGCCGCCACCGCCCGAATGCTTACGGCATTCCAGCCGTTTTCCCGAATCAACTCCCGACTGGCCGCCAGGATACTCTCGGTAGAAGTAGCAAGGGGATTCACCGGAACACCTCCATTGATTTTCCGTCAGCATCTTTCTGAACGTTGTTCATGTTGAAAGTATACACTGTTCATTTTACTTTGTCAAGGACATTCACAAATTGTTTCCATCTATCCACCAAATGCAGCATTCGCCCAGTGAACAAAAGACAGCGGGGAGGGATTCTTCTCTTTTCCCACCTCGCATACATAATTCCCCTTTTCCTGCAAATACTGCTACCGGCGAAAACGCGCTTTAACGCGCTTCAAAGGAGAAGAGACTATGAAAGCAACAGGCATTGTACGCCGGGTGGATGACCTGGGCAGGATTGTCATTCCAAAGGAAATCCGCAGAACCCTGCGAATCCGGGAGGGTGACCCGTTGCAGACATCATTGACATGGTGGGAGAAATACTGCTTTTCTATGTTGGATTTGGCTAAAAGACGGGGGTGGTAGTTGTACATAGTGACAACAAAGAGAGCCGAAACTGTGCGTATACGAAAGGGGTAAATTGAGATGAGAGAAGTCACATCCTGCGAATTTAACATGGACACCGCCTGCGTGGAGCTTCACTTTTCCGATGGCAGCATGGTCGCTATCAGCACCATCGCCGTGGAAAACGAAGTTGCAGACAGTATGTATCAACGCTCAGAGTTGGATTGGCTGATTTACAATAAGCCAATGGAATATGCGCAGCTGGTGCTAGGCGGTGAGATTGAGAAATATCTCAAGGAGACGGCAGATCATCGGTTGGAGGATTAGGGAAATAGAAGTGGAGCAGCCCACCGGTCAATTGATCGGTGGGCTGTCATTTTATGTCTGCCTAATCATCTAAACATATATCTTCGATTAGTTTTCTCGTAAGCGCTCAGAGCGCTTACGTTATAAGTTTTTACGCTTCTAATATTAATAACTTATCTACGATATATGTTATAGATCAAGTCTCATTGGTGAAATAGTTTGAATGTGGGTCGTTCAGTTCTCTGTAGAGTAGTTCATTGTTGCCACCGCTTTCACCTTTTCGATAGACTACCTGATAATGGATTTCCAGGGCTTCTCGGAAGGCGTTGTAGTCCCGTCGAGTCAAGGCTTTCCAAATGCTGCGGTGCTTCTCAACAGTAAAGAGAAGATAGGAAGAAGACGTGGGCCGTTCGTAGTTTTTATCATAAGCCCAGAAAGAGTCCAACAGGGAGCTGAGCAGGGGCATCTTTAGCCCTGCATACAGTACCCTATGAAAGGCAGCATCTGCTTCGGCAAAACGGATGCCGAATGTGGCCTGCTCACTGCTGGAACTGGCGTGTTTTCGCGCAATGGAGTCCATGACCTGAACATACTGTTCCAGTCGCTCAATGGAATCCGGCTTAATGGTTTCAAAAGCCTCCTGCGCAAAGCCTAATTCCAGAACCCGGCGAAGTCTGCGAAACTGTTCCAGCATGTCGCCAGCATCGGCGCCAACATTGTATATTAAACTGTCAAAAAGGCAATCTGGATTAAACTCTTGAATTACACTACCTACTCCGGGGGTTGAACGAACAAGCCCTGTGATTTCCAATGCTTTTATGGCTTCCCGCAGTACATTGCGGCTAACTCCCAGCAAACGACACATTTCCATTTCAGTTGGTAGTTTATCCCCGGGTTTTAGACCGCTTTTCAAAATATAATCCTTAATTTCCTGATAGACCTGCAGATACAGTTTAGGGGTTTTCAAACTTCGCATTTTCGGAACAACGGTATTTGACATGGAACTCCTCTTTTCTTAATATTCACTGACCTATGTCAAAGTTTCGGGACGGTTTTCCAAAAACCAAGTTGCAGTATCAGCAGAATAAATCGTGGATTTTCTTTGCCACCAGCATAGCATAAACCAACAAGAAAAGTCAACCAGCCAATGGGCTATTTGTAATATTCGACAAAACAACAAGATTGAATATGTGAAAACATACAAAAATCAAAATGGCTATTGACAAATATTGTATAAAGTGATATTTTTCTTTTAGATTGTAGTTTGTAGAACAAAGTACAAATGCAAAGTTTGCTGTGGGAGATGAGTCTATGCAATGTAAGCAGAAGTCCGGCAGCGTCCGCCTTCGGGGGGATACCCGCTTCGCCTATACGGTCAGTGCCCCAATGTTTGCATATCTTCTGATCGTGTTGATTATTCCTGTGTGCTGGGGCTTATACATCAGCTTCACGGATAAGATGATTGGCAGTCAGGGACATTTTGTTGGGCTGAAAAACTATATCAATCTATTAAAGAATGGGAGCTTCCGCAATGCGGTTGGTAATACAGTCGTCTACACTGTATTCTCCATTCTCGGGAAATTGGTATTCGGGTTGATTATGGCATTGGTCCTGAATTTTCAGTTCAAAGGAAGGAACGTGGCGCGGGCATTGATGATCATACCTTGGACGCTGCCCAATATCGTAGCGGTTTTGAACTGGCGCTGGATTTTTTCTGATACCGGTGGCGTGGCCAACTACCTGCTGACCCGAATGGGACTAATTGACCGAAATCTGATATGGCTGGGCAATGCAACCTTAGCTATGGTTGCCGTCCTGATGGCAAACATATGGCGGGGAAGTCCCTTCTTTGGAATTTCCATTTTGGCCAGGCTGCAAACAATCCCAAAAGATTACTATGAGGCGGCAGAGTTGGATGGAGCGGGTGTGTTCCAGAAATTCTTCTATGTAACCCTTCCTGAAATCATGGATGTTATTCTTCTGACTATGCTGGTCTCTACGATTTGGACTATTAACGAGTTCGAGTCGGTCTGGCTGCTTACCGGTGGTGGACCTAGCGGAGCTACGGAGGTTATAGGTGTTTTCAGCTACCGTACGGCAATGACCAATATGCAGCTGGGCATGGCGGTCGCTGTGAGTGTGCTGGCGATGCCGGTGCTGCTGGTGCTGATCAGCATTGTCAGCCGGAAAATGTTGAAGCAGGGGGATTGAGCACAATGACGATGAAGCAAAAAAAGAAGTTACTGTACATCCTGCGTATGGCAATGGTAGCGGTGTGCCTGATTGTGGCATTGTTTCCTATCTACTGGATGCTGAACACCTCCTTCAAAACCCAATTTGAAATGTATCAGAAAGTGCCAACCTTTCTTCCTAAAAAACCAACACTGGAGGGGTATAAATATCTGTTTACCAAAACGCCCTACCTGAATGCATTGAAAAATAGCTTTATTATCGCTTTCGTTTGCGCACTGATTTCTATAGCTTTGGGTTACCCGGTTTCCTACGTGGTTGCGAGACTGCGCTTTCGGGGACGGCAAGGCGTGTCCAAGCTGATCTTGTTTTCCTACCTAATCCCCACATCAGTACTTTATATTCCACTGTTTTTGTTTGTTTCCAAATGCGGCCTGACCGATAATATCCTCGGATTGATGCTGATCTATCCCACATTTACTTTGCCTTATGTTAGTTGGATGCTGATTCCTCATGTTCGGTCGGTACCTAAAGAAATAGAAGAGGCTGCAAGGGTGGACGGATGTACGCGAATTCAGTGTATGTATCGGATCGTATTTCCTTTGGCTACCCCAGGTATTATCTCCACATTTATCTTCGCTTTTTCCATGTGCTGGGGAGAATACATGTATGCGCTGGTGAACATAAGCAGTAAGGAAATGAAAACATTCCCACTTGTAATTTCAAACTTGATTTACGGCGATATTTACCCTTGGAACCAAATTATGGCCGGTGCGATCATCGCTTGCATTCCGATCCTGCTGGTCTACATCTTCTTCTCCAACCTGATGGTGGGAGGCGCTACAGAGGGAGGTGTGAAGGCTTAGTTATTGCCCCATTTTCAATCGTCACAACAAAAAAGAAACTCAAGGAGGACACACAATGAAAAAGTTATTGGCAATCGTTCTTGCGGCAGTGCTTGTACTTTCTGCTTTTGCCGGCTGCGGAAAACAGACGGACACCACTGCTCCTAATGCGGAAAACAAAGAGCAGACAGGAACCCAATCGACCACTTCTGATGGCGGTTCCCTGGTAATTTGGGTAGAGAAGAGCTTTAGCGAGGATGTTGATAAGCTCTTTGACGAGCGCATCCAGGCTTTTGGCCAGGAAAAGGGTGTAAAGGTCAAGGCAGAGTTCATCAGCGCTACAGATTATATGACGAAGCTGAATGCTGCTGTAGAAGCGGGCAACGTTCCGGATCTTACCCTAGTGAACCCTTATAAAGTTGTCAGCTATTATCCTGGAAATCCCTTCTCTGATGTGACTGATTTGGTAGAAGAGATCGACGGTCAGCGGCCTATGTTTGACGCACTGAAGAATGGCACCAAGATTGAGGGCGTGAACTACTTTGTCCCGTTCTATGCAGCCAGCAGCTTGCTGTTCCTACGGAAAGATGTATTTGAAGCCAAGGGTGTGGCTCTCCCCACGACTTGGGAAGAATTGTGGGATGCCGCTGTGGCAATTTCCGATCCGGACAATGGTTTCTATGGCCTGGGTATGGGTTGCGGACCCACGGACGAGGATTGCGAAAACAGCTTCCGTATGATGATGTGGGATATGGGTGGCAGCCTGATGGATAAGGACGGCAATATTGTAGCCGACAGCAATGCAGGCCTGAGTGCTATGATCGATAAATATGTGGAACTGTATGAGGCTGGGGCCATTCCTCCCGCAGCCATCACCTGGGATTCCGGTGGAAACAATAAGACCTATTTGATGGGTGAATCTGCGATGGTCATCAACGTGCCTACTCTGTACAATGCCATCCGTAACGATGAGCAGTATGCAGAATTGCTTGAAAATACTCTGGTATTGAACTTGCCTGCCGGTTCTGCGGATAATGCTGTGTTTGGAAATCCCTCTGGCTGGGCCATTATGAAGGATGCCAAGAATCCCGAAAACGCACGGGAATTCATCAAGTTCATTTCCGAAAAAGAGTGGTATGATACCTATATGGATTCTATTGCGCCCGTATTCGCTCCTGTTTATCAGGATCTGGTGGGCTCTGAAACCTGGGGCAGCGGTGTGAACAAGCAGGCAATCGAGTACATTCAGAACGCTGTTGGTTACTATGGCTATCCCTGTGAGACTTTGGAGGGCCGTGCCATCGCTTCCAAGAACTACTACTCCTTCCCAATCGCAAGAATGCTGAATTCCATCGTTACCGGCAGTGCCACCAAGGATCAGGCAATTGCGCAGCTTCAGAAGGAACTGCAAGACACCGCCTCTGTGGTTACCGGAGGTTAAAAGGAGGAACTTCCGTTGGATGAGCAGAAAACTGTATGGGTGAATCTGGACCCCAATAAGGTGGACCTAACACCGATCATCACTCGTTGCAATCAGGCAGGATGGCGCTGCATTACGGAAGATGTGGGCGTCGATCAGAAGAAAAGTGTCACCCACGCTTTGGAAGCGGATGCCATTGTCAGCATCGGGGAACGTTGGGGAGATGCGCAACTGGCGGCCATTGCTGGTGGAAATCGCATCATCATCCGCTATGGCGCGGGGTTAGATAATGTGGATATTCCGGCTGCAACACGGCACCGTATTCCTGTTGCGAATTTGCCAGGTATGAATTCTCCGGCTGTTGCGGAAATTGCATTGTTGCATATTCTCAATCTGGGCAGACGGTTTTGCTATTCCGTCAACGGCGTCGGAAAGGGCATTTGGCCCTGCTCTATACCGGGAAATGAGCTAGACGGCAAACTGCTGGGCCTTATTGGCTTTGGTAACATTGCCAGACAGCTGGTTCGAATCACCAGCGGTTTCCATCGAAAAGTCATAGCCTACGATGCTTATCTGAACGATGCAGGACGGGCCTTTGCAAAGGAGTACGGTGTGGAGCTGGTCAACAGTCCGGAGGAGATATACCGACGGGCAGATATTGTGAGCCTGCATATTCCTTTTACACCGGCCAACAAGGGAATCGTCAACGCAGAGTGTTTCCGATTGATGAAGACTACGGCCTACCTGGTCAATACCTGCCGAGGTGGAGTTATCAACGAAGAGGATTTGATCGTTGCACTACAGACCGGAGCCATTCGTGGATTTGGAGCCGATGTGATGTGCCAGGAACCTCCTGATCCTGACAATCCGTTGTTGCACATGGATAACGCCTTTATCACTTCTCATCTTGGAGCTTTAGCGGTGGAGAGCGAAGAACGTAGTCAGTTGCTGATAGCAGATATCATCGCAGATCATTTTGCTGGCCGGGTTCATAAAAACGTGGTCAATCCGGAAACAGTAACACACTAAAAAAACTGATGACCCCTTGCCTTAGGCAAGGGGTCACGGAAAACAAAAACTGGTTTGTTGCAATTCGAAAACAGTTCCGGCCTTAATCAGACTAGGAGCAGGAGTGAAAAACTGTTTTCAGAAAATGCAGAAGGATTACGAAAGCGAGAGAATTTTTATGATCAATTTGGAAAAATTCAAGGGTGTATTCCCGGCCTTCCCAGCCTGCTATGATGAGAAAGGCAACATCAGTCCGGAGCGCAGCAAAATGCTGGCTCGGTATTGTTTGGAAAAAGGGGCCAAAGGTGTCTATCTGACTGGTAGCTCCGGTGAATTCGTATATCAGACTGTTGAAGAGCGCAAGCAGGTGATTCGCGCGGTAACAGAAGAAGTAGGCGGAAAAATGACGATTATTGCTCACGTTGGTGCCTGTGCCACTGATGACGCTGTGGAACTGGCATCCTATGCCGCTCAATGTGGAGTAGATGCAATCTCTTCTGTTCCGCCCTTCTACTTTGCGCAGCCGGAATATGGCGTAATGGAATATTGGAATGCCATGATCGATGCGGCGAAGCTGCCCTTTATCCTCTATAACATTCCAGGAACTACGGGTGTATCCATTAGCTTTGATATTTTTAAGAAAATGCTGGAAAATCCCTATGTGATAGGAATCAAGAATACCTCGTTGCCCGTTATGGACATTATGCGGTTTAAGGCTTGCGGAGAGGATAACTGCGTCGTCTTTAATGGGCCGGATGAACAATTTGTAGCCGGACGATTGATGGGTGCCGACAGTGGTATTGGTAGTACCTATCTGGTGATGTTGGATCTGTATTTAAAAGCAGATGAGTATATTCGCCAGGGAGATTTTGTCAATGCAGCGGAAATTCAGAAGTTCATGACCACAACGACGCTGAAAATCATTCAGAAGCATGGACATCTTCTGTCCGGATTGAAGTACTTGCTGCATCTGCAGGGAATGGAGATTGGCAGCGTGCGGCGGCCCTTGGTGCCTGTAAACGATCAGGACAAGAAGGAGCTGAATGAAATCGCTGAAGAAATTCGGGAAGCGACTATGCGTTGGTGTGGCAAAATTCCAGGTAAGGTATAAACGGAGAGATAAATCTGCCGAAATACTTTAGCTGTGCTTACGTGGCTTCAGATTTAGAAAACATAAGATTTTAGCAGGGCTCCACGATTTGGAGCCCTGCATTTTTTGATACTACCATTCCAGCGGATGAAGTGCTATCAGCGTACAAATCGTTCCTCCTATCATGCGTTCCTATGCAGCACGCAGATCAGGCAATAACGACAGCACGCCCACCGGTCGATTGACCGGTGGGCTGCAATATTTGACTTATGTCTTTTTAACGCTACAGTTTTTCCTCAGGGACAGGGATATACACCATCCTCAGCGGAATCATCCTCCGATATTTTTCACTTAGCTGACCGTAATATTTCAAAATCAAATCCACAAGTTCCGTACCGTTGATTCCCCGAATGATCGGCGTGCTTTCCAGGTATTTTACGGCATTCTTTGTGTAGTTGGACAGCGTAACAAATAAACCGTAATCCCCCTCACGCATGGCCCCTTTCAAGGACTGAATGGTGGATTCCTTAATGTCGCTGTCCTGGCTTTTCACCTGGACAAGAATACGGGGAGGAAGCTCATCTTTGTATGCGGTGATGTCTATGCCGCTGTCGCCGCCCTGGGGGATACGGTACAGCGGTATCCCATTGCACGCAGAAGCTCTGCAACAAACTCTTCCAGCGCATATCCTTTCAGCTGTTTGCTCAGCTCTTTCAGAACGAAATCTCTGGTGGCTTCAACAATATCTTCTGCGGTAGCTGCCACAGTTTCGTCCGGTTCTGCCAAGGCTAACGAAGGCTTGAATCCTTTATCCAAAGCCTGCATGTATTCATCTGCGTAGTTCTTAAGCAAAAAGAAAGACAGTGCCGAACCAACCTCATACAGTGCGCCTTGGGAGAACGCAGTCCGGGGCAAGTGTTTCTGCCACTTTACTTTTCTCTGCTGCACATACGGGGCGGCTTCGGGGTTATAAATGAAATCGCTCTCAACGACACCAATGTTGATTTTTCGGTCAGCCTTGGACGGAAACACCACGTAGTCACCGATTTTCACTTCTACAGCAAACCGATACAGCATACCGGCACTGGTAGCAATGGCCCCCTTTTTGCTGTCGGGATATGTGTCTATATAGTGCGATTTATAGGCTTCCCGACTTGGTTCCAGCTTGCCGCAATCTCCAAAGTCCTGCCAGCCAATAGCAATGACATCATTGTGCAGGAACAGGGAATCATCCGTCGTGTGAATGCCCCAGATTTTCTTTTCTTCATTGGCCATTATGTACACTCCTATCAAATTCTACGTTCTATCAGATCATATTCGTGACCTCACGAATACCGCTTGCAGATTCTTATTCGACTAAACCATTTTCTCAACAGGGTATGCATTCAATTCGTTATTTTCATCTATAAACGATTTGTAGATTTTCTTTACCCCTGCCTCTTTGGCCATTGCAATCACAAGGTCTTCTTCAGATCGGTTCATGCGCAAACCAAGAACCACTCCGTATGGTATCATCTCTACCATAACCGGTGCATTCATTTGCGCATTCGCAATCATCCGCCATTCCTGGTCATATTCGTGACATTTCTTTTTGATAAGTGTGGTTCGCTCAGCTTCCCACATAATTGGTTTCATTTTTTCCAGCCACTCAGGAGGAATTGTATTACCGACGGATTCAGTAAGCTTTTGCATCATAATATATTCTGCAAAATTGGTTGCGTCGTAGGGCGTATCCGAATAGTAGATTGGGTATATCGGGGGCCCATACCGTATCCCGCATTCTTTGTATTTTTCCTGTTTGCCACACAGGAAGGCACTTTCGTCTTCCATATCATAGAACTGAACAAACCCTCGATATTGGTCTGCGTATTTCAGCCAGAGTGTCTCGTTAAGCCCATTTTCCGAGAAGCAGACTGACCACACATTTTTTCGGACTTCATTTCGTATATCAAGCAGATAGCTCTGAAAGTCCGGCAATATGCCTTGCGCTAACCAGCCCTGAACGCTCGTTACCGTGAGCTGCTCCAGCTTTTCCTCGGGGATTATGCCGCTTAATAATGCCTTTGTGCCATCTATTACTTCTTGCGTACGCTCGGGTGTTTTGAAATTCTGCCTGTATTCCTCCATAATTGCGGCAATATTTATGTGCAGGAAGGTATCAAAGGGATCATCATAATAGTTTGCCTTTGAGAAATACAGCTTATTTGTCCGAAGCGCATTCAAACTGTTTGTTGTAACAGGACGGTAACGGTAGAGATATTTTGGGTATTGAATACTGGCTCTCAAAACTTCGCAGTCTTTTTGGGTGTCTGCTCCTTTCAATGAACATAGCGTATTCCAGAATTTTTCGCGTTCCTGGGAATCCATACTTTTACCTCCTTTGCTTCTCTGCTTTCAACTCGATCAGGATGCCTGGAAGTCCCTTTTTTCTGGGCTTCAACTGAAATCTCCGCTAAAGGCAGAGACTTGCCGCTCGGTGATATTCCAGGACGAGGCGGCTCATTTCTGGTATAAGCGGTTCCTCCAAATCATTTATACACTTAGTATACCTGTCAAAAAGAATAATTTCAATCATCATTTGGAATTATTTCGGTTAATGTAAAGGAAGCGGGGGGAATTCAAAGAAACCGGTGTTATATCTAATGTGATGATAGCACCGCAAAATCATAATAATTTTGTAAATGGGGTTGTTTTTTGATGGCTCATTGCATATAATAAAAGTGTGATAACATCCACAGATAATTCAATAAAAATGTGAGGAGGGAAACCGTGGAACGGGCTATACTGCAGAAGCTGCTGGACTGGAAGAATTCTCCCTACCGCAAGCCTCTGATTTTGAAGGGTGTACGCCAGGTGGGGAAAACCTGGATATTGAAAGAGTTTGGTAGGTGCTACTATGAAAATACAGCCTATTTTAACTTCGACGAAAACGAGGAGTACAAGCAGTTTTTTGAAACCACCAAGGATA
>ERZ1034952.584-NODE-584-length-33329-cov-6.563924_pt1 | contig 33329 bp, 40 predicted proteins | sample MGYA00520625_ERZ1034952 | MGnify/ENA primary metagenome ERZ1034952 (study PRJEB33766, sample SAMN09781773) | gut metagenome | biome: gut microbiome | host: Homo sapiens | place: Madagascar | study: EMG produced TPA metagenomics assembly of the PRJNA485056 data set... | reverse complement strand
CGGCGACTCGGTGTTCTGGGGAGATTACTCGCCGAACTATGAATATGTCAAGGAAGCCTTTGCCGTGCGCTCCGGTCTTGTCAGCAAACACCGTCTCTTCTCCGAAAAAGAATCGGCAGACCTTTATCGCTGTGTAAACTTTGCAAAAGCCAACTGCGAAACGCTGACATATGAGCAGGAACGGCAGCTGGATAAACTCCAAGAAAAGCTCACGGACGGATACCCCTCCCTCGAAGCCGAGCCGCCGACCTTTGAACAGAAATCAGCACTACAACAGAATATGTAATACTATCAATCGCCCTTCGGTTACACAAAAACCGGAGGGCTTTTTTTATTTCACAGCAAGGAGAAAAGACCATGACCATATTTTCAGATAATCCACATGACCGCCGAATTGAACGGTTTATGACCGCAATCCCGAACTTCAAACCGAGAGGTGTCGGCGTTCGTTTTTCGGAATCGCAGATACTCATCACGGTAACAGCCGCCACATCTACGGAAATACTTGTGGAAACCATGAGGCAGATTCGCTGTCCGCCCTTCCGCAAGAGATTCAACGAATATATAGAAAGCGAGGAAAACCCCATGACATATATAAATGAAAAGCATCGGGCAAGATTTGAACTTGCCGCCAAGAACATCCCCAAAGCAAATTACGCATTGCTTTCGGCTCTGTATCTGCTCACCGCCGACCAAAGGCTGTGGAGCTGCTGCAAGCACCATATAAATAACGGCTGCGTATTTTTTGAGAACATTAAACTCAATAATTGCACCGAACGAGCCTACACCCTCTACTGTGCGGCAAAGGACTTGACGCTCGGCACAAAGCACATTACCGTGTCGGATCTGTCGGACGCTGACCTTGTTCCGCCTATGCTGTTTCGCACCATTTGCAACGCTATGGCAATCCGCAGATTCGGACTCGCAGCCATAAGGGAGAACAGCCATGATTAAACTGAAAATCAAATACGGCAACAGTCAGACCGACCTCCGCTTTCCCTGCACCGAAAAGGAAATGAATGCGGCACTCGAAAGAATCCACGCCGAGGATGTCACGCCGCTTGAAATCTATGTGTCCGAGGTCATATTCCCCGAAGAACTCGCCTTCCTGCAAGACAGATTCGTCAACCTCGATGAAGTAAACTTCCTCGGAAAACGAATGGACAGCTTCTTCGGCGATGAGGAATACCAGTTTTACGAAGCAATGAAATTAGAGGGCTTCGACACTCTTCCCGACCTCATCAATTTGAGCTTTAATCTCAATCGCTATCCGCTGATTCGGGATATCGGTGACATGGGCAAAATCGGCAGAGAGTATCTGCTCACGGTCAACGGCTGCATACCGGCACACGATGAGGATGACCCGAAATATGCGCAGCTCGGACGGGAGCTTGTTCACTCCGGCAAGGGCATTTTTACCGAACACGGCTTGCTGTTTGTTGACGAGAATACGCCGTTCGTAAGGGATTATGACGGGCAGAATTTTCCGGCGTATGTGTATGATCAAATGCTTTGCTTCATACGGGCTGAGTACAACGGAAAAACCGAATTTCTGTATTTACCCTGTGAGGAAGAAGCCATCGACAAGGCGTTTGTACGGCTCGGCGCACCCACGCCGGATGATGTGGAGCTCTCATGGGAGGACATTTGCATTGATAGCGACAAGTGGATCGGACGCTTCAAGGAGATCGCCGCCGAGGAAGGTGTTTACGAGGTAAACCGCCTTGCAAATGCCGTCAACAGCACCGATATGGACTTGGAAAAGCTGTGGGCAGTCGCCGAATACGGCAAGGCCGAGGACGCCAAGCAGCTCTCACGGCTTGCTGAAAATCTTGATTGTTTTACCTTTATTATAGGTGCAAGCAATTATGAGGAAGTCGGAATATATGTAACGGAGAATAATGCGGTTTTCAGTGTAAATCCATCAGTAGAAAAGTTCTTCGATTACAAAGCCTTTGGAAAGTATATCGGCGATGCTTACTACGGCGAATTTGTCGACGGCGGCTTCATCTATAACGATACCGATACAAGCCTGCTGGACATCTTATATCAGGACGAGCCTATGACGATGGGAGGAATGTAAATATGATCACCGCTATTATCCGCAATAAAGAGAACACCCTTGTCCTCGAACTGCCTCACAGCATTTACGACATTTATGAAAAGCTACAGTCTATCGGCATTATGCAGCCGCCGAAACGGATCCCGCTGACCGACAACGAGGGCGAGGACATCGGCGTAAAGCTGTTTAGTGAGAGCGACTTCGGTCAGCATCTGCTCCTCACGCTGAACGATAAAAACACCATCGCCGACGCCAATATGCTGACGCTTGTTATTGGAGCGGCAAGCGAGGACATCAAAGAGGAACTTGAACAGAATGTCCTCTACGACCAGTACGATTCAATGGACGAGGTGATTTCCGCCGTCCGTCAGATGACGCAGGATGCCGGTCCCGTAAAGGCTGTATTCTTCTGTCCGCTTGTCGGAAACATTGACGAGGGCGACGGAGATATGTTCACGGTCGGAGATTCCTACCTTGCCGACAGCGCCGATGAGATCGCCGATGCACTGATGAAATACACCGCCAATGACGAAAACGATATGGCAACCTACTATAACAAGGATGACGGTGTAAGCGAAAAGCTGACCTCGGCTGTATGGTCGGTGGAACTGTACGGCAGCAGGCTGTTTGGACGAATTGACTGCGGCCTCAAGGAAGCGCTCACGGCAGAGGAAACGGAAGCACTTCGAGATTGGCTTACCGGACAGTGCTCGGACGGCCTCGGTGAAGGCTTTGAGCAGCAGCCCATTGACACCATGGACGGCGAACTGTTCGTCTCCTTCTGGAACAGCGGCGATGACTACGCCATGATGACCGAGAGCGAGTTTGACGAATACCGGCAGCAAAACGAAATGCAGATGGGAGGGATGTAATATATGGCCTTGCTGTTTTCTGCGGTTACCGTAACCGCAGGCTATGACGAAGCGGAATTCACGGTCGGAGGAATACCGAGAGAGTACGACGACCTCGTCGGCTGGACAGCCTTTGATGACTTTATGGAAAATGTCGATGCGGAAACAGAGGTCAGCGTACACGGCGAAGCCTATTTGTATGGCGGTGAGAAAACCGTAACGGCGACGCCCGAAGAAGTCGCCTATCTGATGATGCGCATGGAACGGGATGAAAACTTCCTGTCAGGGCATTGCGACAATATCGAGGATGTCGACTTCTCCTTTTTACGGCCGCCGGACGAATATTACGAAATGAAATTATAACGAAAACACGGAGGTAAATGAAATGAACGAATATGACCGCCTGTACAGACAGGCACAGCGATATAAAGAGCTCTACCCCAAAGGGACGCGTATTCTGCTTTTGCACATGGGTGACGATCCCCGACCTGTTGAGGACGATATGCGCGGAACTGTAATGTTTGTGGATGATATGTCCACCATTCACTGTAGATTCGATAACGGTAGGCAGCTCGGCATCATCCCCGGAGAGGACTCCTTCCGCAAGCTCACCGATGAGGAGCTTGCCGAGGAACAGGCCGACAGTGAGGACATGGACGAGGACAACGGCCCCGTTATGGGAATGTAGGAGGTTGCCTATTGGAACACGATATTCTTATACCGCAGCCGCAGGCAGATATACTGCTTCGGGAAACCGCCGAGCGTGAAGTGTCGGCAGAGGAACTGCTTGCGGAAATTATCAAAAAATATATAGAAAGGAACGAGCGCAATGGCGGATGAAAAGAAAGGCATCACCGTAAAAATCGATGCCGACCTCCATGCCGAAATCAGAGAATATCTCGAACGGCATGAAGGAATGACAATGGCTGAGTTTATCACCCTTGCGGTGGACGATGAGCTCCACCCGAAAATACAGCAGAAAGAAGGAAATAACATGGGCAATATGAGAACGATGGCATTTCAGGTGCCGGAGGAACTGTTTCAGAGAATCAAGGACTACCTGCACCGCAACAATATGAGTCAGAAGGAATTCGTTCTCGGACTTATTGAAACCGAGCTCGACCGAGAGCAGGCCGAGCGTGAGCGCCAAATTGACGCCGAAAGCCCCACAGAGGATACCTGCGAGGAAACGGACGAGGAAGCCGCAGAAAACGGCTTTGTGGGCGAATGTGAGGGCGGCAACAGCTCCGATGAGGAAACAGATACGGAAACCGAGGATGAGGACGAATCTGAGGGTTTCGGTATGACGATGTAAGGAAAGCGAGGCGGAACGAAAAAAACAACGGTATCGGTCGGATGACCTATGCCGATCAGATTTTTGGATATGTTCGCAGGCATCGGCGGCTTTCGGTCGGGGCTTGAACGGCTCGGCGGCTTTGAGTGCGTCGGCTACTGCGAGATAGACAAATACGCAAAGCAGGCGTATGACGCCATGTACCCCACGAAAGGAGAAATATATTTTGCAGACGCAAGAACCATTGATCCACACACCCTGCCGGATATCGACCTTATTTGCGGCGGTTTTCCCTGTCAGTCTTTCAGTATCGCAGGGCTCCGCAGAGGATTCCAAGATGACACAAGAGGCACTCTCTTTTTTGAGATCGCCCGCATTGCCGCCGTTAAAAGACCACCTTTTCTGCTGCTTGAAAATGTTCCCGGCTTGCTGTCGCATGACAAAGGCCGGACTTTTGCGACCATCCTCGGTGCGCTGGATGAGCTGGGGTACGATGTCGCATGGCAAATCCTTAACAGCAAGGATTTCGGTGTTCCCCAATCCCGAAAGCGCGTGTATATTGTCGGATATCTTAGAGAGCGATGTGCCGGAGAAATACTATCTTTCACAAACGCAAATACAGCGTCTCTTATCCAACTCCTTGGAGGCACAGAGGGCAATCGGGTCTACTCGGACGAGGGAGTCGGCATTACTCTCACAAGCAATGCCGGAGGCTTCGGAGGAAAAACCGGACTCTACGATGTAGCACTGCCTATCAAGGTAGATACAAAATCCGGCTTTCAGCTCGCACACCCCGGTGACAGCATAGACCTTGCCTACCCGACAATGAATACACGGCGAGGACGGGTCGGAGAAAAGATCGCCCATACCGTAACGCCCGGCAATACGCAGGGCTATTTCTTTATCGACATGAACGCCGATCCGCAGCTTACCGAAACGGCTCGGTGCATTACTGCCCGACAGGACAGCGGCATCAGCAAGCACAAGGGCGAACACTCCGCCGTGTTTATTGAGGACGAGCCGAGAGCCGTTGTGACGCCCGATAAGAAAACCATCCGTCAGCAGGGCCGTTGGATCAAAGAGCCTAACGAGCCGATGTTCACCTTAACGGTGCAGGACCGGCACGGTATCCTCCGTTACGGCAGAGTGCGGAAGCTCACCCCGAGAGAATGCTGGCGACTGCAGGGCTTTACCGACGAACAGTTCGATAAAGCCAAGGCTGCGGGACTAAGCGACGGACGGCTATACAAAATGGCAGGCAACGCCGTGAGCGTGCCTGTCGTTTCGGCTGTCGGTGCCGTTATTAAGCGAATCTACCAAGAGCAAATTCAGAAAGGATAAGCGAGAATGAACTATAACAGAAAAATCATGAGGCTTGAACTATCCGCCGAAAAAGCACTTAACGGCGGATATTATTATGCCGAATTACTGCTGCCTGCGGCGGACTATGAAATCAAGGACACTATGCAAAGAACCCGTGCCGTCGGCAGAGAAAACACGATTGAAGTCAGTATCCTTGAATGCGATATCCTGCCGGAGTTGCAGGACATCCGCTTGGACACCTTCAGCTTGGACGAGCTGAACTTCTTTGCCAAACGGCTTTCCTCTCTCCCCGATGAGGAACGACCCGTGTTTTACGCCGTGACCGAGCAGATATTCGACGACGCAGACAATACCGAAAACCCCGTCAGCATCAAAGACCTCATCAACTGCACCTACAGCTTGGACACCGTTCCCGTTGCTCATAATGTGAGCAATCTTTCCGAGCTCGGTCGGTTTGCCTTCAAAAATGAACTACTCTCCGACCTCGAAGGTATCCCCGAAAGTGCCGTTCCGTTTTTGAACGCAGAACAGATCGGCAGAGTGCAGCAGAAAAACGACAGCGGCGTATTTGAGGGCAGGCTGTATATCCCCACCGTGCATTATGACCGGCCGGAGATATATGACGGCGTGACCTTGCCGGACGAAGAACCCGAACCCTCCGACTTTGCCATTCGCCTGCTCGTATCGGGTACGCCGGAGCATATCAAGGGTGATCCCGTAGATAGGGCTATATGGCTGAGCCTCCCAATGGCAAGCGACATACTCGCAAATTATGCTGCGGCTTTTAATGAAGCAGACATCGGCGATTGCGTGTACTACGATTTTGAATCTGTAATTCCGCAGATCTCCTCGGAGATGTTCGGCAGCATGAGCGATGTCCAAGCACTCAATAAACTTGCTGCGGAAATCAGCATCATGAGCGAAGCCGAACAGGTGAAATTTAGGGCTGTTTTGGACGCCGAAAATACGGCGACCGTCAAGGACGCGCTGAATGCGGCACAAAATCTGTGGCGTTATGAATTTACTGCCGAACCCGACACTGCGGATGCCTTCTTCAAGAAGTATATTCTTGAAAACACAAGCACGGAGTTCGACAGCAGGTGGCTTGAAAATCTGCTTCCGAGAAATGAGGCGGATAAGCTGCTCGGTCGCCTCGGTGCAACCGTTACGGATTACGGCGTTATTTCCGCACGAAACGGCCATCTGTTCAAGCCCGTTCCGTATGACGAGCCGGAGGCAAAGGAATTGAAAACGCAGGCGATGACCGAGGAAAAACTGGATGTCATCGAGGTGCTTGACCGCAGAGCGCTGTTCAGCAACGGACGGCTCATGCCCGAAGAAATCCCCGAAGGCTTGTACGCCTATGATTTACGCCACAGCGATGACGGCGACCGCTTCTGTGCCATTGAGCCGAAGGTCGGAGTCAACCACGGCGGCACTGTTCTAATGCGGGATATTCTCGATTTCGGTGAAAGCGGATATATTCCGCTGGATGAGGACACCGAGCCGAACTTCCTGGGCGATGAAATGACGCCGTCCGAATTTGCCGAGGAAGAAGCTCAGGACGAAGCCTTACAGATGGGAGGTATGTAATATGAGCATCAGCACCGTAACCACCGATGATCTTCGCCGGATGAACGATGCGGAAGGACTTAGTTTACAGGGCTGCGGCGGTGATCCGCAGGAGTGGCTCGACGGCATCAACAATCTGCTCACCGATGAGGGTATTCTGAAGAACGGCAGCAAATTCGAGAATATCTCCGTATTCCAAAACGGCAGCCTTACAAATATCCTCTTTCCCTTTGAGGACAGTGCGGAGATCGACATGGGCAAGCTCGCTATGTGGAGGTTGTATTCCCATGAACAGTTCGGCGGCACCTGGCTTTCGGACTATGTCCCGAATCGGCTCGGCGGCTTCATAACCGAGCATGAGCCGGATAAGATAAAGCCCGATTGCAGGCTCATCGGCGAGGACGGAAACATCTTCAACCTTATGGGACTTGCTGCCCGAACTCTCCGCCATAACGGACTTGCGGAACAGGCGACCGAAATGACCGGCCGCATTCATGAGTGCGGCAGCTATGACGAAGCTCTCTGCATTATCGGAGAATATGTCAATATCACCGGCGGCGAGGAATCCGAGGATGAGGACGAAGGGATGGGTATGCGCTTATGACCTATGATGAACTGCAAAAGAAAACCGCAGAGCTTTACGCATCCGACGAGGTATATACTTCGCCGGATTTTCAGTGCGACCAAACAGGCGGTTTCCCGACCTCGCTTTGCGTATGTTGGGAAAAACAAAAGGCGTGGCTGGAACTGAATGAAAATCTCCTCATGGACAGAGATGATATGGAGCTCGGTTATTACAGAGATTTGTGCGCCGAATACGGTATCCGCTCCTGCTGTGACATTGAGGACTTCAACAGACTGCTCCAAGGACTCGGCGAGGACGCTATCCGTACCGCCGAGCTGTTTCCCGATGAGGACGAAAGCATAACGATGGGAGGAATGTAAAATGGAGATCGCCATGCTCATTATTGGTCTCCTTCTCGGCGGGTGCATCAGCTTCTGTATCCTCGGTTGTATGCAGATCAACCGCATCAACGAATATGAGGACGAGATACGCAGGCTCCGTGCCAAAGAGAGAGCCAAAACAGAATAAGCAATAAATCCACGGCGGTATCAATCGTTTTGAGAACGAAAGATACCGCTTTTTTGTTTTCGGAACGGTTGACCGCCTCAAAGTGAGGTGATCAAAATAAAATCCCCTGTAACTTGGATAGGCAACAAAACCTCTATCCTTCATATCCTGTATGCCTTGTTTCCCATAGGCTGTGACCGCTATGTCGAGCCGTTCGGCGGCTCCGGTGCGGTACTGCTGGGAAAGCCCGTGCCGGACAAATTCGAGGTGTTCAACGATTACAACCACAACCTCGTGAATTTATTCCGCTGTATGCGTGACCGCCCGATGGAGTTCATCCGAGAGCTGGGCTTTTTAAGCCTGAATTCCCGTGACGATTTTGCCGTGCTGAAAAAGTTCTTCGAAAAAGAGGAATTCACAGAGGACTACCTAAAAGCACAGCTTGACCTCACGGAAATAATGCTGCCCGAAGTGACCGCCAAGGAAGTGCGGACGCTGTATTCGGCGGCGAGGAACGACCATGACCTACGCCGCGCTGCCATGTTCCTAAAGCTCATCCGTTACAGTTATTCCAGCGGATGCAAGTCCTTTGCCTGTCAGCCGTTTTCCCTCAGAACGCTGTTTGCACTCGTGCAGGACTTCGCCAAGCGGTGCGAGAATGTGGTCATCGAAAACCAGGACTTTGAAACCCTCATAAAACACTATGACCGACCGACGACCTTCACCTACTGCGATCCGCCGTACTTCACAAGCGAATATGTGTATGACTGCGGCTTCACTTGGGAGGATCATCTGCGGCTCTACCACGCCCTTGCAGGCATGAAAGGCAAATTCCTATTGTCCTATAACGATTGCCCCGAAATCAGAGAGTTATATAAAGAATATAACTTTTTCGACTTCAAGCGGGTGCATAGTATGGCGCAGAAATACGAGGCCGGCAAGGAGTTTCCCGAACTGCTCATAGCCAATTATGACCTCTTTGAGCGTGAACGGCAGCAGCCGCACCAACTAACCTTATTCGATGTGGGCGACAAACCACTCGACTACGAAAAAATATTAAAGGAGAACATCGTATGCAGAATAAAAAGATGAAAACCGAAATCATTATGCTTCCCGTGCCTGCCGAATTATTCCTTGAAGCCGGAATGTTCGAGGGCGATCCCATGCAGATGTACGCAGAGGGACACAAGATTGTCATTGAAAATATCGACGATCCGAAGGACATCGTCTGTGACGGCGATTGCGAAAACTGTCCCATTGCCGACATGGACTGTGACGGCGACTGCGAGGATTGCCCTTGCAGCGACAATTGTGACGAAAGCGAGGCGAACTGATATGACAAAGCTATACCGTGTCCTTGGCAAAAGAGGGCGAATCACTATTCCGTTTGAGATAAGACAGCGTGTGGGCTTCACCTATAACGATGTGCTGTCCTTCACCGAATCACCGGACGGCAGAACTGTCACCGTCAAGCGTGAGAAAATCTGCGATAACTGCTCCGGCACCAAGACCGCCGACAAGGAAGCCGAGATGACGCTTGAGGATTTCCTCGACAGCCTCTCTGCCGAACAGCAGCGTGTGGCACTCGTGCATTTGTCCGTCAAATGGGCTGAACAGAAAGCAGGTGGACACAATGCCGGAGCATAAGCCGTTGTATCTCTATTCCCTCAAGGAAGCTGCGGAATGGGATGAAAAGGACGAATGGCGTGAGAGCTACCTCGAAAACTGCGACTGCGCCCGTGCCATTGAAAGAGCCATTGACGAACACTATGACGGTCAGTGCCTTAAATCCTGTGCAAAGGAAGTTATCGACCGATACGGCTTTGACCGTGTTAATTTCGTTCTCGCCGCCACCGTGTGCCAAGGAACGCATGACGGGAGATATTCCGAGGACAACAAGAATTGGGCAAGGCGCTTTTCCGTTATGGATAAAGAAAACGCATGGCAATACCATGTCCGCAGCCACCCCGGACTTGTCAATCTATTCGTTGCCGATGCAAGGCGGCTGTGGGATAAACTCGGATTGTTTGACGGCCGCCACTGCGAAAGCGGCAGTCAGGTCGACTATACCGACCGGATAGTGGTTTTAGATCCGTCAATTCTAAAGGACGAATGTAAGACGCCGCAGGACCAGCTCTTTTATGCCGAACACGGCAACGGCTGTCGACCGAATTCCATCGGCACAAAGGTGTTTGGCTTTCATGTGTCGGACGGAGAAAAAGGCTATTACCGCCGCACCGACTTTATAGGCGCACTTAAAGAGGAATTTGTCCCCGAATGGGCAAAGGAAAATACGCAAAAATATCTTGAACCCGATGAGCCTGCCGACGAACCCATCGAGGACGGCGGCATGACAATGAATATGTAATCAGGAGGATTTATATTATGGCAACCAAGAAATCAAACAACGCATCGCAATCCAAAATTCCGGTCAGCGCCAAGATCGACCGCATGATCGACCGTGAGAATGCCACGGTCAAGGCGTATGCAAGCGTGAACCTCGGCGGCGAATTCGTTATCAAGGACATCGCCGTTGTGGACGGTCAGAAAGGAATGTTCGCAAGAATGCCGTTTCGCTCCTACAAAACCGGCAGCGGCGACACCAAGTATTCGGACATTGCCTTTGCCCTCACCGATTCTGCAAGGCAGAGTATTAATGACGCCGTTCTCGGCGCTTACCGTGAAGCTCTGGAGGAAACCGAGGACGAATTGCCCGATGAAAATGAAAGCCCCGAACAGAGTATGTGATTTTTTTCGCAAATTCGCAGATTTCTCTGGACTTTCCGAATTTTTTCGGTATCCTGTAGGTAGAGGTGGTAAATATGAGAAAGACGAAAATGCTCGCAGCCCTCCTCGCAGGGCTGATAACACTGAGCCTTGCAGGGTGCGGTGCAGATAAGGCAAACGGCAAAACCGAAAGCGGTGCGGTCAGCACAGAAAGCGGCATCACGGCAACGGTGACGGACAAGGCTTCCGAGCCGATTGCCGGGAGCAGCCTGCCTGCTGACAGCGAGTCAAAGTTAGCCGAATCCACGGCAGAAAAAGAAAAGGCTGAAAGCAATGCCCCTGCCGAAAGCGGCAGTAAGGCAGATACCCAAAAGCCTGCCGAAGCAAATCAGCAGACCAAGACGCCGTCCAAGCAGACGGAAGCTCCGAAGCCTGCCGAGGAAAAACCGCAGACGCCTGCACCCGCAGAAAAGCCCGAAGCTCCTGCCGAAACACCTACCGCCAATGAGGTGGCAAGGAAAACGGCAGAAAAGATAAATGCACTAAGGCAATCCCAAGGCTCACCGGCTGCAACCATCCTGCCCGGACTCGGCAAGGTCGCAACCTATCGTTCCGAACAACTCGTAACAAACTTCTCGCATGAATCAAGTCCCGACGCCTGCACCGTATTGAAATACGGCGAGTATGTAGATATGTCGGACTGCGGAATGCCCGAAGCCAGCTACTACCGAGGATACAATGCCGAAGCCGCCGCCAAAGGAAATTGGACGGGTACGGCAGACGAGATAGCCGATAAAATAGCAAACGGCTTCAAGAACAGTGCAGGCCATTGGCGCTATGTGGGAAGTGCCGAATACACCTACATGGCGGTCGGCATCACCTACAAAGGCGGCACATGGTACTGCTGCGTATGCGTAAGCAGCCAAAACTACGGCGGATAACCGCCCGATATACTCCAAAAAGAACGCCTGATTTTATCAAGCGTTCTTTTTTTATACAATCAAACTTGAAAGGATGAGTCAATATGAACAGAAAGAAATTGTTATCCTTGCTCCTTGCATTGGTAATGGTACTCAGCGCTTTCCCGATTTTGGCGTTTGCGGCACCTGCCTCGGACATCCCCGACAAAATGCTCGACAACCCCATTGTCAGAGCGCTTGCCTATACCGGCTACAATGTACAGAAGCAAAAGGATAACGGCACGATCTATCAGACCGGACACTACGGCGGTGCATTGAAAAACAATGCACCGAGTATCCTCTCGGATATTCATTACAGCACTTCGCTTACGGGTAAGGAAACGGTTTCCGATTCCTCGACCGTGACGGGAAAAGCACCGAATATTGCAAGGTTCGAACAATACGGTCTCTGCTGTGCAAGCTTCGTGACCTACTATATTTGCAACTACCTGCCTAACATTGAGGGTGTGGATACGCAGTTTATTACCGACGCCATCAACGCTACGGGAACGAACTCGCAGGCCGTTGTGACTTGGCAGAACGCGCTCAATAAGCTTGCCTCGCAGGGTAAGGTCGAAAAGGTCGGCACGAGTCCGAGCAATGTGGACTATTCCAAGCTCACTCCCGGCGACATTATCATCTTCGGCAACAGCTCAAGCAGCCATGTCCATGCGGCTATTTTTGCAGGCGTGTATAACGGCAAGCACTTCATTATCCATGTAGGTAATGAGAGAGGCCCCGAAATCAACACCACCGAAGGTATGGCACACTCCTCCAACGGAGATAAGGCATCCACGCCGAACGGATATTATCATCTTCCGGACGAACTCTTTATCGAAAACGGTTTTATGGAGGTTAAAAAGACCGATGAAAACGGCAAGGCACTTGCCGGAGCCGTATTCGTTGCCACAAATCAAAAGACGGGTAAAGCATACAAGATCGGCCCGACCAATGCCTCCGGCTATGCCAAGGCTGCCGATCCGATCCCGTTCGGCACTTATACCGTCAAGGAAACCGTGTTCCCGAAGGACTACCGTGCTTACGGAAAATCCGAATGGACAGTCACACTCAACAAGAACACCCCGAACGCCACGATTACCATTAAGGCTGTCAACGAGCTGATCCCCGGCAGTGCCAAAATCGTCAAGGTCAGCGAGGACGGCAAGGTGGATGGTATCACATTCCGCATTCAGGGCAACGGCATCGACAAGACCGTTAAAACCGCAAACGGCGGTGTGATTCAGGTAGACAACCTCAAGCCCGGAGTTTACACCGTGACCGAAAGCGAATATGACAAATATATTCCGCAGGAGGTTCGCCGTGTAACCGTTGTCAGCGGTCAGGTGTCTACCGTCAACTTCAGCAACAAGCTCCGCCGCGGCGACCTCACAGTCAAAAAGACTGCCGATGACGGGCTGACCGAGGGCATGAAGTTCCGCCTCTACGGAACATCGATCTCCGGCATTGAGGTCAACGAGTATGCTGTGACCGATAAAAACGGCATTGCAAAATTCAAGAATGTGCTTATCGGCACGGGATATACCCTCGAAGAAGTCGACACTCCGACTCGCTATGTCGTACCCGACAAGCAGACTGCCACAATCGAGTGGAATAAGGTAACGAACAAGTCCTTTGACAATGTCCTCAAGAAGTTTAATGTTACTGTAACCAAAAGTGACAGCGAAAAGGGCTTGCCGCAGGGCGACGCTTCCCTCGCAGGTGCAAAGTACGGCATCTATAAGGGCAATCAGCTCATCGACACCTACACCACCGACGCAAACGGTCAGTTTACCACCAAGTATTATATCTGCGGCGATGATTGGTCGCTGAAAGAAATCAGCCCGTCCGAAGGATACCTTCTTAACACAGAAAGTCAGCACATCGGTGCTGAGGCCAAGCTCTATACCGTAGAATACAACCTCGCAAAGCCTCTCGACTCCCTCGAAAATGTTATCAAGGGAAAAATCGCCGTAATCAAGCATTGCGATGACGGCAGCACCAAGATCGAAACACCCGAAAAAGGTGCAGAGTTTGAGGTATACCTTGCCGCCTCCGGCAGCTATGAAAACGCCAAGGAAACCGAAAGAGATATCCTTGTATGCGATGAGAACGGCTTTGCCGAAACCAAGGATCTGCCTTACGGCGAATACACCGTGAAGCAGACCAAGGGCTGGGAAGGCAAGGAATTGCTTGCGCCTTTCAATGTCTTTGTTAAGGAGAACGGCGAAACCTATCGCTTCCTCATCAACAACGCAACCTTTGAGGCACTCATTGAGATTGTTAAAAAGGACGCCGAAACGGGTAAAATTATCCCTGCGGCGGGTATTGGCTTTAAGGTACGCAACACCGACACGGGCGAATATATCGTGCAGCACATCAACTACCCGACGCCTGTGGACATCGACACCTATTACACCGATGTAACGGGCAAGCTCATGATGCCCGAAAAGCTGCCTTACGGCAACTATGAGATCATCGAGCAGTGTACGGCATACGGATATGTTCTCGACTCTGCTCCCATCGCATTCAAGGTGGACGGCAGCAAGACTGTCGTAACCGTAGAAAAACACAATATGCCGCAGAAAGGTATCGTCAATATCTCAAAAAGCGGCGAGGTATTCTTCTCCGCTGTGGAATCGGACGGCGTATACAGCTTTGTTTTTGCAAATAAAGGTCTCGCAGGTGCAGTCTATGAGATTACCGCCGCCGAGGACATTATCACGCCGGACGGCACACTCCGCTATGCCAAGGGTGCGGTTGTCGACACTGTAACCACCGATGAAAACGGCAGCGCCGCAAGCAAACCGTTGTACCTCGGCAAATATACGGTCAGAGAAACAAAAGCGCCCTACGGCATGGTGCTGAACGATGAGGCAAAGTCGGTTGAACTGACCTATGCAGGCGAAACCGTCGAGGTCACCGAAACAGCCGCCGAGTTCTATAACGAACGCCAAAAGGCAGAGGTGTCGCTCTCCAAAATTCTCGGTAAGGACGAAACCTTCGGCATCGGGAATAACGGAGAAATCCTCTCGGTGCAGTTCGGACTCTATGCGGCCGAGGATCTGACCGCCGCAGACGGTTCGGTCATTCCGAAGGACGGCCTACTCGAAGTTGCAAATTGCAATGAAAACGGCAACATCACATTCAAGACAGACATTCCCGTAGGCGCAAAGCTGTATGTAAAGGAAATCGCAGCCGACAGCCACTATATCCTCTCGGATGAAAAACACCCCGTGACCTTTGAGTATGCAGGACAGGACACTGCCTTTGTGGAAATCAAGGTAAACGGCGGCGAAGCCATCAAGAATGATATCCTCTACGGTTCGGTCAAGGGACTGAAAATCGACCGTGAAACCGAAGCCATGATTGCAGGTGCAAAGTTCGGACTCTTCCGCAGTGACGAAACCGAGTTTACTGCCGAGAACGCGCTCCTTACCACCGAATCCGGCGAGGACGGCGTATTCACCTTTGAGAACATCCCTTACGGCGATTGGCTCATTAAGGAACTGCAGCCTGCCGACGGATACCTCGCAAACGAGGAAATCTATCCCGTCCGCATCAGCGAAAACGGACAAACCATCGGCATTACGGTCGTCAATGACCGCATCCCCGAAGTTAAGACGACCGCTGCGGTTGACGGCGACAAGGAAGTCTGTGCAACCGAGGTGTTCACGCTGACCGATACTGTATCCTACAGCCACCTCATCCCCGGCAAGGAATATGTACTCAAAGGTGTGCTTATGGATAAGAACACGGGCAAAGCCTTTACCGAAAACGGCGAAGATGTAACAGCTGAAACCGTCTTCACGCCCGAAACACCGAACGGAACGGTTACGGTATCCTTTACCTTCGATTCAAGGCTTATTAAGGAAAGCACAAGTCTTGTAGTTTTTGAAACGCTGTATAAGGACGGCAAAGAGCTTGTCGTACACGCAGACATTGAGGACGAGGATCAGACCGTCAAGGTTACCGTTCCCGAAATCGGAACAAAGGCAACCATGAACGGCGAAAAGTCCGCTGACGCCAAAGGCGACATTACCATTGAGGACACCGTTTCCTACAAGAACCTTACGGTCGGTAAGGAATACACCGTCAAGGGCATCCTTATGGATAAGGCAACAAACAAGCCGTTCCTCGTAAACGGCAAAGAAGTGACCTCCGAAGTTACCTTTACGGCAGAGAAAAAAGACGGAGAGATTACCGTCCGCTTTACCTTTGATGGCAGCAAAGTCACCAAGCAGACAGACATCGTAGTGTTTGAAGCGCTCTATCGTGACGGTGTGGAGATTGCAGCTCATGCCGATATTGAGGACGGCGGTCAGACCGTAACGCTTACACCTCCTGCTCCTCCCGTTCCGCAGACAGGCGACAACTCCAACCTCGGCTTCTGGATTGGACTCGGTGCTGTGGCACTCGGCGGTATTATCGCCGTTGTCATTATCCGTGTGAAATCCCGAAAGGACGAGGATGACGAGTAATGAAAAAGGTGTATGTCTGCGCTCCCCTCGGAGGGAATATTGAGGAAAATCTCAAAAAGGTTAAGACATATACCGAATACGCACTGAGGTGCGGCACGGCTCCGGTCGTGCCGCATTTCTATGCGGAATGTCTTGACGATAACAACCCAAAAGACCGTGAAGTCGGCTTGGCGGCGGGAATGTCGCTGTTGTGGCTTTGCGATGAGGTTTGGGTATTCGGAGATACCGTCACAGACGGCATGAGAGCCGAACTGCAGTTTTGCAAAAACCTCAATATCCGAGTCCGAAAGATAACCGAAAAAGAAATCCAAAAAGCGATTGGAGGTAATACCTTATGAACCCTATGAAAAAGAAACCTATGAGAATCCTTTTCTCTCTTCTGCTCGTGGCCGTCCTTGTGTCGGCGTTCTCTATGACCGCCTTTGCCGCAGGCGATGTGGCAGGTGCTATTGAAAACACATGGAAAGCGGCAAAAAGCCAAATTCAAACAGTAGTCAACAATGTTGTTTTTCCCGTGTGCGATATGATCCTCGCCATCCTTTTCTTCGTGAAGGTCGGCACGGCTTACTTCGACTACAGAAAGCATGGACAGTTTGAATTCGCAGCTCCGTGCATTCTCTTTGCCTGCCTAATTTTTACGCTTACCGCACCGCTGTATATTTGGTCTATTATCTAAACGGCGTGCAAAAAGTGATGTGCAAGGTCTGATTTCACTAAAAATTCGCCAATAACCAACACGCTAATACACACTGTATGGATTTGCGTTTGTTCTAAAAACTGCATTAACTGCTTATACTATGTATTAGAGTGTTAGACTCAAAGGAAGCGGGTGAATCAGATGATAGATAAGCGCATCGGAAAACGAATCAAAGAATGCCGTGAAAGATTAGGACTGACTCAAGAACAGTTCTCGGAAAAGACAGGTCTTTCCGTCAATTATATTTCTACAGTTGAGCGTGGCGGCTCATTCCCAAGGTATGAAAAGCTGATTACGATAATCAACGGCTTGGAAGTTTCGGCAGACGCCATCTTCTGTGATGTTATAAACGGCTCGGTTGAGTACAAGGAAAATGAGATCAGCCGCCGTCTCTCCGGTTTACCGACAGAGGAACAAAACAGAATTTTGGAAATGCTCGACCTCATGGTCAAGCAGGCAGAAAGCAACAAATAACGATATAATTTTATCGGCTGCACGAGTTTCGTGCAGTTTTTTATTTTTCCTACTTCTTTTCGACAAAATTTTCTGTTATAATGGTCTATACTATGTATTAGCAAGTGATAAACACTTGCTAATACATACAAGGAGAAAAGGATTATGGAAAAGAAATGTTGTTTTACAGGTCACAGACCGAAGTCCCTGCCGTTCGGCTACAATGAGGAAGAACCGTCTTGCAAGAAGCTCAAGGAACTGCTCAGCGATAACATCGAAAGGCAGATCACCGAGAACGGAGTAACACACTTTATCTCAGGCATGGCGATGGGTGTGGACATCTACGCAGCCGAGGCGGTGCTGGAGCTCAAAGAAAAGTATCCGCACATAACGCTGGAATGCGCCATTCCCTGTGAAACCCAGGCAAATCGCTGGAGCGAAGGCTGGCGGAACAGGTACTTCGATATTATCTACCGCTCCGATGACGCACAGACGCTGCAAACCCACTATACTCCCGACTGCATGATGAAGCGGAATAAGTATATGGTGGACAACAGCGATGTGGTTATCGCTGTATGGAACAGCGAGAAAAGCGGCACCGGAAACACTGTGAACTACGCTATGAAAAGCGGGAAAAAGGTAATTATAATTGATCCGAACAAACTGCGCTGACGGGTATATTCAGACTTAAAAGCCGCTGCAATCTTAAAGTTGCGGCGGTTTTATTTTGTTCTGGACTTCCGACGCAGTGTGTGGTATGTTGTGTGACTTGGAAAGGAGGAATGACCGATATGGGATTTTTTTATAAGCTGTTCAACGGCGAGATATGTCCGATAGAAAACCTCGTCAGGCGAACGCCGGAATACACCAAGGCTGTTCATGAACTCGCCGATGCATCGGATAAATTGGAAAAGGCACTGACGCCCGAACAGTTGGATCTGTTCTATGCGATGAAGAACGCCAGAGCAGATGTTGAAACGCTCCTGCAAGCCGAAGCGTACCGCATGGGCTTCATAGACGGTTTGGAAATGAAAAAAGACATAGAAACAAACGGGAAAGCCGCTGACTGATTAAGAGTCGGCGGCTTTTCTCATGCGGCAGACACCTCGTCTGCCGTTTTCATTTAGAAATGAGGTGGTAATCATTTTTGATTGGTTAGGCGATATCTTTTCGGGGATCGGCAGCGCCATCGGCGACGCAATGGACTTCCTCGGAACACAAATATCCAACGCCATTTGGGATGCAATGCTCAAATGGTTTTATGAAATCATCTACGGCGCTATCGCCGACTTCTTCGAGATGATGGGCAATATGGGTGCGGATGTGTTTGACCTTGAATGGGTAAAGGCAACCGTAAAACTGTTTACTCTTTTCGGCTGGGGCTTGTTCGTGGCCGGAACGGTTGTGGCAATATTCGATGTGGCTATTGAGTACCAATGTGGCAGAGCCAATGTAAAAACAACGGCACTCAACATCATAAAAGGCTTCTTTGCCTGTTCTCTCATCGGAGTCGTACCGATAGAGTTATACAAGTTTTGCATCAGCCTGCAAAACACATTTTCCCACGACCTTGCCCGGATTTTTGCGGGAACGCAGTCCCTCGACCTCGCAGGCCAAAGCACTTCGGTGCTGCAGGGCTCGTTTATGGTTGCGTCCACCGCGGAATACAAACTCTTTAATTTACTTGCGATGATAGCCTTTGCCTACTGCATTATTAAAATATTCTTTCAGAATATCAAGAGAGGCGGAATTCTTCTTGTGCAGATGTCTGTCGGTGCATTATATATGTTCAGCGTACCGAGGGGCTATGCCGACGGCTTCAACCAATGGTGCAAGCAGGTCATCGCAATCTGCCTTACCGCATTTATGCAGACAACATTGCTTTTCTTGGGGCTTCTGACCTTTCCGCAGAATATGCTCCTCGGACTCGGCATTATGCTGGCGGCCAATGAGGTACCAAGAATTGCGCAGCAGTTCGGACTTGATTCGAGTGTCAGAGTAAACATGATGAGCGTTGTTCATGCCACAACTACAGCGGTCAATCTCTCTCGCAGTGTAGCAAAAGCCGCGGGCAAATAAGGAGGTACGCTATGAAAGAAAACAATGAATTGGAACGCTCGGATATTGTCATCGACCGAGATATGGAGGTGGACTGCGACATCGGGCATCAAATTACCTGTTATCTCGAAACATGGTTTGATGTGGATAAGAAATTCGGAACGAACACGGCGGCGGACGATGACAAATGGCTGAACCTGTACGCCAAGTACGATCCGTTTGCCGACACGCTCCGGCTTGAATTTACCGTCACGACCGCCGATTCCTGCGAGGAAGGCGAATATGTACCGACCGTTGCGGAGTCGCAGCTCATCAAGGATATGATTGCCGAGAAGCTCCGTGAGGAATACGGACAGACACCCAAGGAATTCTGCGAGGATGCTGGTGGAATAGAAATCGGAGGAATGACGCAATGACACAATATATCTATCCGCAGAACTTGAAAGCCACAGCCAATCTGTGGCTTTGGAGCTTGCGGGACTTTGTAATTTTAGCGGTAGCCGCACTGTTGTCGGTTCTCGCACTTGTGCAGCTGCACATTTTCTTGCCGGCCGTAGCTGTTTTATGCTACGGCTTTTTAACAATCCGCATGGACGATACCACCGTACTCGACTTCATGCGTTACGCCGTGCGGTATTTTATATCCACACAGCAATACTTTGAATGGAGATGATGATAATGAAACAGCAGAAAAAGAAAAAAGGCCGTTCAGTGCAGGAACTTATAGGCGTCCGCACCTTTACGAAATACGGACTTTCTACCAACAAGGGAGAGCTGCTCTTTTATCTTGTAGCACCCACCAATATTTCGGTGCTGTCGCATACCAACATCGAGATAAAGATACGCCATCTGATGATGGTGCTGTCGGCACTACCCAACATTGAAATCGTCTGCACCGACTCCTCGGAATGCTTTGACGACAACAAAGCCTATCTGACCGAACGCCTTGAAGTTGAGGAAAACGCAAAGGTCAGGAAGCTCATCAAAAAGGATATTGACTTTCTCGATACCATTCAGGTGGAAATGGCAACGGCCCGTCAGTTTTTCTTTGTCGCCCGAATTAAGGGGCAGAAAGAAAAACAGGTCTTTGAAACCGCAAACCGAATTGAGAGCAAAATCGCCGGCGAGGGCTTTGAGCTGCATAGACTTAAAAAGCCGGAGATCAAGCGCATCCTTGCTCTCTATTTCGATGCGAGTATGCAGGGCGAAGCAATGCCCGACATTGACGGTGAACAGTTCTACGAGGGTACGGACGATGAGGACGAGGAATAAACCCGTCCTCATATTTTTCTGTCTTCTGCTGTCGGCGGTCGCTGTGATTGCAGGCGTAAATATCTATTCAGAGTTAAAAGAACGGCAGAAAGAAAAAGAGGACTTCGCCGCCGTCTCACAAATCGCCGAGCCGACGGTCACGGCAGCACAGACAGAGTCAGAGCCTGCAGAACAATCTGCGGCAGAACGCAATATACAAGCTCTCATTGCGGAAAACAGTGACTGCATCGGGTGGCTCACTATTGACGGCACAAACATCAGCTATCCCGTCATGTATACTCCGAGTGAACCGCAGAAATACCTCCGCCGCAGCTTTTACGGGCAGTACAGTCAAAGCGGTGTGCCGTTCCTTGACGGACGGTGCGACCTCCAAAGCACCAACCTCATTATTTACGGTCATAACATGAAAAACGGTACAATGTTCTCCGATCTCAAAAAATATGTAGGCAGAGATTTTCTGAACGCACACCGGACCGTGAAACTTGAAACCGCAGACGGCGTGCAAACCTTTACCGTAACCGAGGTGCTGAAAACAAACACCTCGGACGCTTGGTATGACCGCATCGCCGCCGAGGACGGCAACAGATGCCTCGTCCTCTCCACCTGTTACGGTTCGGACAAGGACGGCAGGCTGCTTATTATCGCCGCAGAAAGCTAAACGGCAGAAAGGAAAATATTATGTTCAAAAGAAAACCGAAAGTATTGACGCCGGAGCAGGCAGAGGAAATCCGCACCAAGGACTTCTTCGACATGATCCTGCCCGGCACTATAAAATTTTTATCCGACCATTATATCGTCGGCGACAGCTACCGCTGTGTGTGGGCAATCCGTGAGTATCCGCCGTCCACCGAGGAACAGGCGATCCTCTCACAGCTCGCCGACCGCAACGGCGTGACGCTTCGCATTTACCACCGCTTGGTGGAATCAATGGAACAGCGTAAGATAATTCAAAACGCCACTCGCCGCAATCGGCTCAAAAGCGGCGGCAACGATGTCAACGAAACCATCGAAGCCGAGGGTAATTTGCAGGATGTAATTGAACTACTCGCCAACCTCCGCAAGAACAAAGAGCCGCTGCTCCATGTGTCGGTGTTCATTGAACTGAAGGCCAGGAGCATGGAGAAGCTCAAGGAATTGCAGAGCGACATCGCAATGGAGCTGACTCGTTCCAAAATTTCCGTCGATAGGCTGACCCTGCGGCAGAAAGAGGGCTTTCTCTCTGTTCTGCCCGTGGGCGCAAATCAGTTCGGCGCACAGTATGAACGAGTGCTGCCTGCCTCCTCGGTCGCCAATATGTATCCCTTCAACTTCTCCGGCAAAACAGATCCCCACGGCTCATATATCGGCAGAGATAAGTACGGCACGAATATCCTTGTGGACTTCGACCGCAGGGCCGAGGACAAGACTACAAGCAATATCCTCATCCTCGGCAACAGCGGACAAGGCAAGAGTTATCTTCTGAAACTTATCCTCACCAACATCCGTGAATCAGGCAAGAGAATCATCTGCCTCGATCCCGAATCGGAATACGAGGATCTGTGCGAAACTCTCGGCGGCTGCTATATTGATTTTATGTCGGGAGAATACACCATCAATCCGTTAGAGCCGAAAGCATGGACAGACAGCGTTGAGGATATCGACGCCAACACACCCGAAGCCTTCAAAAAGGTCACAAGGCTCAGTCAGCACATTGCTTTTCTGAAAGACTTCTTCCGCAGCTACAAGGATTTTACCGATTCGCAGATCGACACTATTGAAATCCTGCTCTCCAAACTGTATGCCCGATTCGGCATTACCGACAGTACGGACTATAGTGTAAAGAAGCCCTCGGACTTTCCGGTCATGCAGGACTTTTACGAGCTCTGCGAGGAAGAGTTTATGGCTTATGACAAGCAGAGAAAATACCTCTATACAGAGGAAACGCTCCAAGAGGTCTGCCTCGGCATCCATTCCATGTGCGTAGGCTCGGAAAGCAAATACTTCAACGGTCACACCAACATCACCGACTCCAACTTCCTCGTGTTCGGCGTGAAGGGGCTTATGGATACCAACCGCCGCCTCAAGGACTGTATGCTGTTCAATATCCTGTCCTATATGAGCAACGAACTGCTCGGCAAAGGCAGCACGGCGGCATCGGTGGATGAGCTGTACCTCTTCCTCTCGAATATGACTACAATCGAATATCTGCGTAACTGCATGAAGCGTGTGCGCAAAAAGGACTCCTCGGTCATTCTGGCAAGTCAGAATATCGAGGACTTTTTGATTCCGTCCATTCGCGAGTTCACAAAGCCGCTGTTTTCCATTCCTACGCACCAGTTCCTGTTTAACGCCGGGCAGATCAACCCCAAGGAGTATATGGACGCCCTGCAGGTCGAGCCTTCGGAATTTGAACTCATTAAATATCCCGAACGAGGCACCTGCCTCTATCGCTGCGGCAACGAAAGATATCTCCTGCAGGTCATTGCACCCGAATACAAGGCGGCTATTTTCGGGAAGGCAGGCGGGCGATGAGCGCAACGGTAGCGGCGGCTCTTAAAAAGATAGCCGTTGCCATACTCACCGACAAGAAATTACGCAAGGCGGTGCTGGGCATTGTCCTCGGAATTATTATCATTGTCATAATGCCTGTGGTTGCCGTTATCGCTCTTTTTAACGGCGATATCAATATCGACACCGACAGGCTTCAGCAAATCGTGGTCGAGGAAATGTCCGATGAGGAAAAAGCAAAGCTGCAAGCGGTTGAGGATACGATGAAAGCCATTGAAACGGCTATGACCGAAAAAGGCTTTACGGCAGAAAGGACAAAAGAGGCTCAGGTGCTGTACACCCTCGCTTTATATGACCACTCCAAAGCGGACGGCTTCGTAGATAAGCTCGTCGGGTGCTTTGCGGAGGATCAGACAGATGAGCAGCTCATCGCCGCCGTCAACGCCGCCTTCGGTACGGAACTAAAAGCCGAGGACTACAGCAAGATAATGAATTCTATTAGAGCCAACAGCATAAACACCTCCGGCTTTACCGATCCGAACAGTAAAAATAACCTCGACCTTGTGGAATGGGCAAAGCAGGCACAGTCTCACGGCTGGGGCTATGTATGGGGCAGCTACGGCGAAGTGCTTACGCAAAAAACACTGAACTCGAAAGCCAAGCAATACCCCGATGAGGTCGGCAGCAAGGCAGACTTTATCAAGACACACTGGCTCGGCAGACGGACTGCGGACTGCATCGGACTGATTAAGGGCTACGGTTGGTTGAACACACAAATGGGTACTATCGAATACGGCACAAACGGTATGCCCGACATCGGTGCGGACACAATGTTCAGCAACGCCATCGAGAAAGGTACGATTGACACACTCCCCGAAATTCCGGGGCTTGCACTTTGGCACAGCGGTCACATCGGAATTTATATCGGAGGAGGCAAAGTGATACACGCCGCCAACACCCATGCAGGCGTTATTATCTCCGATGTTTCAGGCAGCGGCTTTACGCATTGGCTCAAGATACCGTATATTACCTATACGGAGAATACCGAATCACAATGAAAGGAACGATCTATATGGATAAAAGTAAAGTCAAGCGACTTGCCGACTATGCCGTCCGGCAATGCTGCGACAATTCCGAGAACTGCTACTGGTCGGTTTCCTATGACGAGCTCCGCCACCGCTTCGGTTCAGAGATCACCGACAGCAATGAAAACGGAAAATTGCTCGAAAAAGAATTACGGCAGAGAGAGGAAATCAACGAGCTCATCATGACCGAGGACTGCATCGAAATGACCTGCCACCTCAGGTACTGCCCACAGTGCCAGGGCGATCCGCTGAGTCTGCTCTCCGTCCTCGGCTGTAATTTCTATGACGACCACGAAACCGAACACCACCATGAGCCTGCGAACGAATCCTCCGCTGAGGACGAAACGCAGGCTCTTTCTATGTAAAGGAGAACACAACATGAAAAAGACAACCTTCAATATCTCATTTGACGAGGACAAGGCATCAGCCCTTGTCCTTTATCTTTCACAGAAAGGCACGACCGTCGAAGCGGAGCTGGAAAAAGCGCTCGACACACTCTACAGCAAAACCGTGCCTGCGGGTGTGCGTGATTTTATAGATATGAAATCCGGCACCGCTTCTCCCTCTGCCGTGCCGAAGCCGAGAAAGCCGAAGCTCCCCAAAACGGAGCATACGGAAGTAAGTGAGGTGAGCGCCAATGAACGACATTGATATTACCCTGTACCTTAACGAATACCGTGTGCGGGCATTGGCAGACGCCCTCGGCAATCAGACCGCCGAAACAGTCGAGGATAAATTGACTGAGGCGTTCGACACATTGTATCAGGAATATGTTCCCGATGAGCAGCGTGCCTCCATCGAGGCAAGGATTGAAAGAGAGGACGCCGCAGAGCAGGCGCGGCTGGAAGCGGCCCGACGCTTTGCGGTCTACCATATCCGTGAAAACGACGATGACTGTCACTTCACAAGCGACTACTTCCTCTCTCCGATGCAGGCTGCGTATCGATACCGTCTCTATGCGCGCGGCGAGTTATCCGCCGACCCCAAAACCTTCGCTGCCGCTTTTATTGAAACGAATCCCGTCAGCCTTGAATACTTCGGCAAAGTCTGTGCGGATATCCATGCAGACGACCGAGTCACTGCGCTGCTCGAATTTGATTTGGACGAAGGCCGGGTCAGTGTTTACGACGGCACGGATAACGAATGGCAGACCTACTCTCTGCACGATTTTTCCGTTGCGGCCTACAAAGCGTTTCGCTCCGATTACCGCAGCGAGGAATGCCGCCGTGAGATTTTCAACAGCAGCCTCGCCGGAAAGGAAATGGAGCTGTCAGAAACCTATGACGAAACCGACGCTCCGATGATGCAGATGTGACCGCCGTGTCAGCCCCTGTGCCGCCCCGTGTGGCGAGATACAGCCCCACAGCGGGTAAACACAAGCCCTGCAAAGGCAAAGAGCCGTTTGGGACTATTTTCGCACCCTTTTGCGGAAATCGGCAGGCGGTACGAAAATAAGCAGGAGAAAGCGAGGGGTTGCCTTGCTTTCCCCTCGCAGGACACAGCGGACGGCAACGCCGACCGCATAAGGCTTTGCAGGGCTTTTGGGGGCTACAGAGAAAACCGACCTTTCGGGGTTGCTCGAATTTCAACCTCGCTGATTTAGGGGTTGCTGTTTTTGAGCGAAAAATACGGCAGAAAAAGGAGATGATTTGAGTGCCGACGCCGAAAAACAAACGCAAATTTGCACTGTGGCTCTATCCCGAAACACTCGATAAAATCGGGCAGCTTTACACCGCAGATGATTGCCGCAGTAAGTCAGAGTTCATCGAAAAGGCGGTGCAGTTCTATATCGACCACCTCACCGCCGAGGATCAGCGCTCCATGCTGCCGAATGCAATGCTGTCCTCCATGAAAAGTATTGTTGCCGAGAGCGACAACCGCATCTGCCGATTGCTTTTCAAGATGGCTGTGGAACTCGCCGTCACAATGAATGTGGTGGCGGCAAACAGCGACATCGACGATATCACTCTTGAACGGCTCAAGGGCGAATGCGTAAAAGAAGTAAAAAGGCTCAACGGCAATTTCACTTTCCGTGACGCAAATGATTGGCAGAAGGGTTAACGCATGGCACGGCTTATTACGAAATTCAAATATCTGAAGCCCGATGAGCGAAATCACTTCGGCGGCTATGCGGAATACATTGCTACCCGTGAGGGCGTTGAAAAGATAGATGAGTCAAAAAGAAATGCTCCTGCAACAAATAAGCAAAAGCAACTGATAAAGAAAATCCTCTCGGACTTTCCCGACAGCAAAGCATCGTTGGAGTATGAGGACTACCTCAAAGAGAAAACTGTCGGTGCGGCTTCGGAATTTATTACCCGAATGCTTGAAGAAAACGCCGATGAGATGATGCACACAACAACCTATGCCGACTACATCGCTACCCGTCCCCGTGCGGAACGCTTCGGCTCTCACGGACTCTTTACCGATGACGGCGTGGCAGTGGAGTTGAAAAAGGTGTCGGATGAACTCAATGCGCATACGGGAAATGTGTGGACGGCAATCGTCTCGCTTCGCCGTGAGGACGCCGAACGCCTTGGTTATGATAACGGCAGCCGATGGCGAGATATGCTCCGGTCGCAAGCACAAACGCTCTCCGAAAACCTGCGAATACCCATGAGCAACCTCCGTTGGTTTGCCGCATTCCATAACGAAAGCCACCATCCCCATATCCACTTGATAGCCTACTCGACAAATCCGAACGAAGGATACCTCTCGGAAAAAGGAGTGATGGCTTTGCGTTCGTCCTTCGCCAAGGACATATTCGCACAGGACTTGCTCTGCGAATACAAAAAGCAGACCGAACACCGTGATGCACTCAAGGTACAGAGCCGTGAGATACTCGCCGAGCTCATCGCCAAGATAAACAGCGGCACCTATGACAATCCCCAAGTGGAGGATCTGTTGCAGGCACTCGCCAAAAGGTTGGCTGTGACCAACGGTAAAAAGCAATACGGCTATCTGCGTAAAGACATCAAGGAGATCATAAACAGTATTGTTGACGAACTCGGCAAAGATGAACGCATTGCGGCTCTCTATGATTTATGGTACGAATCAAAGGAAACGGCGCTGAAGGTTTACACCGAGAGCCGACCGGAACGGCTGCCGCTGTCGCAAAACAAGGAATTCAAATCCGTAAAAAATATGGTGATAGCCGAGGCGATGAAACTGAATCTGCCGACAGATGAGGTCGAGGAAACGGATGAGCTGACAGAGCCGGACAGTGAGCCGACCGCTGAGGAAACCGAAAGCCCCGATCCGCCGCCTCCGCCTATGGACGAATATGAAAGAACCGTGGCAGACGCCGACAAAGGCAACAAATGGTCGCAGTACCGTGCGGCAAAGTTTATGCTCGACCGTGACGGCGACCACTATGATCCGAAAAAGGCTGTGGAGTATCTCACCAGATCCGCCAAGCAGGGCTACACCGTAGCGAAATATATGCTCGGAAAATTATATTTGCGTGGCGAGGATGTGCCGAAACAAATGCTCCATGCTTTGCATTGGCTCGAAAGTGCAGTGCAGGATGATAACCAATATGCAGAATATCTGCTCGGCAAAACCTTCCTCAAGGGTGAGGACATAGAAAGAGATACCGAACGAGCAGAGAGTCTGCTCCGCCGCTCCGCAGAGCAAGGCAACAAATATGCAGCGTACACCCTCGGCAAGGCGTATCTTGACGGAGATATCCTTGCTCAAAACATTGACGAAGCTGTGCGCCTGCTGAATCTGTCGGCATCAAAGAACTTTGCTCCGGCACAGTTTATCCTCGGCAGACTGCTATACAAGGGCGAGGTTGTACCGAAGGATATAAAGAAAGCCGTTGAATGGCTTGACCGTGCCGCCGCACAGAAAAATCCTTATGCGGCGTACCTTGCAGGCAAGATATATCTGACCGAGGGCGAAGTCAAGGACATTCAAAAAGCCATCCGCAGCTTTAAGATAGCCGCCGAGAACGGAAATGACTATGCCGAATACCAACTTGGAACAATCTATCTTTACGGAAAAGACATACCGAGAGATACCGACAAGGCGATGTACTATCTTCATCTTGCCGCCGAGCATGGCAATCAATACGCAGCACAGCTCATCCACAGCATTCGTGTCAACGGAAACTGGACGGCAGCACTTGCCTCTCTCCGTCTGCTCGGACACATGGCTCGTGTCATCCAAAACCGCTTGGAGGATGAGCGCAGAGGCAGAGAAAACAGCATCGACCGCAAGCTGCGGAGAAAAATCGAGGAAAAGAAACAGGCTCACGGACTCAAACAATAGCACGGGGAGGTTGCGCATACATTTCATGCGCAACCTCCTTTTCGAAAGGAGAAACTCATGTCAACCGAATACATTCACTTTACAGCCGCACAAAAGGAAGCTGCTCGGCAGACAGACCTTGTATCCCTCCTGCAAAGCCAGGGTGAACACTTAAAACGCTCCGGCAAGGAATATGTGTGGCGTGACGGCTCAGAAAAGGTTACGGTCAGAGGAAACCTGTGGTTTCATCAATATGAACGCATCGGCGGCGATGCCGTGGACTTCGTCCGTAGATTTTATAACATGGACTTTCCGCAGGCCGTCAATTTTCTGCTCGGCAATAACGGCGGCGCACTTCCGCAAGCCGAGCCGGTCAAGCGAGAGCCGCCGAAGCCGTTCATCCTTCCGCCGAAAAATGATAATATGCGGCGTGTGTATGCCTATCTGCTTAATCGCCGAGGAATAGACCGGGAGGTGATGTCCGCCTTCGTGCATAAGGGAATGATTTACGAATCCGCAGACTACCACAACGCCGTCTTCGTCGGCTACGATGAACACGGCATTGCCCGACACGCACACAAAAGAGGGACAGGCAGTGAGAGCACCTACAAAGGCAATGCGGAAAGCTGCGATCCCCGTTACAGCTTCCACTGGATCGGAACAGACAACGCGCTCTATCTCTTTGAGGCTCCCATAGATATGCTGTCCTTTATTTCTCTGCACAAGGAGAATTGGCGAAGCCACAGCTATGCCGCTGCCTGCTGTGTCGGGGATCAGGTGCTGTTTCAAATGCTGAAAGCCAATTCCAATATCGACACCGTCTGTCTCTGTATGGACAACGATGCCGCAGGTCAGGCTGCGAACAAGAGAATATCCGACAAGCTCTTTATACAGGGCATAAAACACGAAATCCTCGTTCCCGAATTCAAAGATTGGAACGAGGACTTACTATGTGACGAACAGGAGGAAACCGAATGCCAAACATTGCAGCTTTAATCACCGTTGCCGCAGTTATGTTTGCCGTCCTCGGTGCGATAACGCTGATCGCTCATATCTACAATCTCAATAACATCAAGAGCAAAACCGTCGGCGACGGTCAACACGGCACGGCTCGGTGGGCAAACAAAGCGGAAATACGAAAGACCTACCGCCACATTCCGTTCACGCCAAAGAAATGGCGTAAGCAGGCAAAGCAAAACCAAACGCCTACCATGACGGCGACAGCACCGAGAAAACTGCTTCAGAAAAAGACCGAGCCGACCGAGGAAGCTCTGCCGCAGGGCATTGTGGTCGGGTGCAAGGGCGGCAAGCACAGCACCACCGCCATGATAGATACGGGAGATGTTCATGTGCTGATGATCGGTGCGGCGGGTGTCGGCAAAACCGCCTTTTGGCTGTACCCGTGCATCGAGTATGCCTGTGCTTCGGGAATGTCCTTCCTCTCCACCGACACCAAGGGCGATGTCATGCGCAACTACGGCAACATAGCCAAGGACTACGGCTATATGGTTTCGGTCATCGACCTGCGAAATCCAACCCGATCAAACGGAAATAATATATTGTATCTTGTCAATAAGTACACCGACCTATACGCAAAGCACCCCGACCAAATCGTCTACAAGGCGAAAGCGGAGAAGTACGCCAAAATCATCTCGAAAACCATTATTCTCTCCGGCATGGACGCCGCCTCCTTCGGACAAAACGCATACTTCTATGACGCTGCCGAGGGCTTGCTGACGGCAACGATTCTGTTGGTAGCAGAATTCTGTGCGCCGGAGAAGCGACATATCGTGTCGGTATTCAAAGTCATTCAGGAACTGCTCGCCCCGTCCAAAAAGAAAGGCAAGAATCAGTTTCAGCAGCTTATGGAACTGCTCCCGAACGAGCATAAGGCAAAATGGTTTGCGGGTGCGGCATTGAATACCGCCGAGCAGAGTATGGCATCGGTCATGTCAACAGCACTCTCCCGACTCAATGCATTCCTCGACACCGAGTTAGAGCAGCTCCTGTGCTTTGATACCGAGATAGACGCCGAAACCTTCTGCAACCGGAAATCGGCTATCTTCGTCATCATGCCGGAGGAAAATCCCAATACCTTCTTTATGATTTCACTCATCATCCAACAGCTCTACCGTGAGATACTCGCCGTTGCCGATGAAAACGGCGGCAAGCTCAAGAACCGCTGTGTGTTCTTTTGCGATGAGTTCGGAACGCTGCCCAAAATCGAAAGTGCGGAAATGATGTTCTCCGCCTCCCGTTCAAGGCGTTTGCAGATAGTTCCCATCATCCAATCGTTCGCCCAGCTCGAAAAGAACTACGGCAAGGAAGGCGCGGAGATCATCGTGGACAATACGCAGGATACCATCTTCGGCGGCTTTGCTCCCAACAGCAGCTCGGCCGAAACATTATCTAAGGCACTCGGCAGCCGCACGGTCATGAGCGGCTCGGTCAGCCGTTCCAAAAACGATCCGTCACAATCGCTCCAAATGATAGAGCGCCCACTGCTTACGCCGGACGAACTCAAATCCTTGCCCAAAGGCGATTTTATCGTCATGAAAACAGGTGTGCATCCGATGCGGGTACACCTCAAGCTGTTTTTCAAATGGGGTATCGAATTCGACGATGAACACCCATACGCCGTACCCGACCAAGGCAACCGTGAGGTCAAGTATGCCGACAAGAAGGAAATTCAGGACGGCATCCTCGAAAAATATCCGCCGGAGTGGAAAGAGGAAACGCCTGCACCGAGCGACGCTGACGGCGGCGGTCAGGCACAGCATGACAGCCCCAAAAACGAACCGCAGAGAACTCCGCCAAAGGGCGAAAAGCGAGGCGGCAAGCCCGTCCGTACCTCGCCGCCGAAAAAAGAAACTGCTCCCGACATAACGGAAGCAGAGCTCATAAAAGACTTAACCGAAACGGAGGTGCAAAGCAATGAGTCGTCTTGATTTTCTTTACCGCACCGAGCTGCCGCACAGAGCCGTCGCGGTATATATCTACCTTGCCGACAGGACGAATGAAAAAGGCGAGTGTTGGCCTGCTATTCCGACTATAGCAGCCGACCTCAAGCTCTCGCCCTCCACCGTTCGCCGCGGAATTCGTGACCTCAAAAAAGCAGGGCTCCTCGAAACCGAGCAGCGATACCGTAAGAAAGGCGGCAAGAGCAGTTTGCTGTTCCGGCTGAAAGCGGAATAAAAAAGACCGCTTGTAGGCGGTCAGCGTTTAATCACGGCTGTAACAATTCGTTCAAGGCCGTGCTTTTCTATATACCGAAACACATCGAATAAGTCTCCGAACGAGAGTGCTTCGTTAAAATATTCCGTGTAGTCCTGCGGCGTTTTCAAAAGCGGATATCTGTCGCCCGCATTAACGGCTATGTAGTATTTTTCGTTTTCCATCTTCATCCCTCCGAAATCGCACAAGGTTTATTATATCGGCAGCAGGGTATTTTTTCAAGAGGTTTTTCCGCCAAGGGGCAACTGCGTTCTCGGGGTCCCCAAAAAGCTATACAGCTTTTTGGGGAGAGGAGGAGCAACGGAGCAGATGAGCTTTTGCCGTTCTGCGGCAAAACGAATAATGCGGAGTTTGCGACGACGAAGTGACAGGTGCCACCTGTCATGATGGAAGGAGAAAGTGAACTTACCCAACTGAAGAATAACTACAGCAGAAAGGAAAGACAAATAACTCTATCAAGGCAGAGGATAAGATGGAATCGGTTCGACTTGTGCAGGTCAAAGACCGCCCTTTTTTCTCTGCTGTGGGGTAAAAAGTGTGGCTTTTGTGCAAAGCCTCGTAAGAAGCAGTTGAGAAACAGACGGATTTATGCTATAATCTAATTTGAAAAGGTATACCCAAGGGTAAACAAAAACGAATGAAGGCGAAATGGGGTCTGTTTATGACCAGGCAGAAAAAGAATACGATCATAACAAGCGGCATCGCTGTGCTTGCCGTGATACTGGCATATTGCTTCCGAATTGTAGGCAGGGGCAGCTTCTACCCGATGCTGTTTTCCTATCTGCGCAGCTTTATCTATATCGGTCTGTTCGCCGCCTGGGGGCTTTCTGTCCGCCAGCGGATCGTGCAAAAGCAGGTGTGCAGGTTTATGACGGTCACCGCAGTGCTGCTTATCATCTGGATGGTAGTCCGTTCGGCAAAGTATTTTATATTCTGGCAGCCGGATGCCGTCCGTTACCTGTGGTATCTGTTCTATCTGCCCATGCTGTTTGTGCCTATGCTGGCGCTGCTGATTGCCATGTCATTGGGAAAGCCGGACGAATACAAATTCCCCAAGGGAATGTCGGTTCTGTGGATCATCTCCGGCGTATTGCTTCTGCTCGTGCTCACAAATGACCTGCACCAATTCGTATTTACCTTTCCGAAGGACGCCGCCGTGTGGACAGACAAAAACAACGGCTACTCGGTAGGCTACTTCATTAGTGTTGGCTGGCAGGTGCTGTGTGCCTTTGCCACACTCGTTATTATGTTTTTCAAATGCCGTGTGCAAAAAGGCAGGCTCCACTTTCTGCCCGTCGTTCCTATGCTGCTGGCGATAGTTTACAGCGCACTTTACTATGCGGGCGTGGATTGGCTGCTCCACTTGTTTGGTGATATCGCCGCATTCCAAAGTGTCATGTATATTCTGACCTTTGAGTTTTGCATCGCCTGCGGATATATACATTCAAACA
>ERZ1034952.583-NODE-583-length-33382-cov-4.465328_pt1 | contig 33382 bp, 47 predicted proteins | sample MGYA00520625_ERZ1034952 | MGnify/ENA primary metagenome ERZ1034952 (study PRJEB33766, sample SAMN09781773) | gut metagenome | biome: gut microbiome | host: Homo sapiens | place: Madagascar | study: EMG produced TPA metagenomics assembly of the PRJNA485056 data set... | reverse complement strand
ATTTTGGACAGGGACGGCTAGGTGGACTCCAGCGTCGTGTCGTCGTCCAGTCCCGCCGCGTCGGCAGCCCGGACGATCCGCGCCGCGTCCGCCATAGTCTTCTGCACGGCCTTGCTGCGGGCCTTGGCGGCCGCTCGCTCCTCGCTATCTTTCTGTTTGACCTTGGCCTTTTCGTAGATAGCGCGGGCCTTGGCACACATCTCTGTGCAGGCGGCGCCGTAATACATGCCGCCCGGCTTATGCGCGCCACCATCGTTACATTCTACGCAGCATTTTGCACCGTCGCAGCGCTCCCAACTATCGCACGTCAGATCGTGCCGGAAAAACTTGTCCTGATGGGTGCAAACTCCGCCGTCTGGGCACCGAAAAGCCACCGTGCAGTAGTCGCGCTGCCGGGACTCCAGCCGGTCGCCCATGCTGCGGATGGCGTTGGCCGTGGGCGTTTTCTTGGGGCAGACCCGCTTGATCCGCTCCTGCACGTCCTGGGGCAGACCGGCCAGCGCGTCGGCGGTGTCCTCCGGCAGATCACCGGCGTCCCACAGGGGCTTGTAGCAGGGAGCCAGCCCCTTGCTGATCTTCGCCAGCCGCCCGACTCTGGCGGACGTGATGTCCATCTGCTTGGCGATCCAGTCACGCTTGCGGCCAGGCGGCTTCTGCCCCGCCTGCACCAGCTCATAGTAGGCGTCGCCGATGGTCTCCATTTCCATGGTCAGGATCTTCGGCGACTTGACCCGCTGGCGGTTGGCCTCCACCAGAATGATGCGCTCCTTGGCCGCGCTGTCGGGCGCCTCCGCGATCACACAGGGCATCTTATCCCAGCAGAAGGAGCCGTCATCCCGCTCCGCCCGCAGACGGCGGTAAGCCTCCCGCCGGTTGTGGCCGGACACCAGCATGTACTTGCCGTCGCCCATGGGGTAGGCCGACACGGGCTCCAGCAATCCGGCGTCCTCGATGGAGTCCATCAGTTTCAGCATGGCATCCTCATCCAGCAGCGGATAGGGGTTTTTCGGGTTGGGCAGCAGGTCATCCAGCGGGATCAGGCACAACGTGCCCGACTTGGGCACGGCCTCCGGCACGTCGCTCAGCGCCCGGGTCAGTTCGCCCAGGTCAAACTTTTTCGAGGCTTTACCGGCCATCCGGATCACCTCCGTCCATCTTCGCACCGCAATTGGGGCAGTAGTTGCCGCCCCGGACATAGATTGCCATTGCGTATGCCTCGTGGCTACAGTTGCTGCATTTGACAAGTTCAAACGACTCAGAGCAGTCCTCGTAGCGGGAATGACACCATTCACCATGTATCACCGGCGCGTACTCCGCCAGTTCCTCAGCGTGACAAGGACCCTGAACGCAAACGCCGTCCGCCATGATATCGCAGGAACCAAACCCATCGATGTTGTGACTGCATATCCTGATCGCTCCTGCCATCAGCCCGTCACCTCCTCACCCAGATACTCCTTGACCCATGCCCGGTAGTCCTGCGCGGCGTTGCTGCGGGGACTGTACTCGTCCAGCGGCTGCTGGGCCATGGTGGAGCCGTCTACGGGGCTTGACCACCGGATCACCGTGTCGAACACCTCCAACCCCCGTGCGCTCCGCAGCACCTTCTCACCCGTCAGCACGGCGTTATCTTTTCGCCACTGGGTGATCAGCACGCCGTCAATGGCGTCGCTGCCCGCCGTCCGCATAGAGCGCAGCTGTGCCCGGAGCTTGGCCACGCCCCGCAGGGAAAATCCGTCCACCTTGGTGGTTACCACCACGCCCTCCGCGGCGTTCAGGGCGGCCACGCTGCCGGCACTGAAGCCGGGCGGGCAGTCAAAGATCATGTAGTCCACACCGTCCTCCGCCGCAGCGTCCCGGAAGTCCTCAAACGGCTTGATGGAAACGCTCTGCCCCAGCTTGATGGCGGCAATGTCCAGCCCGTACAGGGACGAGTCAGCCGGCAGCAGCGACACCAGACCGTCGCTGCCCAGCGGGATCACGTTGTCGCTCCACAGCGGCTCGGCACCGCCCATCAGCAGGTCGGTCACCGTAATGCCGCCATCCTCCAGCGCATCCAGCGCCGCCTCCTGCAGGTAGAACTCCGTCAGATTGGCCTGACCGTCGCAGTCCACCAGCACCACGCTCTTACCGGCCCGACGAAGCACGTCGGCCAAATTGAGGGCCGTGACCGTCTTGCCCACGCCGCCCTTCAGGTTCATGATCGCTATTGTTCTCATTCAGCATCATCCTTCTTTCCGCCCGGGTCAGGCGTACCGCCTCCCGGTATGTATAATTTTTCGTGCGCCGCTCCACCACCGCGAAGCGCAGATCCGGATGGATCCACACCACCCAGCCCGGCACGGGCTTGCTCTTGATCTCGCCCGTCACGCCGGCGCGGTTGCAGTACGGCACGAACATGATCTTGTCGCCAATCTCCATTGGCCACCTCCTCAAAACGGCATCGTGCCGTCGTCCTCGACTTCTTCAAGCTTCACCTGACCCGGGACAGGTGCGCCGCGCTTAGCGTTCTTGCCCGCCTCCTTGGCCTTACGCGCCTTGGCCTTCTCGGCAAAGTGCCGCATGACAGCCTGTCCGTCCGGCCCGGACATGATAGAAATGCGCTGCTTTTTGCCGTCGAAGTGCATCAGCCAGCTTTTCAGCGGGCCCTCCTTCTGTTTGGCCAGTTTCAGGATGCGGGACTCCTCCGGATCTACCTCCACGCCGTCAATCTCCGTCCCCGGCTTGGGCTTGTACAGCAGCAGGATGATGTCGGCATCCTGCTCCAGCTGGCCGGTTTCCTTCAGGTCGTGCATGTTGGGCTCCCGCCACTTGGACTGCTTCTCCGGGCGGGAGAGCTGCGCCAGTTCCACCACCAGCGTACCGCTGGACTGGGCAAACATGTGCATGGAGCGGGACACCGCCGCCATGGCCTGGGTCTGCCCCAGCCGGGGATCCGTCTCCGGCACGATCAGCTGGACGTAGTCGACGAAAATGATATCGAAGCCATACGACCGGCTGATGGCCTGTATCTGGGACGCTGTCATGCCGCCGCCCCGCAGGAGCACCAGATTCCGACTGGTGAAATCCTGCCCGCCCTCGGCCGCCCGCTGCCAGTCGCTCTCCCGCAGCTGGTGCCGCTTGATGGCCGTGAAGTCGATGTCGATCGCGCCGGAGACCAGACGCATGGTCAGCTTCTTGGGCTTGGTCTCAAGGCTGAAAAAGCCCACCTTGTAGCGCTGGGCCATGTGATAGGCCATTTGCAGCGCCAGCAGCGTCTTACCGCTGGAGGGCTCGCCGCCCACGATCACCACGTCGCCCGGCTCCGTGTATGTGCTCTCGTCCACCTCCCGGATGCCGTAGCTGACGTACTCGACCTTCTCGTCGGCGTCCTGCGTGGACATGAAGTACCGGTAGGCATCCGCCATCGTCCATGCCTCAATGCCACGGCCGGCTGACAGCATCTCACCCAGCGCGGCGATCTTGCCCCGGCAGCCGTCCAGTGTCGGCTCGGACATCAGATCGTGGGCCATATCCCGGATGCGGGTCAGCACGGCCTGCTCATGCATGATGTCGGCATACTCCCGCCAGTTGGCGGCGGTGGGCGTGACCTCCATCAGCTGCATCAGGCGCTGCTCGCACTCCGGGCCGATCTTGCTGCGGATGGTCACCGGATCCACCGGCTTGTCCTCCAGCAGCAGCGCACGGGCCGCCTGATAGATCCTGCGGTTGGTGGCGTCGCAGATGTCCGCGGCGTCCACCGCCGCCAGAATAGGCGAAGCCAGCCGTTCGTCCAGCAGCAGCGCGCCTATCACGGCATTCTCCGCTTCCAGCCAGCGCTGTGCGGCCGTCGTTACATCAGGCATCCGTCACCTCCAAGCTGGTAGCTCGGCGTGTCGTCGTCCGCGGAGGAGTACTGTGCCGCCTGCGTGACCTGCGGCGGCTCCGGCATCTCCAGCACTCCGCCGTTGCGGCGGATGCTGTTGAGCCATACGGACACCGTCTTGACGCCATAGCCTCTGGCGTACTGTTCGTCATACCGGAGCTTCAGCTTCAGCCAGCGGCCCATGTCGTGGATCAGCTCCGGCGAGGGCTTCAGCGCGTTCCACGCACGGCGGGCGTCACCCTTGTCGCCCTTACTGGTGGAGGTACCGTCCGCCTTCCGGATCACCGGATAGAACTTCCAGAGACCCTCGAACCGTTCCGGCTCCCATTCCGCCTTTTTCCGGGTCTTTCCCCCTTGGGGGGTAAGGGGGGTATTATTCTCTGTATTATTCAACATATTGTAGACTCCGCAATTTTGCGGAGACCCCCTCCGCAATTTTGCGGACACCCCCTCCGCAATTTTGCGGACACCCCCCACAGCTACACCGGCATAGATCCGCCGCTCGGTACCGCCGCCGCAGGGCGCCATCTCCACCTCGATATGACCGGCGTCCCGCAGGGCGGAGACCAGCCGGGTCACCGACTTGGTGGCCCAGCCGAACAGCTGGGCAAAGTACTCGTTGGAGGCCCAGCAGTAGCCCTCGTTGTTGCACAGGGCCGTGATCTCGCCGTAGAGCAGCTTGGCGTTGGCGGGGAGGTCGTCATCATAGCGCACATCGGCCGGGATCACCGCCCAGTACGCCGGACGCTCGAAATTTTCAGACATTTTCCCAAATTCCCCCTTGCCAGTTCAGGTAATTTCTGCTACAATGATAGTGTTCTCATTTGGCAGATTTGATCTGCACTGACCGCTTTTCGGCTCCACCCGAAAGGCGGTCTTTCTTTTTGCCCAGCTGCTCCGCCAGCGTGATCGTCGCCGAAGCCGCCGTCCACGCGCCGACAATGGCCGCCGCGTACAATACCCATTCGCTCACACATCTCACCTCCTCTCTCACACCCGCACGCCCATGTAACGCAGGAACGGGCGCTTGGGAAACTTGACGCGATTGCCTACGATCTGGAACTCGAACCGCATCAGTTCAGGCCGCTGTCGCGCCATGACCCGCAGGTTTTGTGGGTCGCAGCCCAGCACGTCGCCCACCTGTTGGGGCGTGAAGAAATCCTTCGGGCAGTTGATCAGATCCTGCAATGTCGTTTTCGCCATCGTTACACCTCCTCCGTATACATCAGGGCCAGCGCGGCCTTGACGATCTCGCCTAATTCCGCCGTGATGGCCAAAAACTCCGGCCACTCCTCATCGTCGATCACGCCGTCCTCGGCGATCTCCAGCAGCCGGTCGTTCCGGTGGCCGTCGGCAAACCGCATGATCCGCCGAACCAGCTTGATGACGTCCGTCGGAAACCGCTCCGGCCGAGCCTCCCGCACACACTCAGGAAGCAGGTTGCCGAACAGCTGAAGGTGCTGTAATCCCAGAAACTGGGTGTTGTAGACGATGCACATGCGGGCCACCACGTCGCCCGCGGGGATGCGCTCGCCACCCTCATAGGCCCGCAGGCTGGTCAGGCTCACCGCCAGCCGCTCCGCGGCCGCTTCCTGCGTCAGACCTGCCGATTTTCGGGCGGTCTGGTAAATGTTTCTGCTGTTATCCTGCATGGACAAACAACCCTCCTTCCGGTATGATTGGCTCAGGCGCTGGGGCGTTACTGCGCCAACCTGAATACCGAGTAGCAGCGGTTTCTATCGTCGTCGAGAACGTCTTCGACCTTGCAAAGATGAGACAGCGCCTCACTCATTGGAGACCCGTAGGTTCCGCGCTCCCACAGCCCGGAAGCCTCTGCCATTTTCCAAAAGCAGCCGACTTCGATACCAGCGTTGGGGCCGAGGAAAGCGCAGTACTTTCCAAATTTCGCTTTGATGAAATTCTCGCACCATTCGACCTTGATGGGTTTTGTTGCCGCCATCTTAGATACCTCCTTGTCGTATTACCTAGGCGCTGGCTGTGCCCACCAACTCCTCGACCGTGCAGCCGAGAACCTTGGACAACGCGAGCAGTGCCGCCATGCAGGGCTTGCGTTTGCCCCGCTCGTAGTAGCTGATGGCCGCTGCCGTCAACTTGCACATCCGCCCGAGTTCGGTCTGCGTCAGTCCTTTGGCTTCCCGCCGAAGACGGATGTTGTCGCTCAATTGCACGCGCTCACCTCCTTTTAACGTCTGTTAACTTGACAGGGCGCAAAAACGGATGGTACAATGGGAAGAGAGAAAATGAGTAAAGAAAACCATCGTACACATCCGCGTCTGCGCGCCGGCGCCACCCGGCAGCACAGGGGCGCTTGCCCTTGTGCGGTTCCTCTGCTGTGGAATATAGGGGGATCGCAGTGATGAGGCCTAAAGGAAAACTTATCCGGTACTGCGCGTCCCGCGGGCCTGTCCGCCCGGGGGATGATTGGATTATAAATCTATGAAATGTGGATTGTCAATAGAAAAATCCATAAAACATAGATTTTTGACACCTTGCACAGATTGCTAATCTATATTTTATGGATTTTTGATAGGATGAAATTGTTATGACAGAAACTGCAAAAAGAATTTTTGCGCTTGTAAAAGCAAAGAAACTCACGCAAAAGGAATTTGCCAAGCGGTGCGGCGTGTCAGAAAAAGTCGTGAGCCAGTGGAAGGGCGATTCGCGGTCTTACGAAAAATACCTCCCACAAATTGCCGATGCACTGGAAGTGCCCGTCGGGGTAATTGTAGGGGCAGAAAACAGCTCCGGCAGCGCCGACGAGGCCGAATTGGTGGCGTCTACTCCTGCGGAGAAGTATCTGTTGAGCCTTCTTCAAGGCGCTTCTGAGGAGGAGCAGGATCGGTTGGTGGAACTTGTTCGCGCTGCGCTGAAAATGCAAGGATTACAGAAATAGCCACCTCAAGAGCGGCGGCGGGATCGCTGGAGCTGCGGATCATCTGGAGCAAACGGCTTTCTCGCGTTGACATGGTATGTATCCTCCGTCCATAATTTATCGCTCACTGGCTGGGGCCAGAAATAGATACACAAGGGGAGAAGCAGATGGAATACAACTACTATGTGGCAGGAACATCCTACCGGGAGGAAAACCTGGAAAGGATGCTCACCCGAAATCCGGATTTCGATGAAACCAAGGCATATCTTCTAGATCACTACGGAGAGGACGACTCTATCTATCGCTACAATCGCCATTACACCTCTGACATTAAGTTTACACCCGAACCGACGAATCCGCACGACCCGAAAGCCATTCGTATCGACGTAGACGGGAATTTTGTCGGCTACGTCAAGCGCGGAAGCACGGGCCGAATCCGCAACTTGTTGAACACGCCCGGCGTGTCCGTCCGCGCCGAGGTCTATGGCGGGCCGTACCGCTACGTCTACATTGACGACTACGGGAATCCAAACCTGCAATATTCCGAATCGCCCTTTGGCTGCATGTATACGTTCGTCGTTCCGGGCGACGGGCCGCAGGGGCAACCTGTGAACGCCGATCCAGGCCGAGCCCCCACAAAGTACTGCCGTCACTGCGGCGCTCGGCTTGGAGGCGGCACCAAGTTCTGCACCAACTGCGGCCAGCCTGTTCCCGCCGAAGCAACACCCGCTGCAAAGTATTGCCGCAGCTGTGGCCGCCAGTTGAGCGCCAGCGCGGATTACTGCCCCATCTGCGGCCAGTCCACCCGTCCGCAGGCCGCACACGCGCCCACCTACTATCCGACCGCTCAGCAGCCCAATGTCATCATCAACAATGTCAACACGGTCAACGCCGTCAATGGCCGGGAAAAGAACAAATGGGTGGCGTTCCTGCTGTGCCTGTTTCTGGGCTACTTCGGCGCGCACAAGTTCTACGAGGGCAAAGTTGGCATGGGCATCCTGTATCTGCTGACCGCTGGGCTCATCGGCATCGGCTGGCTGATTGACTGTATCATCCTGCTGACTAAGACCAACCCCTACTATGTATAGCCCGTGCCCAACTTGGGCACAAAATAATTTGAATAGGCCCCGCCGTCTCCGCAACGCCATTAACATGGTTAATTTTTACTTGACAATTTCATATGAATTCGCATATAATGAGGGTGCAGGGAGACCTGCGATGATGCTGTCGTAGAACGCGACAGCCGCCGGAAAAAGAAAGTTCAACTGATGATTTGCTCGTAGAGCGCGAGCAGCATAATCAAAAGAAAGCTCGATTGACGACCAGCCCTCTGTGCGAAAGCGCAGAGGGCTTTCTTTATTGGAGTGCGTATGAAATTCATTTTACTATCCGACAAATTTTATCAGGCTTACGGCCACCTGCCGGAGGTGCTGAGCAAGAAAACACGTCCATACGCCTGCCTGGCGGTGGAGATCGACGGCATACAGTTTGCTATCCCCTTCCGGCACCACATCCGTCACAAGCATGCGTTCATTACATATGGCGAGTGCGGCCTGGACTACACTAAGGCCGTGGTCATCGAGGACTGGAGCATGGTCGCCGCGGCGCTGCCTACCATCGAACAAAGGGAGTTCAACTATTTGAAGGGCAAGGACGCCATGATCGAGACTGGTATGCGGCGCTACTATAAGCTCATCCGGAAAGCCCAACAGTATGCGGACAATCCTCACTATGCAAACATTTTGAAGTTTAGCGCCTTGCGCTACTTCATTTGATTTGAATAAGGCCCCGCCGTCTCCGCAACGCCGGCGGGGCCTTGCATCCGGCCCGCGCCACCACCGCTTGCCGGCTGCACATTCAGCGTAGCAAAACAAACTTGGGTAGGTCAAGACCAGATATGGGTAGCCGACAAAACTCGACGGCCAAAATTCGGGTCGGGCCGACCCAAAAATGGGTCGAAAGGGAGAATATGGAAAAGAATTTGCAAGAAATGTGCCGAGAGGCACGAGACCGCCTCAATTATACCAACCAGGACATCGCTGACGAGACCGGCATCCCTCTGTCCAGCGTCAAGAACTTTTTCGCCGCCACGTCGAAGGCGCCCAGCGCCATCAGCGCCGGCCTGATCTGCAAATTCCTGGGGATCTCGCTGGACGATTTCTTCGGTATTGTCCCCGCCGTCTCCACCGAGGCGCAGCTGCGCCAGCAGATGAAGGAGGACCGCATAACCAGCGAAAACCAGCGCCTTACCGAAGTCAATGGCCTGCGGAAAGAATTGGACAAAAGCCGCCTTTCGACGATCTTTGTCCTGTTCTTTCTGTGTGCGATTTTAGCGGCGGCGCTGATTTTTTACATCATCGTCGATTTTCACATCAAAGATGCCGGTCTCATCCAGGGCGGCGAGATCGGCGCCGGTGCCTGGATTATCATTACCCTGGTCGCCATCGCCTTCGGCGTCATGTCCTCCGCGCTGTTCACCGCCCTGCGCTACGCCCGCCGCATCGCCCCGGAGGAAAAGTCATGAGGTGCCGCAGCTGCCGAAAGGAGATCCCCGATGACGCCGTGTACTGCCAGCACTGCGGCGTAAAGCAGAGCGTCGCCCGGCTGCCCAAGAGCCGCGGCAACGGGCAGGGAAGTGCCTACCGCTTGCCAAACGGCAAGTGGCGCGCCGCCGTCCTCGTCGGGTACCGGACTGATGTCGAGGGGAAAGTCCACCGCAAAGTGCGCTGCAAGGACGGCTTTAAGACGAAACGCGAAGCGCTGGAGTATATTCCGCTGCTTCGCGCCCGGCAGGATCGGCCCAAGTCCGTTACCCTGAAAGAGCTGTATGACCGCTGGGAGCCAACGCACCGCGCAGGCAAGTCCACCATGGGAAACTACCACGCGGCGTGGAAGTACTTCCTGCCGCTCTACGATCTCCCCGTGTCCGACATTGATGTGGATGACCTGCAGGACTGTCTGGACGACTGCCCGCGAGGCAAGCGCACAAAGGAGAATATGAAAGCGCTGGCGGGCCTGCTCTACAAGTACGGCATCCCTCGGCGCCTGACCGATATGAATCTTGGCGAGTATCTGACGGTGACCGCACCCAGCGGAGAGAGTAAGTCCGGCCTGCCCATGACAGCCGTGGAGAAGCTGCGCAAGGCCATCGGCACAGTGACCTGCGCCGACTACATTGTTGCCCAGTGCTATCTGGGCTTCCGGCCATCCGAGCTGCTGGCTCTCCGCATAGAGGACTACAATGCCGAGCTGCGGGCTTTCACGGGCGGCTCCAAGACTGACGCCGGCCGTGACCGTGTGGTGACGGTCTCGCCCAAGATCCAGCCCATCGTTGACCGGCTGGTGGGTGCCCGCAAGACGGGGCTGGTGTTCTGTATGGACGACGGCTCCGCCATGTCCAGCGCCGTCTACCGTGACCGCTTCTATGCCGCGCTGAAGGCCGTCGGCATCGACAACCCGACCTTCGAGCGAGACGGCAAGCAGTACCATGCGTTCACGCCCCATAGCTGCCGCCATACCTTCGCCACCATGATGAAGGGCATCCAGGCCCCCGACAAGGACAAGCTGGAGCTGATTGGCCACACCTCCACGGAGATGTTGCGGCACTATCAGGACGTCAACATTGAAGATCTTCGCCGCATCACAGATGCCCTCTAGCGGACGCGCTGCGAGTGGGTCTATAACATAGCTACTACATAGTAGCGCCGTCTTTTCCGCGCGATTCCGTCGCATCTGAGTGAATGGCATTCAAGAGGTCAGCGGTTCGATCCCGCTTATCTCCACCAAGGGTGTGCAAAAAGTTCCGTATTCGGTAGAATACGGAACTTTTTGCTTATTTTTTCTTTTACAGAAATCGCGTTACACTGCGTCCTATAACATAGCTACAACATAGCCGCTTTGAAGGCTACACGCCACGGTACATCCCCTGCAAGGTTTTGACCTCCGCCGCCTTGTCGATCTGCTTCTGGTGCAAATAGTCATAGACGGCTTTCATGCCCTCAGGCGGCTCGCCCTTCTCCTGCCGGTACTTCTCGATCAGTTTTGCCACCTCGGTATGCAGCATGGTCATGTGCTGCATCTCGGCGGCGGACAGATCAAAGAACACCTTCGACAGGTTGGGGTTGGTGTCTTTGTACTCCAGCGCACACTTGACGTACTTGTGAGCGTCGCCGATCTCTTCGTCGACCATCTCAGACAGCTTCTGGATCAGCTTCATGGCGCACCTCACAGCTTCTCAACCGTGACGGCAAGATTTTCCACCACGGCCTCGGTGCCGCCCAGAATCAGGGACAGGATGCTGCTTTCGCAGCCGCAGGCGTTGCGGATGAGCGCCGTGATGGCAAGATTCAGCGCATCATTGGCGGCGGCAGCAGTTTCTGTCGCGGTCGCGCCGATGATCTCCACGCCGTCCTTCTGGACAGTCAGAGAGACGGTTCCTGCGGCGGTGGGCGCTACGGTGGCGCTGACGTTGACCAGATAGTAGCCCTGTCCGCACAGAGTGATGGTGTTGCCGTCCTGCTTGATGTTGCAACCGAACCGGCGCGTGGTCACGCCGACCGGCACAACACCGCCCACGGCGATGGTGGGCTTGCTGGTGTTGGTGGTATAGATTGCAGATTTGCTCATGATAATTCCCTCCTTAAAATAATACGGGGCAGCTATTGCCGCCCCGCTTGCCTCGCCTGAAAGGGCGTACTTGTAAGGCTCGCTTACACGTTGCCGCAGCCGCAGCCGTTGCCGCAGAAGGGAGACATGCCCGCGTTGTAGGTGTAGCCATTGGGATAACGCACCACGCCATACATGCGGTTGTCCATCTCCAGGCTGGCGATGCGGGCGGACTGCTCCGCGATCCGCTGCTCCAGCTGGGATTTCTCCAGTGCGGCGAACTTGGCTTCCAGATTGGCGTTGACGCTGTCGATAGCCCGCTGCGTAGTGCAGCAGCACTCCGCCAGCTGCGCCTGGATGCCGTTGCCGGTCTGCATGATGGTCATGTTGGTGCCGTTCTGCGCCAGCGCCATCTCCTTGCCCAGCTGGCCAATGTTGCCCTGCATCTCGTAGCCGAGGTTACAGATGCCGTTGCCAATATTGGTCAGACGGTCGTTGATCTGGCCGAACTGCTGGCCGAAAAGGATCTCCTGCTGGCTGGCTGCCGTGGCGTACTGGCCGAACTCTCCCTGCCGGTTCCAGCCGTTGTTGCCGAAGCCGAACATGAAGAGAAACAGTACGACGATCAGGAACCAACCGGAGCCCCAGCCGTCATTGTCCGTGCCGCGAGTGACGGCGGCGATATCGGACAGGCTCATATTCTCGCCCATGTGTGTTGCTCCTTCCATCAAAAATTATATGATAATCCGTGTCGACCCGGTTTATCTCAAGAATTGCGCAAACATCTTCGCCTGTTCTTGCAAACTTGCAAACTGCTCTTTGCTCATTTGCCCGGAGGAAAGCAAACGGTTGATCTCCGCCTCCGCTTTCTGCGGCGTCATGCCCGCCGCAAACTTGCGGAACTCCGCCACCATCGCCAGCGGATTATTCGGCCTTGCCGCTCTTTGGCTTCCCCTCAGGCTGTCTAGCAAGGGATTGTTCATTGATGATGCCCTCCAATCTTGTCAGTCTCTCTTCAATGCCGGTCAGATCAACAGCGCCCTGCGCCGGCTGTGGCTCGTATGGCGTCATCAGGTACGGCGTTTTGGACTTGTACCCGGCGTCGTCGGTTTTGACGTACCAGCCAATTAGTGCGTCGGATCGGGATATATCCATCGCGAGCAGCTCACTGCGTGGGGCCATCCTGAGCGCGTCTACGCCGTTTTCTCCGTTCACGCGGGTAATCTGTCCTGCGTAGGCCTGCGGGCCTCCTGCGGCGCTCTGAGGACCGCCAGAAGGGTATCCGTAGGGGCCTCCGTAGCCCATCGGCTGATAGGGATTGAAATATGCCATGTCCGCACCTCCTTGTTGATAAAATCATAAAACAAAAAAGACCCAACAAAGGGCCTGAAAAAGGTCCCCGTTGGGTCTTTCTTTCACTTGTTCTTGACGGCGTCCGCGATTTTGCGGTAGCCTCTGCGCCTGCACTTCTTCACGTATTCCTGCGACGCGAAAAGCCGGTCGGCCACCTGCTGGCGGGACTTCCCTCGCACGTCGCACTCGATGATACAGAACGCCTCGTCCCCCGGCAACTCCAGCCCGGCGATGAAACTCACCGCCCGCTGGGGCGCCATAGACTGTAGCTTTGCCCGGATATCACGATGTATCGGATTCATGCTGATTCCTACGCCGTGAGCTTGCGGAGCTTGCGCGGAGACGGAGGGCGGCGGATCGTAGCCTCGCGCCTCGCTCAGATGTGATTTACACCCTTACACCTTAACGATGTACGCCCCGGGGAACTTGGCCCGCACGGCATCAAGGAAAATGTCGGCGTTGGTCTTGCTCTCGAACGCGCCCACCTGTACCCGGTAGATCGTGCCCGAATCGGGCACCGGCTCCGGATCAAGGTCGATCTGCTTGTCCGGCGCGATGTAGGGGATGCCAAAGAACTCGCACACCGCCTGACAGGTCTGCTCCGCGATGGCTTCCATGTTGTCGATGAGCCACTGAGCCTCCTCCGGATTGTCGTGGAAACCGAACTCCGGCAGCACGGCGGGCATGGTGGGTGCCCGCAGCTCGTAAAGGCGCGTGTCCTCGATCAGCCGCTCGGAGGTGCCCGGCGACATGGGCGCGATGCGATCCTGAATCAGCTTGCCAATCTTGCGGCTCTTGTCGCTGGGGTAGCAATGCACCCGCGTGCCCGCCACGGAGCCGTTAAAGCCGTTGGTGTGCAGCGCGATGTGGAGGTCAGCGGGCCATGCGTTAGAGGCGCGGACGCGGTCGTACATGCCGCCATACTGAGCGTTGATGACTTCGCAGCCGCAGCGCTTCAGGGCCCGTTCCAGATAGTCAGCGCAGCGGCCCATCTGTTCCTTCTCGTTGGTGGTCTTGCCGTTCCACAGGGCCTCGCTGGCGTAGACGTTGCTGGCCCGGTCTTCCGGGCTGAGAAATACTTTAGGCATTGTCGCCGCCCTCATTGGCCTTGTCCTTGTTGTACTGGGCCGTGGAAATGCCCAACACAGCGCCTGCGAAGGCCGTCACGGCGTTCAGCGTCAGCACCACATCATCGGGCCGGGGCCAGCCCCAGACGGGAGCCAGCGCGGCATACAGCGTGGCGATGGCGGGCAGCACGATCATCACCACCCACTTGAGGGTATCATAGATTTTGTCATTCAGTTTCATGTTCTTGTCCTTTCCGGGCTTTCGCCCTGTCCGTTATTTTCGGATCGGCAGCCTGCGCACTTCTTCCATCACGCGCTTGGCGCTGCCGTTTCCACCCATTTTTTCATACGGCGCGTACAGATAGTCGTTGAGGTTTTCGTACTCGTCCTGCGTGATCTCGCCCCGCTGGACGTAGGTCATGCCCAGATGGATGATCCGGTCATGGGCCAGCCCCACCAGCATTTTCCGCTCCGCGTCGTTTTTGTCGCTGCGTCTGGCTACCAGCGCCCACAGGCCGCCGCTGGTCAGCGCGGCTACCACGATAGCACTGATGGCCGGAATAATGTACTGCCACATATCAGAGCACTCCTTTTGGCCGCTTCCGGCCCGTATTTTTCGCAGATGGGGCACACCATGCGCCCCTCGGGGACGATTGCCCCGCAGCATACGCACCTATCCATTTGCTCCCTCGCTCCCTTACTCTTCAACCTCTATCCCATACCGCTCAAACATTGCACGGATAACGGGATTGCGCAGCAGCTTTTTGCGCTGGCCTTGGTTAAGATCGTTGTAGACCACTTGCAATGCGGCTTTGACCTCCGTGTTGTACGCAATAACTCGCTCTCTCAGCTCGCTCATGCCGTTACCCCACTTACCAATGCTTCCATTGCTTCGCGCAACTCGGCGTTATCCTCTTCAAGCGCCGCAAGCCGCTCCTCCGTCGTAGGCTCGGAAACAGGCTGCTCTGCCGCCATAGATTCAAACTCTGCGATTTCTTTGGGGGTCATTTCACGTACTATTCCGTTTTCGAAAATTCTCATATTGAGCCTCCTATTACATAATTCACCTCAATTGTGCCATAAAATGTTTCATTTGCAGTGGGCGTTTTGATATATAGGAAATCGCTATTGTATGGGGTAAGGCGAAGCGCTCCGGTGTTGTTTCGAGCTCCAGCTATTGCATTCGTGTTAAAAATTGATTGCCAAGAGTCAGCCTTTTTTTCAAGAACAATAGCGGCAGTTCGAATTTGTTGGGCAGTCGTGTAAAACTCATAGATTTCTGCCGATAGAAACTGTACTCCAGTCGTATTACCGGTGAGCACCATTACTCCAAACTTAGTGTTTTCAAGCGTACCAAATAGAGATATTTGGATGCAAGCTTTTACGATGTTTGTGGAAGGCAAATTTATGGTTGCGGCAGAAACAGGGTCATTCTCTGGAATACTGAAGGTCAAATTTTCCCACACCTCTTCGCCCCCCGCCATATCCACCGGCTCCCACTTGGTCGGCTTGCCATCGGTGTCCACGGCCGTTATTTTGGCGATTTGCCCGACTTGTGCGCCGGTGATGTCCAGCGGATTATTCCCATCCGGCACCTTCACCGTCTTAGCCGCACTACCATCATACGTCGTAGTGGTATCGCCCACCTTAATGGTAAAGGCGTTGGGATTGGGTAGAGCGGTGGGAATATCTGGAATATCGATGTTTTCCGGTGTGCTGCCGTCGTAGGTGACGGTAGTGCTACCGCTGGTGATGGTCAGAGCGTTGGGGTTTGGAAACCTCAAACTATCATCTTGCTTCACCACTTCTGTTTCTTCGACGAGAACCCTATCTTCGGCAATTGCCACCGAAAACATTGTAGGCTTCATCCCAAGCTCAGATAATGCACCGCCAGTGGAAAAAGCCCAAATTCCGGCATACGGAATTACAGTCACCAGCGACAGTGTTTCTGTAGTAAAGTCCTTATTACACCGGCATTTCAGCACCTTCCCCGCCTCATACGCCGCCTTGATGTCGGCCATCGCCACCGGGCAGGTATAGTTGGGGTAATCTCCCGCAAGGTCGATGTAATAGACCTCTGCTGGCTCAGTATACAGTCCGCCATTGTCATCCACGCCAACGTTTTTGGTCATGGCGTCGGTCTTGGCAACAGGTTTTACGCCGCCCAGCTGTGTGGGAGATGCAATAGGAAGCGTATACGCTTTGGCACCTTGTTTTGTATACAACTCACCCGTCTCAGCATCCAGTCCCACACTCTGGGTCATCTCGTCGGTTTTGGCGACTGGTGTCAAGCCGATGTTTTTGCGAGCTTGGGCCTGCTGGTCTGCGGTCAAAGTTTGTTCGCCATACATCACAATGGGAATTCCAGCCTCTAAAACTGAAATCAAGCCGTCCTGATGCCAAATAACAACATTGTACTTAACGACAGACGTATTGTGGAGGGCTATATGAAAAACAATTACATTTCCTGCGGCATAATTGACGAACGGAATAGCCAACGTATCAACCATTGCATACACATAACCGCCAGCTTCAATCAGCGCAGCAGCATCATCCCAACTCTTATCAGCCGACCATTTTCCGCCATTATCTTGCGCGAAATTGACGACCATGACCTCTTTGGGCACCTCGCCCCACTCAGCCTTATCGCCGTCGTTGGTCAGCAGCTTGCCCGCTGTGTCGCTGGACATGGCGGGGAGAGAGCCGCCCTGTGCCTCGCCGGGCACCACGGTTCCGTCATCGCCGACGACCAGCGCCTTGCCCGCGTTCTCCGCGCCCTGATTTTTGTCCAGCTTGCCGTCCAGCGCCTTGATGGCCTGAGCGTAGCCGTCGGGCATGGGGTCGCGTTCCTCTCCGCTGTCCGTGGTGATGGCCCGGTTGGCGAAGAGCTTTACCGGGCGGGTGGTGTGGATATCTCCGGCAAACAGTCCGACATAGAACCAGTCCTTGACCGGGATGGCCGGAAGTGCGCAGGTGTTGCCGGTGAACAGCACCCGCTCATAGGTGCCGTCTTTGTAGTTGACCTGCATCGTCCGGCTCTCAAACTGCGCCCACTCCTCGTCCAGCTGCCACACCACGGTGTAGTCGCTGTTGTCGCAGACTACATACTGCGGCCCGGATACCACGATAGGCACCTTGTCCACGACCTTAATGACAATAGGCTCAATCATAGCGCCCTCCTTACTGACGGCCCAGAATCACCGTCACGCTGTACTCCTTGCTGCGGCTATTGTAGGCTGCGGAAGCGTCCAGCACCGCGTTATAGCTGCCCTGCATGGGCACCGGGAAATCGCTTTCCACGATCTCTACCGTGGTAAACGGCTGCTTGACGGTACTCAAGTCGGGCACGGTGGTGTCCTCGGCGGTCAGCACCTTGCTCATGCTGGCGTTCAGCGTGCCACGGTTCAGGTTCTCGCCGAAAAAGGCCACGTTGATCGCCCGCTGCGTCTCCAGATTTCGGTCAAATACGATCTGCATAATTACCCTCCTTACTTGTCGATCCAATTGATAGAGCTGATGACCCACAGCTTGTTGTAGTCAATCAGGCTTACCGTCTCGTGCCAGTTGTCCAGCACCAGCAGAAACCTTGCCTTTTCGTACTCCTCCGCGCCGATGATCGTCACGCTGTGGTCCTTGTAGTACCCTCGACCGTCCCGCCACAGGTTGAGGACGATGGGGATGCTGCGGCTCACGATGTCCTTGACCGTGTGCCACGTCCAGCCCACGCCCTTGCCGTAGGCGCTGCGGGACTTGCCCGGCACGTCCCACCGCCGCATGAACTCCCGCATGATGGCATTGACGGCCAGTGGATTGGTGCCCCATTTGTCGCCGTTGTAGAGATATTTGAGGGCGATGCCCTCGATGTCGCTGTAGTGCTGCTCTCCAAAGATGCAGGCCAAAGAGGTCAGCGTGCAGTCCAGCCGCTTGCCGTAGTTCTTTTGCAGCAGCCCGTCCAGCGGGATCAGCTTGCGGTAGACCTGTTTTCCCCGCTTTGGGTACTCCAGCTCAAGCCATGAGTAGTCCAGTCTGTGTGCCATACCCGGCCTCCTAACTGTTGTTGTAGTGGTTGATGGCGGCGTTCAGCGCGGATTTTAAACTTCCGCTCCCCTCAAACAGCGCCGCCTTGACTTCATCGCCCTTTTCTTGGGCGCTGGGAAGCGGTCCGTATCCCGTCCGGTTGCTGATGGCCGACCGCGCCGCGTTGAACGTAGCGGCGTAAATGGTCGCGCCAGAACTGACACCCGTATAGGGAGCGCTGCCGCCCTCGGCCTCCGCCAATTCCTTGATTTTCGCCAGCAGATTATTCCAGCGCCCCGCAGTCAGATTGCTGATGGGTTGCCCCTTCTTGATGTTGGCCGCATCCCACGTGGAATTGCTCCAGTAGAACAGGCCAATATTGCTCTTTGAGGCCACGATCTCCGCGTAGAAGCGGCTGGTGCTGTAAGTATAGGACGGCTCATCCGTGTCACGCTCCAGCGTTGATGTCGGCGTTGTGGCCGTGGAATTGGCGTAAAACCGGAAGATATACGGCCTAGCGTAGCCCGTCGCCTTTGCAATTCCCTTGACTGTGATAGTAGAATCGAAATTGACGGTAATGGCGTGGTATACCTTGTCTCTGATGTCTGATTTTAGCACCCCGTCCACATAGACCGACGCGCTGTTGATGCCTAAACCCAGCTTGATATAGCAGGTGTACTCTGTCCTTTTCCACACGGCGTAGACCGTAACGCTCTTGGGGCTGCTGGAGCTGGTGGCGTTGGTGACAAAGCTTACCGTGCCGTCGTATGTCATAGTGGCTCCCGCGCTGCTGCCCCACCCAACAAAGGTATAGCCGCCCCGTATAGGCGTGGGGAAGTTGGACACGTCATAATTGACAGCGCCGCCGCTGCCCCGTGTAGACAGCACTGAGGATGCCCACGCTGTCGTGCCGTCGGCAAACTGTCCGCCGTTGGCATCTGCGTGCATTTGGTAGTAATAGGTCGGTGCGTATGTGGCCGTCAGCGTCACCGTTCGCGTGCCGGGGCTGCTGGGTGCCGAAATGTAGTGATCGTTATATACGCCATTGGCGTTGACCACCGTCCATGCCGATCCGCTGGATGGCGTGGCAATAACCGGGTAGGTGTATCCGTCCTCGTATCTGGCAATGTTGATATACAGTCGTCCTCCAGCACCCACATCCGCCGTAAAGTCGGTGCTGGCCACGTTGCTGGACGCAGAAGCGTTGACGCCAAAGCCCACCTGCTTAATGCCGCTGCCCAGAACCACCTTGACCTTATAGCTGGTAGTGCCAGCCGTGGCGGGGCCAACGCGGACATATTTTGTCCCCGTCCCCACATTGAACGTCACCGTGCCGGATTGCAGGTAGTCTACCTGCGTCCAGTGGGAGCCGTCGGTGGAGGTGTAAACATAGACCGGGAAGGTGTAGCCGCTCTCGCACTCCGTCTCGCTGGCCCGGATGGTGACGGTGGAATTGTCTTTGACGTAGCTCAGCGTCCAAGACGTGGTGATCGTCGCTCCGTTGGGATAGGGGTCTGTAGCCGTGCTGTAGCTGGCGTGCACCACATACTGGCTAACGCCGGTACCCAGTCTGCAATATAGTGTTGCCATAGCTTATCACCCGAACACGGCAGCACCGCTGCCGGACAGGATTTCCGCCCACGATTTCTCCGTGGTAACGTCTCCCGATACCAGCGTCACCTTCGCGCCGCCGATCGTCACATTGTTGCCACCACCGCCGATGCGCACCGTTGTACCGACCGATGCGGCGTTGACCGTAAGGTCGGACACATATAGCTCGCTCAGCGTATGACCCGCGTCCGAAATAGCCCCGCTGGCGACATATCCGCCCACGCTGCCGCCGATGATCTTGGAGGCGTACAGGCTCTCGATCTGCGCGTTTCGGATCGTCGCGTTTTCGATGTCAATATATTGGGCAGCCAGCACGCCCGTGATGTTCGCCGTACTCAGATTGATGGATGTCGCATTGATATCGCCGTCAACATTCAGGGCATTAACGTGCAAGTCCACCTTGTCGGAGCTGATCTCCACACCGTCCTTCTTGAGGACGAATGACGAACCGGTGGAATCGCTGGACACCTCCAGCGAGATTTTATCCACCGTCTGGTCGATCAGGCTTTGGGCCTCCGTGCCGTCGATCTTACCGTTGATCTGCGTCCGCAGCTCGCTGGCCGTGATCTCCAGATTCGCCACGTTGCCCTGCACGTCGCCGATCTCGCTCTTGATGCCGGTAATGTCCACTTCCAGCTTGTGATAGGCCCGATATGCCGCAAACTCACGCCGTTTGCTCTGCGGCGCGGGCTTCCGCCCCGTCCCGCCGGTGCACTCATAGGTGGCTCTTGCCCAGCCTCCGGCCCATTTCAAGGTCATGCGGAAGATGGGCAGCGTCCGCATGGTGCCGTCGCCGCCCACTACCTGAATGATGTCGCCCGGCTCGATAGACCAGTCGCATACCGCGTCCACGCTGTTGGGCGTGTAGGCTGGGAATGCGACGAGGCGGTTATACAGATCCTGCGCCTTGCTCCTGATCTCCGCCTCCGTGGAGCCGTAATACAGGGGATTGTCCAGCACCTGATACTCGTTGCCGCTGCCGTTCTCCGGCAGCATCACGCCAAGATCGGTGTTGGCTACCATCACATGCAGAGCTTCCACAGCAGGGGTCTCATACTCAGCGGGAGAATCCCCAAAGTGCTGATTTTGCGTCAGCTTGACGCTCTGGGTGGTAAACCACACCAGCTCCAGCCCACCGTCCCGGCTCATCCGGGCGTAGGAGCATGCTGTCTCCGCGATCCAGCCCAGCACGTCCTTGCCCACAAGGCCGTTTCCAGCCATAGGGGCCGATGCGATGGACGTTGTGCTGCCCGGGAACGTGGCGGTCTTTAATGTCACGCCTACATAGGTACACAGGCTCTGGAGCAGCTGTCCCCGTGTCAGCGGCCATTGAAGAGAAGCCCACCAGTCATCCACGTCCACGTTAAACAGCTGCATGCCGTCCAGCGCCTCGCAAGAGATGTTGGCCACACGGCGCTGTTCCGGCGTGTTGAAGTAGAACGTGCCCAGCGGAACGTATTCGTACTTGTATATCGCGTCGGCGAACTCATACGCTATGTTTCCCTGATAGCTGATGCCCTTCCCAGGCCATCTTCCCAGTTTGTAGGTCAGAAAATCGTTGTCCACGGCCTTTGCCGTCAGGGTGCTGCCGCTGATGGTGGCCGCCCACAGGTTTGTCCCGTCGCCCGCGTACAGCGTGTCACCCATCAGCACGAGGCAGTCCGGCGAGAAGGTTGGCTGCGAGCTCCCGGCGCTGCCGTTCACCCGCAGGAAGGGCGCGTCCTCGTGGGCGGAGACGGTCACGGCGCTGGCCGTGCCGTACCCGTGCACCACCGCCGCCCTGCACGCCGGCATGGCCCACTCTTCCGCGCCCACCGGCGCGCCCATGGCGGCGCTGCACTTGCCAAAGGCGAAGCCGCTCAAGAGGCCGTGATAGTTCCGTACCGCGCTCCGCAGCTCTGCCGACACGCACTTGCCAACCGTCACGTCCGTCTCCTCGTTCAGGGGATAGGTGATCTCGATATTGCCCACGTCCTCGGTGGTCAGGAACGTGCCGTCCGCAAACCGCAGCAGCAGCGTCCCGGCCTCCTCCGCCATGGCGGCGGCGTGAAACGCCGCGCTGGCCTGATACAATCACCTCACCTCCTAGTATTCGATGAATGCGTACCGGATCGGCATATAGACCAGATCGTCTCCTGTGTTCCGCATCAGCTGATAGGAGATGTCCGGCACATAGCATTTCCCCGTCTTGTAGCTCTGGCTTTCGTGATCCCAGTATGTGATTGTCACGTCCCGCCTGCTGCCGGAGAGGCCCAGCAGCGTGCTGATGGCCAGCACATCCGCACCCCGCAGCATCTGCGGCGTCTCAAATTCGATTTTGCTGCGGGTGTGGGGGAGCACGTTCCGGTGCAGCATGCCTGTGGCGTCGCTGTCGCTGTCCTGGTCGATCCGCTGGTTGGGCGTGCACTTGTAGGTCTCGCTCCGGATATACTTCATGGGAAACACCGTGTTCCCCACCTTGATCAGATAACCCTGATAGGCCATACCTTCACCCCCTCACCGCTTCATAAGCTTCCAGGCTCCGGCTGACCCACCGGCCCGCCTCGCTGCCGGGACGGCCCAGGGAAAAGTCCTTCCGGGCCGTCCGCTCGCTGCTGTCGGCAATGGAGCGAACATAGTCCAGCATCCCCGTGTCCAGCAGCGCGCTCAGCACCGCCGCGGCGATGCCGTCTTGGATCTGTCCGTTGTTGGCTACCGCCGCGTGGTGGCCCATCCGGCCCACCATCTCTGGCACGCCGTTTTCGTTGGCCACGAATAGGCCCGCCGACTGCATCACGCCGCCCTCTGCCAGCTGCGGCACGTTGAACAGCGGAATGTTGACGCCGAAGTGTTTGCCGCCGATCAGCGGCACCCAGTCCGGGATCGTGAAGCTGATGCGGTTCAGTGCTCGGATGATCACATTGACCACACTGCCGAACAGACCGGCAATGGCGTTGGCGATGCCCTTCACGACCTGAAGCATGCCATTCCACGCTTGTTTCCAGTTCAGCGTCAGCACTCCGTTGATGATGCTCAGGATGCCGTTAATCATGTCGCTGACCGAGGCCAGCAGCGTCCGCAGGATGTCCTGAGCAAAGGACAGAATGTCGTCGATCAGATGCTTGATCTCGTAGATCACGCCGCTCAGTGTGCCGCCCAGGAAACCGTCAAAAATGCCGCTCAGCCAGTCCAGCAGGCCGTCTACCGCGTTTCGTACTAGCTCCACCGCTCCCACGGCCAGATCCTGCACGCCCCGGCACAAGGTTTCTACCGAGGTCAGCAGTCCGTCAAAGTCCAGATTGGCAAACGCCGCCACAATGCCCGTTACGCCCTTTAGCACTTCGCCCAGAGGGGCCACCAGATTCAGAAGGCCGACAACGACTTGCCCCAGCATGGCGCCTAGCGGGGCCAGAATCTCATCGACCACAGCGGAGAACACAGGCTTCAAATCGTCGAGTGCAGTGGCGATGCTGCCAAATGCCGCAGCCAGCGCGTCCGTCAATTCGGGGGCCAGCACGTTTGCCGTCCATACGATTATCGGCTCCAGAATTTTCTCATACGCGCCCACCAGATACTCGCCGATCACATCGCCCAGATTCTTGGCCGACTCTTTCAGCCGACCCCAAGCAGCTTCCAGTTTGGAAAAATCCATTTTATCCACGGTGGCTTTCAGGCGCTTCAGTACCTTTTCCAGCGCCGTACTGCTTTCTCCAGCCTCGTCCAGCGTATCCCAGTCGATGCCGGTAATGCCGCCGCCCACGTCACCGATATCGCTCACGCCGCTGCCGCCGCTGGCGGTATCCGCCGCCGCGCTGGGGCTGTTCAGCATGTTCAGCTCGTCAAAGCCCAGGGTGCCCAGCTTCTGGGCCGCCTTGGCGGCCTTCTCCGTGCTGCTGGCCGCGCCGCCCATGGCGTCCGACAGATTGTTGCCTGCGTCGGCAGCCTTGTTGATGCCGCTGGCCGCTGCGCCGATGCCGCCCCCGACTGCCGCCACGGTTTTGGTCTTGACGCCGAACACATTGGCAATGGCCTGCGCCACACGCCCGGCCCACGCCGCGATCTTCTGCAGCGCCGCCGCTACCGTGTTCAGCAGCGGCAAAAACGCCGTGGCGATAGTCATGACCGCCTTGCCGAATTGCTCCTGAATGTCGCCCAGTGCGAATTTTACTTGCTGCAGGCGGCCGGAGGGCGTCTGGGCCAGCGCCTGATTCATGCCGCCCACGGATTCCTCCACCACCTGAGCCAGCACCGCGGCCCGCTGGGCCTCGTCGCCGTACTTCAGGATGGCCTCCTGGGCCGCCGTGAAGGAGTAGCCGTACCGGCTCAGCGCGCCGGTCTGGCCGTTCATCACCTTGCCCAGCATGGTGGCGATGTTGGTGGCGTTCTCGCTGCTTGCCGCCATGCCGTACTGCTGGGCCAGCATGTCGTTCATCACCGGGATCAGCGTCTCCAACGAGTCGCTCAGCCCCAGATACGTGGCCAGCTCTACCGCGCCGGCCTTCGTCACCTCCGCGTCGATCACGCCCAGCCGCTGCTGGGCGTCCGCCAGATCCAGCACGCTGCGCCACTGCTCGCGGGTGGCGCCCATGGTGTTCTTCATTACCTGCGCCAGCGCCGCGTTGTTTTCCTGCACCTCATTAAAGGCCGCCGCCGCGTTCTTGGCGGCGCTTACCACGCCCGCCAGGCTCACGGCGATGCCCGCCGCGCCGATCATTTTATTCATGCCGCTGATGGCGCTGTTCAGCTTGCTGGTGGAGCGGTTGATAGCGCTCATCATGCTGCCCATGGACTTGCTGGCCTTCTTCGACTGTGTCGTCACCGCCGAAAAGTCCGCGCCCACGCGCAGCATCAGATTCTTGACGACTCCCATAGCATCCACCTTCTTTCTGTCAATTCTCCTCGCCGCCAAACATGCGGTTCAATGCCGCCACCTGACGGTACAGGGCCTCGTCGTCCATGTCCTCATTCTTCTCCGCCACCTTCAGGTGGGGAAATACCTTCTCCAGCGCCGGGGCGTGCTTGGCAAACAAACAGGCCCGCAGCACCATGGCCGCGCTGTAGATGTTGGCCTCCCGCAGCTCCTGCTCCTGCCGCCGCAGCCGCCCCACGGCGCTGGCGTATACGTTCAGTTCCCGGACAGTCATCTGCTCCCACTCCCCGGGACAAATGCCCATTTGGGCGGCCAGACTCAGGCTTCCTTCCCAGCTCCAGCCGCCGCCGGAGGGTTTTCCTCCGCCGAGCCGTCCTCGTCGCCCTGCAGCGCTTCTCTCACGGCCTCTGCGGCCTTGGTGTAGACCTCCAGCACCGGCAGCTCTTCCAGCATATCCTCCACCTGATTGGGCGTCAGACTGCTGTCCTGTGCCGCCAGCATGCAGTACACCGCCGTGGCCATCAGGTCGTAGCGCATGAACGCCTCGTCCATCTCGTCCATCCCCACCTTGGTCAGCGCGCAGAACTGCCGCATGGCCTTGTGGGAAAATTTCAGCTCCCGGGGCTTATCCAGATTCAAAATGACCATTGCCGCCCCTCCTTACACGCTGGTCGTAGCCGCCAGCGTGGGCTTACCGCTGACCTTCAGCGTCGCGTCAAAGGTGATGGCGTCGTCCACGTCCGCGGCGGTGGTGAACTTGGTCACGCCCGCCTTAAAGCTCCACGCCTTGCCGATCTTGGCGGGGAATACGATCTCGCAGTCCACCACATCTCCGCTCTCCATCAGCTCATACATGCGGGTCTGTCCCTCGTCCTCGCCGTCCATATAGCCGCTCACGGACACTTCGCCGCCGTCCTTGAAGCCCGGCAGATACTCCCGGTAGCCGTCCGCGTTGCCCATGTCGGTCACTTCCACCTCGTCGGCGCTGGCGTCAATGCCACTGACGGATTTCAGGCCGCCCACCTCCACCTTGGTGTTGCCGGTCTTGGCGGCGATCTTCAGCTTGGTGCCAACACTTCTGCTCTTTGCCATGGTTTATTCTCCTTCCTGATAGTCGATCCGCAGTACATACGCCCTGCGGAATTTGTTCACTTCCATTTCCTTCAGATCGGGGCTTTGCTGGCTGACGCGGACGCGCTCGATATACACGCCGCCTGCCTGCACGCCCCGCAGCGCCTTCACGGCGTTCGCTGCCAGCGCGGCGGTGGCCGTCATGGCGGCGTAGCTCTCCGCCACGATGTGGATCTCCACCTCCGCCGTCTCCAGCCCCGTGCCGCCGCCCAGCGTGTCCTCCTCGCTCCACGACCGGACGCGGTAAAAGGCAAACAGCGGCTCGTCCCGCAGCGCCTCCGCCGTGTACACGTGGCCCTTCAGGCCCTTCACGCCCTCCAGCGCCGTCTTGATGCTCTGCTCAGGTACCATGCCGCTTCGTCCACTCCTTCTGAATCGCTTCGTTGAATTTCTTGGCCATCTCGGCCTTGACCGGCTCTCGCACAGCCTCGCCCTCGTCCCGCATGAAGTGGAAGCCGGGGAAGTAACTGATGCCGCCGCCCTTGCTGCGAGTCAGGAAGCCGTACTCCATGCTGGCGGGGTAGTAGGCGTGGTCGGACTTGCCGCCCGCCTCACCGGGATTCTTAATAGGCCGCTGCAAATATGCATTCCATGTCGGATCAAAGCGGATGTCGTAGACCTTCTTGCCCTTCAGGCGGCTTCTCTCCCTCTTGGCCTTCAGCGCCTTCTTCATAAGGCCGGTGTCAACCGGGAATTTCCCGCTGCTCAGGATCGCCTTCTTGGTCAGCGTCGTGCCCCGCCGGACCGCCGCCGTCACCACCTTGGCCGGAAGCTTTCCCATGGCGTCAAAGGTCTTTTTGGCCTCTTTCAGGTCCCGCATGTCCACGGTAACGCCGTTTTTGCCATAAACGGCCTTTTGGATCGAGGCGATCCGGGCCGCCCACTTATTTGCCACCGTTCACCTCCTGCACCATCAGCAGCAGGCTCTCGTGCCGCTCCTCCCAGTCGATCACCGACTGGATATAGAGCTTCCGGCCCTCCAGCAGCAGCCGCATTCCCGGCTTGATGCCACCCCGGTAGCGCATCCGCACCTTGTGGCTCACCTCGCTCTGGGCCTGCTCCGCGGCGTAGTACTCCCGTCCGCTGATGGGGTCTACCGCCGCCCACATCACGCACACCGTGCGCCAGTTCTTGTCGTCAGCCCACCGGATGTCGCCGTAGTCGTCGGCCTCTCCCACATAGCGCTGTACCACCACCCGGTGCCGCAGCTTTCCCGCGTCCAGCATTGCTATCTCCTTTCCCGTGCCCAACTTGAGCACCGTTCTCGTTTACCCGCGGCCCTTCGTGCGAGCGCCGCACCCCTCTGTAGGGGCGGACGACTCTGTCCGCCCTTTATAGGGTGGGGCAACCCCACCCGCCGCCGTGCCCGATTCGGGCACAAACCAGACAACGCCGGAGCCGCCCCACGGCAGCCCCGGCGTTCCTCTCAGGACTGCGTGGGTCTCGTCAGCTTCAGCTGGGTGATGATGGGCCGGATGCCCAGCGGCAGCGCCGCCTCCGTGCCCACCGCGTCCCGGTGGTCGTAGTAGTGCAGCGTCAGCGCCCACAGCGCAAGGTCGTACCGCGCGGCCCGGGCGCTGCCGTCCGCGCCCCGAACTGCCCCCGCCGCGTCCAGATACTCCGCCGCCGCGTCGCACAGCTGGCCGATCAGGTAGTCGTCCTCGCCGCTGTCCACCCGCATATAGGCCTTACAGGCGGCGATCTGCTGTTCCGTTGCCATTCACGCCACCCGATCAGCCACCGCCGCCGCCCTGGGAGGCGATCTTCTTCTTGAGCACGCTGAAGCCGTGGTGCCGGATCAGGTTGCCGCCCACCATGGCGTCGCCCAGAATGGTCAGCATGCGTTCCACAGCCTTCACGCTCTCGTCCACACGGACGGTCATGGGGCCGAACAGGCCCAGCTCGTAGTTCTGGGGGTCTCCGTACAGCATGGTAGCCGTGCCGTTCACCGTGGCGTCGGCAAAGCCCGTCAGGGCGGACGCCAGGTTGTAGGTGTAGGCGCTGCCGCTGTCGTCGATGGTGCCCCAGTTGGCGCCGGGGTGGCTCACCTTGAACACGCGCTCCTTCAGGCTGTTGCGGATCTTGCCCAGCGCCTTCAGGTCGCTGCGCTTCAGGTACAGCTGTGCGTTCTCGCCCACGCCGTCCTCGTCGCCGTAGCTGTAATAGAGCTCGTCCAGGATGTCCTCGTCCAGGTCGGCGGCTTCCACCGTGGTGAAGATGGCGGTGCCCGCCTTGTTCTTGGCGGTCTTGATGCCATACATGGCGGGGGTGGTCTGGCCGTCGCCGTTGTAGATCAGCGTGCACACCTTCTTGCGCATGGCCTCCATGGCCATGGCCTGCACCTTCGCAAAGTAGTCCGCCGGGCTCAGGCGGCCAATGTTGCGGTCCACATACGAGGTGACGTTCACCTCATAGGGCCGCAGCTCCGCGTAGGCGAAGGTGGGGTCGCTGGCCGTGCGGGCGGTGCCCGCCAGCGTGGCCACAGCGCCTGCCTGCGCCTCCAGCGGGCTCACCACATAGGGCTCCAGCCAGCCGCCCATGCCGTCCAGCGTGATCACCCGCACCTGATCGATGATGCGGCTCACGTTGCCGCCGATGCCGTCCCGGATGTCGGTGCCGGCGCCGGTAGGCTCCACCAGCGTGGTGGCCGCCAGCGTGGTGGCGTTTCTCACCCGCAGGCCCCGGCGCAGCTCGTCCGCCGTGAAGGTGATGGCCCGGCCCTGCATCAGGTCGTTGCCCCGCTCATTCATCATGTCGGTCAGCTCGCCCTGCTGCATGGGGGTCTCGTCCACGCGGCGCTCCTGCTCCTGCACCAGCGTCCGCACGCTCTCGATCTGGGTGTTGATATTGCCCACGTGCTCCATGGCGGTGTCAAATGCCGCCTGGTCGTTGGCTGTCAGCGCCCGCTGGGCGTTCTCCAGCTCGCGGGTGCGGTCGGCAGCCAGCTGGATCAGTCTTTCTCTGGGATCCATAATTCACATACCTCCTGCAAATCTCAGATTTTCCATGGCCAGCAGGCCCTTTGCCTGCCAGCCCATATCTTCTTCCGCACCCTGTGCGGTTGGGGTACTTGTTTGGGGCAGCGCCGCCACCGGATGGGCGGGATCCGCCTCCCGCGCTCCGCTGCGCACCAGCTGGGCGTAGCGGGTCATCAATGCCTGGGCGGAGCTGCCGCCTGCCGCGTTGGTGATGGTCACCCCGGCCCACTCCGGGACCGTCTCGTCCGCCTGGGTCATGATCTCGTCGGCAAGGCCGTGGTCGATGGCCTCCTGGGCGCTCATCCAGCGCTCCTCGTCCATCATCCGGCCCAGCTCCTCCCGGCTGCACTTGGGGCCGCACCGCAGCTCATAGGCGTTCAGGATGCTTTCCCTCGCGGCGTCCAGCAGCTGGTGAGCCTGCTCCAGCGCCGCAGCGTTGCCCGCCACCCGGATGGCCGGGTTGTGGATCATCACTTGCGCCACCGGGCTCATCCGCCGCACGCCGCAGCCCTGCAAAATGGTGCTGGCGGCGCTTCCCGCCAGGCTCTGCACCTCCGCCACGCACTGGCGGCCGCTCTGGCGCAGCAGGCTGTAGATCTCGAACCCGGCCCACACCACGCCTCCGCCGCTGTTAATCTCCAGCGTCAGCTCCTCGCCGTCCTCCAGCCCGTTCAGCGCCGCCCGGATGTCCGCTGGGGCCGTGGACTCCAGCCCAAACCAGTCATAGACCCACTTGTCGTCGCTCATCACGATCTCGCCATTGATCTGCATTCTCATGCGCTATCTCCTCCGTTTCCTTGAGAGTTTTCGCTGTTTCGCCGCACGCTCAGCTCACGCCACAGCGCCAGCGGCACATAGTTCAGGCTGGCCACATGCTCGTCGCCGCCCTCCACGTCCGGCATGTCCTCCAGCGCCAACACGTCGTTCACGCTGTAGGCGCCGATGTCGTGCATCGTGCGGTACCAGTTGCCCCGGGCCGTGCTGTCGCCCCGCAGCTCCGCCATCATGTTCATTCGGATCTCCAGCCCCTCGGCGATCTCTTTCGGCGTCAGCAAAACGCTGGTGAAGGCCTGTTCATAGGCCGTCACAATGGGGTGCAGCGTCCCGGTCACATACTCGATGGCGTTCTGCTCGTTGCTGTTGTAGCTCTGCTTGCCTTCCTGCAGCTTGTAGAGCGGCACGCCAAAGAAGCGTGCAATGTCTCGGATGCTCAGCTCCGCGTTTTCCACAAACTGGGCGTCCTTCTGGCTAACGGAAATAGGCTTGTACTTGAGGCCCATATCCAGCACCGCCACCCGGTTGGCATTGCCGGGGCCCGCGTGGCGCTTCTCCCACTCGTCCCGGATGGTGTCTTTGATACTGACCGTTCGTTTCGTGCCGTCGGCCTGAGGCTCTTCAACGTACCCGCTGATGTCGGTGTCCGTCTCCAGCACGCCGCTGGGCTGGCCGCCGTTGGTGTAGTAGCCGCTGTTCCAGCTCTGGGCGGCCCGGGCCGAGGCGATGACCTCACTGGCCCGCTCCAGCACGCTGATACCCAGCCACCCGTTCCGGGAATAGGCCCGCACATGCACCATGTCCGTCCGCCTTACCCGCAGCTGCGCACCGGTAAAGGGGTGCGCCACGTCGTAGTACACGCTTCCGTCGGCACCCAACTGCGGCGACACGTTCTGCCACGGCACCGCCACCAACCACACCGGTCGCAGCGACCGGGGATCCCGCTCCACCAGCATGTAGCCGTTGCCGCCGCACAGACGGCTGGCCTCCATCAGCTTCATGGCCTCAAAGCTGGTCTGCACGCTGTTGGCCCGCAGCCCCAGCAAAGAGGCAAGGGGGTGATCCTTCCGGATGAGCCGCGTGTTGCGGTCAAACACATACATGGGCAGCTTGGCGATGTCGCTGCTGAGCACCTCCACACACCGGTCGACGGCGCTCAGCTTCATTGCCGCACCCGCCGATGTGTCAGCATAGCTGCCGCTTAGCCCCGCCGCCTGCAAGGTGGCCACCGTCACGGCGTTTTTGGGGGCCGCTTTCTGAGGACTGACGCCTATCAGCCGCCGCAGGCCGCTTGCGATCCGGTCAGCCATCGCGCCCACTCTCCTCTCCGCCCAGGGCGCTCACCACGCCCAGCGCCGCCAGTTCCACCCCCAGGGCGATCACGCCCGCCGGGAGGTAGATCAGTGCCACGCCCGCCGCCGTCAGCAGCAGTCCCGCCGTCAGCAGCGCCAGCGCCATCCAGTCCTGTCTCTTCATCCTGACCTCCTACATGCTCCACCCGCCCTGGCGGATGCGGTCCGCCAGCGTGGGGTTATTTCGCCGCAGCAGCGCCAGCGTCAGCGCGTTCATGGCCGCCGCCACCGGGTCGATGCGTTCTGTGTCGTCCTTGTGTTTCTTACTCAAGCGGCTGTCGCCGTTGCCGTTCACGGTCTCCACCGCGTTGGCCAGGCACCACATGGCCAGCGGGCTTTCTTCGATCACCAGTTTCCCCTGCACCAGCAGATCCCGAAAGCCCTTCACCGCCAGGTTCTGCCCGCTGCACGACTGGAAGATCTCCACGCAGAAATCCTCGTTGTTCCGCCGCTGATTCATGGCGATGGCCAAATCGGTGGCGTTATGGCCGTCATAACCTACCTGCGTTACCTCCCAGCCGTGATTTTTCTCCCCGGCCACGATCCATTCGTCTACAAAGGCGTTTTCCGTCACTGCTCCGGGCGTCAGCGTCACATAGCCGCCCTTGGCCCACGCTGTATAGGGGACGCGGTCTGTGTGCTCGTGGCGCTGCGCGCCCTCCTCCGGCATGAACGCCTGCATTTTGATGCCCACCCGGTCGTCCGGCAGCAGCCATACCGCCGCCGCGCCGCTCAGGTCAATGCGTTTGCCAAGGTCGAAGCCGCACCAGCACTCCCGCCCGTCCGTCAGCGCCGCGAAGGCCTCGCGGCTCACCTGAGCGCTTCTCGCCATCGCCAGCATGTTCTCGTCCAGATAGCGGTTCACCGCGCCGGTCTGCCACTTGTCCATCCGCCTGGTCAAAAAATTGCGAATTTTGTACGGGTCGTTGAAGGCATACGCCGTGGTGTACTCGCTGCGAATTTCATCCAGCAAATACCTGGCATACTCGCTGCCGTACCGCAGGCACGGATTGGCCTTGGCCCAGCAGGCCTCGTTGTGGGGGTCGTCCCCGTCGTCGATCTCCCGGATCATCACGAAGTACGTCTCGTCCATGGGGATATCTCCCAGCAGCATGGCCTTCAGGTTCTCCTCTTCGGCGTAGCAGGGCTTGCGCTGGGCGTCGTCCCCCGCCGTGGTGATGGCGTCCAAAAGCGCCTGGGGCCGCTTGCCGAAGCCCGACTTGCCCACGTCGTAGATTTCCGAGGTAGGGTGGGCGTGGTATTCGTCCACCACGAAGTAGCTGGGGGCGGCGGAGTCCTTGTTCTTGGTGTCCTTGCTCAGGGCCCGCATAAAGCCGCCCCGGGTCAGATGTACCACCGGGTTGCTCCGGGGGATCTTCAGCCGCTTCCGGATATTGGGGCTGGCCTGGGCGATCTTTTTTGCGTCGCCGAACACCCGCATAGCCTGCCCTCGGTCAACGGCGGCGCACTCCACCTCCGGCTCCATCTCGAAGCGAGCCAGCTCCGGGTGGTACGGCGGATAAATGACATCCGCGCACATGTGGTAAAGACATTGCCCGGACTTTTCCGTGCTCTTGTAGTTGCCGCGGGCCCGCTTGTTGTAGCTGACCTTGAAGCGCCGCGCCCCCGTGTCCTTCTGCACCCAGCCGTAAAGGTTCGCCAGGTCAAACACCTGCCAGGGCTCCAGCGCGATGGGTTTTCCCGCCGCGACGCCGCGAACTTGGATGCATTGGCCGAACCACCGCAAAATACGGTCGGCCCGCGTCACATCGAATACATAAGGGAAGTCCCTGCGGCCCTGCCGCTTCAGGTCGTCCAGAAACCGCTGGCAGGCCAGCCGCTCATACAGGCAGCACTGCTCCTTCAGCCGCCCCCGCACCACCTGTTTGGCATACACCGCGGCGGCGTGGTGCTGCCCCGTCTGGCGCTCCGGCCGTGCCGCGCCCACTGTGCATCCCTCCTTGCCAGAAACAAAAAGAGCGCCGGCACACACTCCCCAAAGGGAATGGCACCGGCGCTCAACGCCCTGGCCCAAAATTCATATATCCCGTGCCCAACTTGGGCACCGATTTTACTTATCATTTTCGCGGCCATCTCCTGCCGCTTTCCGTAGGGGCGGACGACTCTGTCCGCCCGTTGCTCTGTAGGGGCCGGCGTCTCCGACGGCCCGTTCTTACCCATACAGATCCGCGTCCGGATCTACTTCCACGGCCGCCGCCCGCTTCCGGGCCAGCTGCGCCCGCCCCGCGGGCGTCAGCCCCAGATCTTTGGCGTAACTGAGAATGGACTTTTCCAGCTTCTGCAGCTCTGTGGACAGCGCCGCCGCGTCCTTCGGCTCGATGCCCTTGGCCCAGCTGGCCTTCTGCAGCTTATCCCGCCGGGAGAGCATCGCGCAGTAAATGGCCATGACCTCCGTGTCCAGACTATCCAGCAGCAGCACATTGTCCATGCGGCCCAAGATGGCCGCCCAGTACCGCCGCGCTGTCGCGTCACCCTTCAGCAGGGCGGGCGGCTTATCGGGAGACAGCTCCACATGGGTCAGCAGCTCGCCCTCAGCCTCCGCCCTGGCGGCCGCTTCCGCCAGTGTCAGATGCTTTGTCATATTGTCCAGCACTTTCCCAGCCGTCGCCATAGTCTCACACCCTTTCCTTTCGGCGGGAGTCTGCCGGACGGCCGTCCCCGGCCGCCGGCAAACGAAAGGAGGATACTCCCGGCCGAACTGCCCAGGCCCGAACCCTGGTCAGACCGCCTGGTCTCGCGCCCGGTCAGCCGCCCGGCACACTCCCGCCGCCATATCTCCGTCCCGAGCCTGATTGACTCCGACAATACGCCCGAGCCAAACAGCCTACGTCAATACGTCGCGTGGCACGCAGCCCTTCGGCCGCCCAGC
>ERZ1034952.582-NODE-582-length-33411-cov-5.133349_pt1 | contig 33411 bp, 29 predicted proteins | sample MGYA00520625_ERZ1034952 | MGnify/ENA primary metagenome ERZ1034952 (study PRJEB33766, sample SAMN09781773) | gut metagenome | biome: gut microbiome | host: Homo sapiens | place: Madagascar | study: EMG produced TPA metagenomics assembly of the PRJNA485056 data set... | reverse complement strand
CTGTGCGAGCGCCATCGGAAATGATCGTCTCGGGGCCTTTCAGCACGATGATCGATTTATAGGCACGCGCAAGCTTCTTGGCAGCCTTCTCGGGATACTCGAGCGAGATGCCGAACGGCTCCGCAAGCCGAGCCGCTTCTCCTGCGTGCGGAGTGAGCACGGTCGTACGCATCTTCTCGCCACGCTTCTTGAGCACTTTTCGTCCTTCTTGTTGAGCCACGAAAGAAAGCGCACCACCATCGAGCAACACGGGATGCGCGATTTTCTTGAGCAGGAGCAAACAAAGCTTCTTTGCGTGCGTGTCGTTCGCATCGATACCCGATCCTACGACCACTGCACCAGGATGATCGGGCGAAATAAGGTGCGAAGGGACACACTCCTCAAACGAGCGCACCACGAGCGATGGCCGCCATACCTGCAAGATGAAGCGGTGCTCAGCCGCCGTGAATACTTCGGTATACCCCGCACCCACGTACTGAGATGCCCAGGAAGAAAGGCAAGCAGCGCCTGGGTAGGGCTTCGAGCCTACGAGAAGTACGCACTTGCCGCGGGTGTATTTATTCGCATCGGGTTTGGGCAGCGGAATGGCTTTAGCTAGTTCGAATGGAGCGAGCATGAATCTTCCTATCGTTTTGTAGCAGCAAGAAGATTATAGTTCATAGCATCCAGCAGCAAGCCGTTTTATAGCGTGTCGTAAGAAAGCATGTTGCGCAAGCGCTAGAGCTCATCAAGCATCGAACGGATCTCTTTGAACTGGCGATGAAGGTCCTGCAGCGGATCGATCTTCTCGACCTTCTCCTCTGGTTCGTTCATGAGCGCAAGCGCACAGGCCACCGCATCGTCCTGCGTATAGGAAAGCGAGAGCGGGATGTCTTTGATGCCCAGTTCAGCAGCCTTCTCTTCAGCGCGGCGATAAAGCTTTACTTGCGGTTTGCCCTTGGCGGTGATCACCACTTCAACATCGCGCGGACCAATGCCTTCAGAAAAGCCTGTGCCGAGCGCTTTGAGGACTGCCTCTTTGGCGGCGAATCGCGTGGCGTAATGACATTCAGGGCGCGCCTTCTTGTCGCAATAGGCCTGCTCGTCCTCTGAGAAGATGCGCGTTTTGAAGCGCGGAGTGCGCTCGAGAATTGCTCTCATACGCTCGATCTCGACGATATCAACGCCGATCGAATGCGGGCTTTCCAAGTGGATGCTCTCATCGAAATCGCGTGCAATCGCTTCAGCCGCGGCGCTGGAGTTCTCGGCTGCATCTTCCCTGGCTGCGTCTTCCCCATCAGCTGGTTGCGTTTTTGGATCCATCATCAAAATGCCCGCTACTCGACCGTAACCGATTTTGCGAGGTTGCGCGGCTGGTCGACATCGCAACCGCGATTGACCGCTACCGCACGAGCAAGCAGCTGCAGCGGCACACTTGCCGTAATGGGCATGAAGGTGTCACGTACACGCGGGATATAGATGACCTTGTCGGCCACCTTCTTGATGTCGGTATCACCCTCCGTGGCGATGGCGATGATGGTCGCACCGCGCGTTTTCGATTCTTCCAAGTTCGAGATCGTCTTCTCGTACGTAGGACTTTGCGTGGCTACCGCAACGATCGGGAATCCATTCTCGATAAGCGCGATCGGTCCATGCTTCATTTCGCCTGCTGGATAAGCCTCAGCATGCACGTAGGATATCTCCTTCATCTTGAGCGCACCTTCATAGCACGTAACCGATGCTAAGCCACGGCCAATATAGAACGCAGAAGTTTTTCCTTCGAAGAGCTCCGCAGCTTCTTCGATAGCTTCGGTATTCTCGAGAATCTCTTCTATCTGCTCAGCCGTATCAGCAAGTTCAGAGAAGAGCATGCGTGTTTGTGCGAGGTTGAGCTTGCCTTTCACGCGCCCAAGCATGAGCGCCATGAGCGTAAGACTCACCACCTGGCCGATGAACGACTTCGTCGAGGCGACCGCTATCTCCTTGTTCGCCTTCGTGTAGATGACTCCATCCGACTCGCGCGCAACCGGCGAACCGATCACGTTCGTGATGCCGAACACCTTCGCTCCGCGAATGCGCGCATCACGAATAGCCGCGAGCGTATCAGCGGTCTCGCCCGACTGCGACACCGCCACCACCAGCGTGGTGGGCGTGATGATAGGGTTGCGATAGCGGAACTCGGAAGCCACTTCTACTTCAGTTGGAATACGTGCCCAAGTTTCGATCAAGCTTTTCGCGATAAGGCCGGCATGATAGCTCGTGCCGCACCCGATGATGTAGACACGATCGACGAAGTTCAGCTCCTGTCGTGTGAGGCTCAGCTCATCGATCACGATCTCCTGGTCCGTTAGGCGCCCTGCGAGCGTATCACGCACCACGCGTGGCTGCTCATGGATCTCTTTGAGCATGAAATCGGGATAGCCGCCGCGCTCAGCCACATCGATATCCCAATCAATATGCGCAACTTCTGGCTCGATCTCTTTGCCGAAGCGGTCGTAATAGGTAACGCCTTCAGGCGTAGCAAGAGCGAACTGATTGTCCTCAAGGATGACCACATCGCGCGTGGCGCGCACAAGCGCCACGATATCGGATGCAACATAGCTTCCCGTGCTATCGCAGCCGACAACGATAGGAGAATCCTTGCGCGTGATGACCATCTTCCCCGGTTCATCCGTGCAGATGACCGCAATACCATAGGCACCTGTAAGCAGCGAAGAGGCTTTCCGTACCGCTTCGAGCAGATCGCCCCGATAGAAATCTTCCACCAGGTGCGCGACCACTTCAGTATCGGTATCGGATGAGAAGACGTGCCCTTTCAGCACGAGGTCTTCGCGCAGTTCATTGAAGTTCTCGATGATGCCATTGTGAACCACAGCGATATTGTTCGAACAGCTCGTGTGGGGGTGCGCATTGCGCTCACTTGGCGCACCATGCGTTGCCCAGCGTGTGTGACCAATGCCGCACGTGCCCAAGCAATCATCCGCACCCAACGCTGCGACCAGTTCGGCAACCTTGCCCTGCCTGCGCACGACCTCTATTTCTTTGCCATTGAATACAGCGATGCCCGCCGAATCATAGCCTCGATATTCAAGATGCTGAAGGCCATCGATCAGGATGCCCTTAGCCTGCTGCGTTCCGGTGTAACCGACGATTCCACACATGCAGTAGTCTCCTTTAGTTCTGCGTTGATGAGGATATTCTACAATACTCGCACCAGACATTGCACCGTGCGCCACTTGAGCGTCGCTCTGAACACGACAAAAGAAAGAGAAGCCGCAACAAAGCAGCTTCTCTTCATAAAACCTTGATGAATTCGGTGCAGAAACGCGCTTATGCTTCGCGATCCTCCACTGTGATCTTGGCGTTATCCATAGCCCAGTTGGCAGCCTTCATGCGCGAAGCGCCTTCCTTGAGCAGGAATGCACGACCAGCGTTCTGCAGTTGATCGAACACCTCTTCCTCCTGGCCCGGAGCCATTGCGGTAAGAGCATGCTTCAGATCGTCGACTTCAAGCTCAAGGCCTTCATGGCGGAAGATCGCATCGAACACGAACCCGTTGATGAGCTGAGCTTCTGCCTGCGCGGCAAGCGAAGCACGGATCTGCTTCTCATCGGTCTTCTGCTCGAGCATGAAATCCATGAGCGTCTTGCCCTGCTGAGCAAGCTCCATCTTGAAGCCTTCGAGCATATCGGTGGTCATCGCGTCCACCATCTTGGGCGAAACTTCGCCATCGAAGCGCTTCGCCCACTCTGCCATGACCGCGTTCGCCTTGGCAGAATCGAGCTGCTCTTCCTTGACCTTTTCCGAAGTTGCACGGAACTGCTTGCGCAGCTCTTCGACTGTGGTAACGCCCATACCCTTGAGGTTGGTCTCGACCCATTCGTCGGTGACTTCGGGGATGATGGTCTCTTCTTCGCCTGTTTCAGGATCGACCTTCACCGTAGCGAACTGGCTCGCGAGCATATGCATCTGCATATCGATATCCTGCTCGGTAACATCGAGCGGAGCGAGCACGGTGACCTCGACCGGATCGTAGCTGGTAAGCTCGAATTCGGGCTTTGGCAGGATGGTCACGTTGAATGTGAATTCCTTACCCTCAACAGGATCCGATTCCGCGTCAACGCTCGAGGAGGTCATCGGGATGATGTTCTCCTGATCGAGTGCGAACGGAATGAGATAGCTGATGACCGCAGAAGAAACCGCATCGCGTGCCTCTTCGGGGCTCATCGCGTTATAGATCTTCTGCAGCGCGGTTTCGCCTTCGAGGCCCCTCAGCTGAAACTGGTCGATGAACACATCAAGACCGTCGGTGAAGGCTTTATCGACTTCTTCGGGCGATGCCGTGATGGAAAGCTCGAGTTCGCCGTTTTCCTCTTTGACCTTTTCGACCTTCATTACTTGGCCTGCTTAACAGAGGTTGCTTCTTTAGCGATCTCGGCAAGAGCAGCGAATGCCTGAGGATCGTTGATCGCCATGTCGGAGAGCACCTTGCGGTCGAGCTCGACACCAGCATTCTTGAGGCCGTTCATGAACACGGAGTAAGAAAGGCCGTTGGTGCGGGCAGCCGCGTTAATGCGGGTGATCCACAAACGACGGATCTCGCGCTTCTTGGTGCGACGATCGCGATAGGCATACTGGAGCGAATGCTGGACCTGCTCTTTAGCAGCGCGATAGGAACGGGACTTTGCACCGTAATAACCCTTTGCACGGTTGAGAACGGTATGACGCTTTTTATGTGCGGAAACGGCACGTTTTACACGAGGCATGACTGAATCCTCCCTTACTTATCGAAGACCAAGATTGCGTGCGATTACTTTTTTGTCAGCAGCAGAAACTTCGGTCTCGTGACGGAAATTACGCTTACGTTTCTGACTCTTTTTCGTCATGATGTGAGACTTATACGCCTTAGCACGCATGATCTTGCCAGATCCAGTTACGCGAAAACGCTTCGCGGTACCAGAATGAGTCTTCATTTTAGGCATTATTCATCCTCTCCTTTTTCATCTTTCTTGTTCTTCTTCACCGTTGTGGGCAACGGAGCGATGAGCATGTGCATGTTGCGGCCTTCCATCTTCGGCTGGTTTTCGATGACCGCAACGTCTTTCAGATCGTCCGCCAGGCGCTCGAGAATGCTCAGGCCCTGTTCGGGATGAGACATCTCACGACCGCGGAACATGATCGTGATCTTAACCTTCGACCCTGCCTCGAGGAAGCGCAGCACGTGCTTCTTCTTCGTGGTGTAGTCGCCGATGTCGATCTTCGGGCGGAACTTCATTTCCTTGGTTTCGACCTTGCTCTGGTTCTTGCGCGCCTGCTTGGCCTTGATGGCCTGGTCGTACTTGAACTTTCCATAGTCCATGATGCGACACACGGGTGGTTCAGCCTGCGGAGCGATCTCGACCAGGTCGTAGCCTTCGTCATCAGCGATGCGCTGAGCTTGCTCGACCGGGTAGATTCCCATCTGAGTTCCGTCATAGGCGATAAGACGACATTCCTTGGCACGGATCTCGTCGTTGAGCCTTGGTTCTTGGGCAGCTATCGTGCCCACCTCCTTTTTCTTAACTTCTTCCTTGTGCGTAAATCACCTTCGAGCAAAACAAAAGCCCGCACGCAGCAGGCCATAAGAATGCTCGTCTAAACGACGTTCTATTCGAATGACCCATCGGCGAAGTGCCGAACCAGGTGAAGGCGTATGCCTTACTTGTGTTTTACAGCTTGTGCATCATAGCACATGATGGCGGGAGTGCAAAGAGCGGCTTCTTACGAAGCGGAGCTGATCGCCACCTCAACGGTGCGAACGGTCTTCGCGAGGTTGTTCTCTTCGATCGCCTGAGCGTAATCGTAGTCGAGTAACACGCCCCAATCGAACGCATGGCCCGCTTCGTCGGTGCCCGTGCCGACGAACTGGAAGCGCTCTTCATCGATGGTCTTCCCCGTTGAATCGTAGTGCGCATACTCCTCTTTCTCAGGAGCGACCACCGGGTCGGGCACGATGCTCGTAAGCCCCGCGCCCTCGAGCAAACGCTCGATAAGATGCGCCTCGTTCACAATGCGATCGAATGGCAGCGTGGCGCAGGAAAGATCGTTGATATTGATGCGGTAGCTCGCGGAAACCACCACGCCTGCCTTGTCGAGATAGAGATGCGTGAGCGCCATGCCGGTATCGATCGAAGCGCTCTCTTCGCCAAGGAGCACCGTAACCTCTTTGAGTCCCCCCGCGACAAGCTTTGGATCGCCATCGATCTCCGCACCATGACCGATCTCGGCGAGCGCAGACGTAAGATCGAGCCCGATCAGCGCGCTCAGATCGACCACTTCGATGACGTCGGTATCGTAGTAGCCTTCCTTCTCCGCTTCTTTAAGCGCTTTCTGCTCTGCTTCGACCTCGGCCTGAGCAGAATGCGAGGTGATCGTTGCGCTCGGCGTCAGAACGAGCACGACCACGAGCACAGCGAGCACCGCCACGAGCGCCACGATCACGCCCACGAGCAGCTTGGTCATGTTCTTTTGATCGCGTTTCATGAGAGCAGTCCTACCTGAAGAAGTTGAAATACGCGATGAAGGCCACGATAAGCACCACAAGGCAGATGATGATAACCGACTGCATACGACGATACGGAACGGGCTCTTCGTCCTCTGGCTCGTCGGAAGCGTGCGTGGGTGCCTCTTCCTGATCAGACTCTTCGCCACGGCGTGCATCGCGCATGGGTGCCTGCTCATCTGCGGCCTCTGCCAGATCCTCTGCCGACACAGCAGCATCCACCGACGCAGCTGTTCTTCCCGCTGAAGAAACGCGGATGGTCTCTTCCCCATCTATGACCTGCGTGGTGGTGGTTACTCCCGCACGCTCTTCCACCTCGGTGGTCTCTACGGGCTCTTCACCTGTATCGAGCGAGATGAGCGAGTATTTCTGCTTCTCTTCTGCCACTGCTGCATCCTTTGCGAACTACTGAAAGAGCACGTTGAGCGCTCCGGCAAGCTCGTCTCCTACTCCACGCGCGTCTTCCATGCTCGCGCCCGTGGTGAAGAGATAGACCTTGATCTTGGGTTCGGTTCCGCTCGGGCGCACGATCACCTTGCACGAATCCTCAAGATCGAATTCGATCACATTAGCGGGAGGAAGCGCACCTAAGCCCGGTTGATAGTCGAGCGTTTCAAGCACTGCCTTCCCCGCAACGCTATCGAGACCATCCGCACGCAGCGAATCCATGATCTCCGCCATGCGCGCTGCACCCGAAGCTCCTTCGAAGGTGAACGCAAGCGTGCGATTGTGATGATAGCCGTACTTCTGGTAGAGCGCTTGCATCGCCTGATAGAGATTCATACCTTCGCTGCGATACGCGCGTGCCATCTGACAGATGAGCATCGAAGCCACGATCGCATCCTTATCGCGCGCATGACAGCCAGCCAAGTAACCATAGCTCTCTTCGAAGCCGAAGATGAAGCGGTCGAGCTCTCCCGCCTCTTCCAGCTCACGTTGAATGCCACCGATATATTTGAAGCCCGTGAGCACCCGCTTGAGCTCTACGCCATGATCAGTCGCGATCGCATCGACGATGCTCGTCGAAACGATGGTGGTGACCGCGAGCGGACGCGCAGGCATCTTGCCCAGCTGGGAGCGCATGCGACAAATGTAGTCGAACAGGAGCGCGCCAGTCTCGTTGCCCGTGAGCAGCTGATAGTCATCGCCGTCCTTCACCGCAATGCCCACGCGGTCGGCATCGGGGTCGGTAGCGAGCAGCAAGTCGGGCTTCACCTGCTCACAAAGCGCAATGCCGCGCTCGAGCGCTTCGCGAATCTCAGGATTAGGATAGGGGCAGGTAGGGAAATTGCCATCGGGATAGGCCTGTTCACCCACCATGTACACATCGCGCACGCCGATGCGCTCGAGGATGCGGTTCACACATTCAAGGCCGGTACCATTGAGAGGCGTGTAGACCAAGCGCAGTTCTCCCTGCTCATCCGGCACCTCAAGGCTCTGCTCGTAAACGGCATCGAGAAACGCATCGAGCACTTCCTCGTTGATATAGCGAACGAGGCCTTCGTCGATCGCATGCGCGAAGTCCATCGTGCGCACGTCTTCGAACACATCAACCTGCGCGATGGCTTCGGTGATGGCATCGGCGATCTCGTCGGTGATCTGGCAGCCATCAGGACCATAGACTTTGTAGCCATTGTACGCGCTAGGGTTGTGACTAGCGGTGACGTTGATGCCGATCGCGCAACCCAAATAGCGCGTCGCAAAGGAAAGCGCCGGCGTGGGCTCCAAGCGCGAATAGATATGCGACGTGATACCATTGGCCGCAAGAACGCCAGCAGCCGTCTCGGCGAACAGGCGCGAATTGATACGCGAATCGAAGCAGATCGCCACGGTGCCGTCCACACCCACGTGCGTCTTGATGTAATCGGCGATACCCTGGGTAGCTTTGCCCACGGTGTAGATATTCATGCGATTGGTGCCCGCGCCGAGCACGCCGCGAAGACCTCCCGTACCGAACTCGAGCTCCTGAAAGAATGCATCTTCTATCGCCTGGGCATCGGCACGCTCGCGCATCTCTGCGAGCTGCGCCGCCAAGACCGGCTCGGATACGTTTTCACACCAGCGATCGAATTCGCTCTGGTAATCCATGGATTCCGCCTTCACTTCCTTATCTCTTGAATGGCCTTGATAAGCCAGGTAAAAGTATACGACAAGAACGAGCGCTCGCCGCTTGTAAACAGATTAGTACATCTTTTCTCGCTGGCTCTTGCTAATTCCTACTAAAATGGTAGTATTTCTACAACTTGAGAGACCTGCACGTCAGGGAAACGAAACTGCTATAGTTTCAAGAGAAGCAATGAGAAGAACGCACTATCGCTTTGAGGAGTAACCGTGCTTGAATTACAAGATATCGTTTTCGAGGTTCCCCTTGCGGAAGGTTCGAGAGAAACGAAACGCATCATCGATGGCATCTCGCTTACCATCGATACCGATAAGTTCGTGGTTATCACCGGGCCGAACGGCGGCGGTAAATCCACGCTTGCCAAGCTGATCATGGGCATCGAAAAACCCACGAGCGGCAAGATCATCTTCAAAGGGCAAGACATCACGAACGCTTCGATCACCGAGCGCGCGCGGATGGGCGTGGGATATGGATTCCAGCAACCAGCTCGCTTCAAGGGCATGAAGGTGAAGAAGCTGCTCGAATTGGCAGCAGGAAAGCGTCTGCCCATGCTCGCTTGCAACGAATACTTGAGCGAAGTGGGGCTTTGTTCGGCGAATTATCTCACCCGCGAAGTCGACAAGAGCCTTTCGGGCGGTGAACTGAAGCGTATCGAGATCGCGACCGTGCTCGCGGCGAATCCTGATCTTGCCATCTACGACGAACCAGAAGCGGGCATCGATCTTTGGAGCTTCGATCGCCTCACGCAAACGTTCAAGCAGCTCTACAAACAGGAGAATGGCAAATCCATCATCATCATCTCCCACCAGGAGCGCATCATCGAACTGGCAGACGAGATCATCTGCCTGCGCGCGGGCAAGATCGAGTCGCAAGGCAGCGTGGAAGAGATCCTTCCCCAACTCGGACTTTCTGCCAAAGAGAACGACTACTGTTCGTTCACCGAGCCTCCCGACCTGCATCTGACCGAGATCTCCACCAACTGTTAGGAGCAACCATGGCTGTTGATCTTTCCCCTATCGACGCAGACTTGCTGAAAACGCTCACCGACGTTCACGGCATTCCTGCGGGCGCTTATAACATCCGTAAAGACGGCGAACTGCTTTCGCGCAGCAATTCTGCGAATATCGAGATCGCCACGAAAACCGACAACCCCGGCATCGATATCTTCATCAAGGAAGGTACGAAGGGCGAGAAGGTCTACATCCCGGTCATCCTTTCGAAGGCTGGGCTCACCGATGTGGTCTATAACACCTTCCACATTGCCGACAACTGCGATGTGACCATCATCGCTGGCTGCGGCATCCATAACGATGCGCACGAAAAAGCCGAGCACGACGGCATCCACACGTTCGAGATCGGCAAGAATTCGCGCGTGAAGTACGTCGAGCGTCATTACGGCGAAGGCTCAGGTAGTGGCGAGCGCGTGCTCAATCCTGTTACCAAGGTCTATATGGACAGCGATTCCTACTGCGAGATGGAGCTTTCCCAGATCGGTGGCGTCACCTCTACCATTCGTGACACCGATGCTGAAGTGGGCGAGAACTCGAAGCTCGTGTTGCTCGAAAAGCTGCTCACCAATGGAGATCAGACCGCGATCTCGAACATGAAAGTCGAGCTTAAAGGCAACAACTCCAACGTGCAGGTGATCTCGCGCAGCGTTGCGCAGGATACTTCCAAGCAAACGTTCAATCCGCTCGTTATCGGCGAGGCTGCGTGCAACGCGCACGTGCAATGCGATGCGATCATCATGGGCAATGCCACGGTCACCGCGATTCCTGGCATCGAAGCGGCTCATGAAGATGCGCAGCTTGTGCACGAGGCTGCCATCGGCAAGATCGCGGGCGAACAGATCACGAAGCTCATGACGCTCGGGCTTACTGAAGAAGAAGCCGAAGCCGAGATCCTCGACGACTTCTTGAGCTAGTGCTCTGAGCGTGGTGATTCATGCGAACACACCACGCCCGAACATATTGGCGCAAGTGAACGAGCACCGCGCCTGAACATCTTAGCGAAGACGAACGGACGCTATGCCCGAGCACTTCACCGATAGCAAGCAAAAAGCTCCCCAGATGGGGAGCTTTTTCGTACTACGCTGTTCGCCGTTCGAGACTTGATCGCCTAGTCTACTCCTGAAGGCTTGCGACGTACGCGATAAGATCACCGATGGTCTCGAGGCCTTCTGGCTCACCGAAGTCGATCTCGCACTTCTCTTCCAATTCGCAGATGAGCTCGACCATATCGAGAGAATCGACGCCGAGAGACTCGAACGTTGCCTCTTCGGTGATGAGCCCCTCTTCAACATCGAGGTTTTCAACGAGAAGTTCTTTGATGATTGCAAGCGTATCCATAACCGCCCTTTCTGTTTGCGTGTAACATGCGCGCAAGAACGCATCTAAGATCAAAACAGCATTCTAGCGCAAAGCACCCCAAACGAAAGAACAAAAGGGCTATACGCACCGCCCGCACACAACCGTCGCGAGCGAGCATGCACAAAAATGAACCACCGCTCGAAGGCTCTCCGATTGGTGCACTCATACTCGCTATAGTTAGGCTAGTTAGAGAATGCAAGCCGCACACAAGGAGGCAGCGTGCAAGAAGAGATCGTAGTGAAAGCTCCTACCACCGAAGCGCTCACCCCCGCTCAGATCACCCAAAAAGCCGAAGACCTTGGCGTAACAAAGACCGAGATGTCCTTCGGACGAAGTTTTGCCCTCTCGATCATGGCAGGGGCGTTCATCGCCATGGGCGCGATGTTCTTCTCGCTCGTGGTTGGCGACCCAGCACTGCCTTTCGCTATTCAGCGTGTACTCGGCGGATTCCTGTTCTGTCTTGGCCTTATCCTGGTAGTGGTTGCAGGTGCCGAACTTTTCACCGGCAACACCATGATCGTAATGACCGCAGCGAGCAAACGCATCAAGTGGTCAGCAGTCTGGAAGAACTGGATCGTGGTGTTCTTCGGCAACTTCCTTGGCGCACTGGTGATCGTTGGCCTCGTCTTCCTCTCCGATATGTCTGCGATGAACGGTGGCCAGGTGGGTCAGACCATGGTCAGCGTGGCTGCTGGCAAGATGCATGCCGATTGGCTCGTACTCTTCGCGAAGGGCATCATGTGTAACTTCCTCGTGTGTCTCGGCGTTTGGATGGCCTACGCTTCGAAGACGGTCGCTGACAAGATCCTCGCCGTCGTCTTCCCCATCACTGCATTCGTAGCCTGCGGCTTCGAACACTGCGTGGCCAACATGTTCTTCCTGCCCATGGGTGCACTGCTCGCTTCCTGCGGCATCGCTCCAGCGGGCGTCGACCTAGCAAGCGTGAACATGCTGGGTGCGCTCTACAATTGGTCAGCCACTGTGCCCGGCAATATTGTGGGCGGCGCGCTCATGGTAGGCATGATGTACTGGTTCATCTATCGCAAGAAGAAGAATTAGTGCCTTCCGCTCGTTGCCCCAAGGGGCTTACGCCTGAGGGGTGGTTGGGTCGACCCGCTTTCGTTGCTCGATAGCCTGCAATATCTTGCAGGCTATCTCGTGCACTTCGCTCCTTCGGACAACCTATTACGAATTAAGGATGCGGACTCAGAGTCGTCCAACCACCCCACAGGCTCCGCCCCTTAGGGCAACGACAATCCTGAAAAGACAGTCTTATATCTGCCTCGCCCTCTCCGCTGATCGAACTCTAACCTGTTTGAGTCTTATTGATGGGCAAACTTCTTTTCTTACGCTTGACAAAAGATCTATAGTTGCTAACATATGAACAGATGCTCATATGTTAGGATGTAACATGACTGAAGACAAACATACTGCAGAAAACCTCATGAGCGTGGTCGGCGAAGGTGAGACCCTGCCCGATGACGAACTGCTCTACGATCTGGCCGATCTCTTCAAGACATTCGGCGATACCACGCGTATCAAGATACTCTATGCGCTGATGAACGGAGATCTCTACGTGAACGACATCGCCGAGATCGTAGGCGTTTCGCAAAGTGCGGTTTCCCACCAGCTCCGCGTGCTCAAGCAAGCACGCCTGGTCAAATTCACGCGCGATGGCAAGAACGTCACGTATTCGCTGGCAGACGACCACGTCTACGCCATGCTCTCGCAAGGCCTCACCCATATCTGCGAATAAGCACATCACAGGAAAAAAGTTCCCAACAAAGCTCGAAAACAGCGATCACTCAACCCCCCCCCTGAAAGAAGGAACCGCCATGAAAAAGTCATACAAGCTCGAGAACCTCGGATGCGCCAACTGCGCCGCGCGCATGGAAGACGCGATCAACAAGATTGATGGCGTGACGAAGGCGCAGGTGGTATTCATGACCTCGAAGCTCAAGCTCGAGACCTCCACCGACAATATCGATCCGATCCTGGATGAAGCCCAGAAGATCATCACCTCCTTCGAAGACGACTGCGTGATCGCTGGTCGCTAAGAGAATAAGCACCTCAACAAGGAAAACACTATGACAAAACGAGGAAAAGAGATACTACGCGTAAGCATTGGCGCCGCGCTTTTCGTGGCTGCAGCCATCATCGTTGCGCTTGCAGCGCCCGCTCTCGATAACCTTCAGGCAGCGCTTCCCTATCCCTTCCTCTCGCTTGTCATCTTCCTCGTTCCCTACCTGGTGCTCGGCTGGCCTGTTCTCAAGAAAGCGGCCCGCAACATCGCAGCGGGCCATGTCTTCGACGAGAATTTCCTCATGTGCGTCGCCACCATCGGCGCACTCTGCTTGGCGGAATTCCCTGAAGCGGTAGCCGTCATGCTGTTCTATCAGATCGGCGATCTCTTCGAAGACTATGCGGTCGACAAATCGCGCGACTCTATCGCCGAGATGATGGATATCTGCCCTGAGCAGGCCTATATCGAACGTAATGGAGAGATCGAAGCAGTTGATCCCGACGAGGTCGAGATCGGCACCATAATCGTAGTGCGCCCCGGCGAACGCGTGCCACTCGATGGCATCATCGTGAAGGGCGGAACCGAGCTCGATACCGCCGCACTCACGGGCGAATCGCTCCCCCGCAACGTTTTCACGGGTGACCCGATCGCCAGCGGCTCGATCAATCTGTCTTCCACTATCTACATCGAGACCACCAAGGAATTCGAGGATTCCACGGTCAGCCGTATCCTCGAGCTCGTCGAAGATGCTGCCTCCGAAAAAGCACCCATGGAGAACTTCATCACGCGTTTCGCGCGCTACTACACTCCTATCGTGTGCTTGCTCGCACTCATCATCGCCATCATCCCGCCCTTCTTCACGGGCTTTGATTGGGCCGACTGGGTACAGCGCGCGCTCATCTTCCTGGTAGTCTCATGCCCGTGTGCGCTGGTCATCTCGGTGCCCTTGAGCTTCTTCGGCGGCATTGGCGGGGCATCCAAGCGCGGCATCCTGATCAAGGGAAGCAACTATCTTGAGGCGCTCTCGCACGTGAAGACCATCCTCTTCGACAAGACCGGCACCATCACTAAGGGCACCTTCTCCGTATCGAAGATCGAGCCCGTTGGCATGAACCGCGAAGAGCTGCTGCGTATCGCAGCGATGGCGGAAGCGTACTCGAACCACCCCATCGCGCTTTCCATCCGAAAAGAGCACGAAGCGCCACTCGATCTTGACCGGGTAAGCGAAACGACCGAGATCGCAGGTCAGGGCGTCCGCTGTGTGATCGATGGGCAGGTCGTGCTCGCTGGCAATGCGCGCCTGATGGAAGCTAACGGCATCGTAGCAACCATGAATGAAACGAAGACGACTGTCTTGCACGTTGCGATCGATGGCGAGTATTGTGGCTCGATCGAAGTCGAAGACACCATCAAGGAAGACTCCGTTGAAGCCATCCAGCGTATCAAAGAACTGGGTGTTACCCATACGGTTATGCTCACCGGCGACCGCGAAGAAGTGGCCGCCCATATCGCGCACGAAGCTGGCCTCGACGAATACCACGCCGGTCTTCTGCCCGAAGGCAAGATCGATTTCTTGCGCAGTTATCTTGACGAAGCTCCCAAAGGCGAAAAAGTTGCCTTCGTGGGCGACGGCATCAACGATGCACCTGCGCTCATTCGCTCCGATGTTGGCATCGCCATGGGTGCCATGGGCTCGGATGCAGCCATCGAAGCCGCTGATATCGTCTTCATGGACGACAAGCTCTCGCGCTTGGCCGACGGCATCGGGATCTCACGTAAGACCATGCGCATCGTGTACCAGAACATCATATTCGCACTCGGCGTGAAACTGCTCGTGCTCGTACTCGCGGCCCTCGGCATCGCAAATATGTGGGAAGCGATCTTCGCCGATGTGGGTGTTTCCGTGATCGCGATCTTGAATGCCATGCGCGCGCTCAAGGTGAAGCAGCCTCGAGAATAAAAGACATACGTCCTGAAATCAAAATAGAGAAAGTCACTATGGATGAACTAGACTACGACATCGTAATAGATGTAAAAAGATTTTTAAAGGAATACTACCCTTCCGGAAATGATTGTCTGTATGAGTTTTGCGAGATGCATCCCATTTCGACCATAAATACAGCTGCCCCTCTTGATCCTTTAACGGAAGAAGAAGCATGCTTTGCTGATCAGATGTGGTTAATTGGACGATCTTATGCTGCCTCTCCTGAGCGCTACTCATACACAGGGAAAATACCCCCTAACGATGCTAAGCCTGCCAAACCAAAGGAAATTCTCTTAGGTAGCGAAGGATACGAGAGCTTTTTCCGAGATATTACTCGCATGCTTTTTCGAAATGAAAGCCATGATCCAGACAATCCCGTGATCTACCTTCGAGGACAAGGCTGCAGCATAAAAAAGCGTATTCCTAATCAAGAGGATATAAATAAGTTTAACGACATATGGAAAGATCTCAATGAAGAGTCCAAAGATAGCTCTGTAAAGAATTGTCGGATTTCGATCGAAACTTTTGAAAACCTAGAAGACAGAGCTAAAGACTGCTCTAAGCAGCTAGAAGGATTTTCAACCTCACAAATAAAAGAACTACTTAACCCTGGCAACGACAACGCAAGATATAGCTTAATCAGTTTGACAAGCTTGTCGAATGCAGAAGGGAGCTTTAAAACTGACCTTGGAATTATAGAAAAAGTAACAGATTGCGTTTTTAAGCTTGCAGACTTCCTAAATAATGCTCGCATGTTGCGAGATATTGCAATCACTCTTTCCACGCTCAAAAAAGCCGTAGAAATATGCGATGCGAGAAAAATACAGGAGCTGAAAGAAGAACATAAAAGAGCTATCTTAAATTTACCCCGATGGCTTCATACATTAATCAACGGAAAACCATCCTTGAGTATTTCGTTTTGCAGTAAATTTCTCCACTTTCATAACCCGCAGGTTTTTTTCATCTTCGATAGTATTTCATCTAGCAAATCAAAGGAATACAAGTCCAAGATCCTGTCATCTCTGCCACAAAAAGACTTAGCGCTCTTATTGGAAAAAACACCTAAACCAGACAAGGCAATAGGTAGCGATAAGTCCGCTAATTACAACGAAGACAAGAGAATAGCAAACAAGCGTCTGGAATATGGAAGACATATAGAAAACGAGCTAAAGATTGCTTATGCCCTTTGCATATCGCTTCTCAACCAATCAAAGAATAGGGATAAAGAAAGCGAAGAATTGCTCGACAAAATACGTGCTTCTTGCAATATACGAAATATAAGAGAAGATACACCATCAGTATCTTGGTCTTATAGCATTACGCGCATCGTGGATGAGCTAGTAACTAATTCAAACATAAACCATACATAGCTATTTTGTTGCAATGAGAATGCGGGGGCGGTTAGTGAGGTCTTGGACGATGTGCGCCTCGGAAAAGCCGCTGTTGAGTGCGATTGTGCGTGCTTGATCGAGCGATTCCTCGAAGAGTTCGACGGCGAGCACGCCGCCTGGTTTGAGCAATTCGTATGCATCGCCAATGAAACGGCGGAATAGATCGAGACCATCTGCTCCCCCATCGAGCGCCAGGCGCGGCTCATAATCGTTCACTTCGGCGTCGAGCGTGTCGACCACCTGCGAAGGGATATAGGGCGGATTGGAAACGATCACATCGAACGAGCCTTTGTTGCTCGGATCAGCCATTACCGCACCCAGAAGATCGCTCTCACGAACGCTTACGCGATCAGCAACACCCTGAGCCTCGACGTTGCACTGCGCGAGCGCGAGTGCTTCAGGAGCAATATCGAGCGCAAGCACTTCCATGTTAGGATGCTCGGTCGCAAGAGCGCACGCAATGCAGCCCGAACCCGTGCAGAGATCGATCACATGAATCGACTCTGGCTTCGAGTCTGAATCCACCTCTGGTGCAGTTCCCGCAGCTATCGTTTCGTCATCTTGCTCAACACCGTCAATCTGGCTTTGTGAGCTTTGGGTAGCATCCTTGAGCGTGAAGGTTTCCGATCGCTCAGATGCACTATCAATTCCGCCAACCGAGACCTCGCTCGACACTTCTTCACTGATGCTACCTATTTCAACAACAGGAATCTCAGATGCAGAGTCTGCGACACCTTCAACCTGCCTAGAAATCACTGAAAGATCCTCGAACGCATGAGCGCTGATCTGCTTCGGTGGCGGAAAAAGCGCGAGCACCTCGCTCACCAGTACCTCGGTCTCCGGACGTGGGATCAACACCCCAGGCGCAACCTCGAGCACCATATGACGAAAAGGCGCGGTGCCACAGATCAACTGGAGCGGCTCTCCTGCTCCCCTACGTGCCACCCACTCGCGCATGGTCGAGCGCTCTTCATCAGTTAAAGGCTTATCAAAATTGGTATAGAGTTCGATCCGCGAGAGACCCATGGCCTCTCCCAAAAGGTATTGTGCAGCATGTCGAGGTGAGGCATCGCCCTTATTGGCAAGGTAGCCCTCGCACCAATCAAGGATCGCCTTGACCGTCCAGGTTTGATCGTTCGCTGCCACGTACTGCCGCCTGCGCAGGCGCGATTAGACCGCGCTCTCCAGTTTCGCTGCGCGATCAGCAGCCTGAAGCGCGGTGATAAGCTCCTGCAAGCCAGCGCCGCCCGAGCCGAGCAAAACGCCATTGTAAGTGCCGTTATACCCGATGCGGTGATCGGTCACGCGATCTTGCGGACCGTTGTAGGTGCGAATCTTCTCGCTTCGATCGCCCGTACCGATCTGGCTGCGGCGCTCAGCGCCTTCGGCAGCCTGCTGATCAGCGAGCATCTTCTCATAGAGGCGTGCGCGAAGCACGCTCATAGCGGCGATCTTGTTCTGCAGCTGCGACTTCTGATCCTGCGATTGAACAACCAAACCCGTAGGCAGATGCGTGATGCGCACTGCCGAGTCGGTCGTGTTGACGCACTGACCACCTGGGCCACCCGCACGATACACATCGATGCGCAGGTCATTCTGGTTGATCTCGACTTCGACTTCGTCGGCTTCTGGAAGCACCGCAACCGTTGCCGTAGAGGTATGGATGCGCCCTTGGCTTTCGGTTTTCGGAACGCGCTGGACACGATGAACACCCGATTCGAACTTCATGATGGAATAGACGCGATCGCCCAGCATCTTGAACGAGATCTCCTTGAAGCCGCCCGCCTCTGAAGCGTGCATATCCATGGTCTCGCACTTCCAACCTTGGTCAGAAGCGAAACGCGTGTACATGTTGTAGAGATCGCCCGCGAAGATAGCAGCCTCATCGCCACCTGCGCCTGCGCGAATCTCAACGATGATGTCTTTCTCATCTGCCGGATCGGACGGGATGAGCATGAACTTGATATCCTCTTCAAGCTGAGGCATGCGCGCTTCGATGCTCGCGATCTCTTCCTGGGCGAACTCCTTCATGTCGGCATCGCCGAGCATTTCCTTGGCAGCCGCCAGATCGTCCATAAGACCGAGATATTCCTTGGCAGCGCGTGCCAACTCACCTTGGTTTGCGTAATCCTTGGCAAGTTTGTTGTATTCGCTTTGGTTGGAAACGACCGCTGGATCGCCCATCTTGGCTTCAAGTTCACCATAAGCGGCCACGATCTTCTCGAGCTTTTCGCGCATTTCATCCTCTGCTAGATCAAAGAAAAAGCAGGCCCATCAGAGGGAGCCTGCTTTCATTACTCACGTACTGACAAATGAAAATCTTAGCACATTTTAAGAGGTGATATAGGCGATTGCCGCTTCCGCCGCCAGAGCGCCGTCCGCCGTGGCGGTAACCACCTGGCGCAGCGGCGTGGTGCGCACATCGCCTGCTGCGTACACCCCCTTGAGCGAGGTCTTGCAATCCGAACCAGCCTCCACATAGCCTGCTTTATCGAGCTTCACCACGCCATGAAGCCATTCGGTCTCGGGCTTCGAACCAACCGCGATGAAGAGCCCTTCGCAGGCCAGCGTATGCTCTTCCCCTGTCTTCGCATTGCGCACAGTGACCGCTTCGATCCTTCCTGCATTATTCAGGACGACGTTTTGGACCTCGTTATTCCAGAAGATCTCCGCATTGGGAAGATGCTTGACCTTTTCCGCATAGACGAAGTGAGCGCGAAAATCCTCACGCCGATGGATCACATACACCTTGCGGCAAATACGCGAAAGATAGATAGCCTCCGCACAAGCGGTATCGCCACCGCCCACGATGGCCACATCCTTATCGCGATAGAAGTTGCCGTCACAGGTGGCGCAATAGGAAAGCCCCTTGCCTTCCAGGTTCATACCTTCAAGCTGCGGAAGCTGGAGCGGCTTTGCGCCCGTAGCGATGATGACCGCACGCGCATAGAGCACGCCTGCGTTGGTGTCGATCCTGAATTTTTCACGTCCTTCGCCATGCGACAGGCGCTCGGCTTGTTCGCTCAAGAATTCGACACCGAAACGCTGAGCCTGTTGCTGCATAGCCACTGCGATATCGAAGCCATTCACTCCCCCACCAAAACCGGGATAATTCTCCAGCTCGTCGATAGACGTGAGCTGGCCACCAGGAATGAGCTCCTCGAGCACGATGCATCGAAAGCCGGCACGCGCCGCATAGAGCGCAGCGGTCATGCCAGCAGGACCTGCGCCTACTACCACAATATCGGTGACGCGCGTTTCTTCGTCTTCGTTCGCTGGCGCATTTGCGCTTGGCTGGTTTTCAGCCTGTGGTTCCGTTGCCATGGCAATTCCTCTAGGAAAGCGCGTTTACCAAGACCTGCTTGGGTTGCACGCCCACGAACTGCTGCACAGGCTGACCACCCTTGAAGATGATGAGAGTTGGTACGCTCATAACGTTATAGTGCTGCGCAAGTTCGATCTCGCGGTCGATATCCACCTTGTACACCGATGCCTTTCCTGCAACTTCTGCAGCAACTTCATCGAGCACGGGCGCCATCATCTTGCACGGACCGCACCAGGTGGCGAAAAAGTCCACCAAGACCGGCTCGCTCGCACCCATCACTTTGGTTTGGAACTGTTCTTCGGTAAGCTGTTCAGCCATGATGATCACTCCTTTAGATCACGTCTTGTATCGTGATTCTAGTTTTCCGTTGATGTGACCCATTGTAGGGGCGCAAAAAAGAGCACCCTCCTTCGAGGATGCTCTTGGTTACAAGCCGTTACTAAACGAACAGGTAAACGCAATCAGATTTTCATAAAAGGTGACAAACTACCCGGTCGTTCATCGTTCGTCATCTTAGAGAGAAGCTTCGCGGATGATGTCGAGCAGCTGCTCCACTTCCCACGTGCCCAGATCGCCCTCATGACGCTCGCGCACGGAAATAGTGCCTGCTTCAAGCTCCTTATCGCCCACCACGCACATGTAGGGAATCTTCTCGTTCTGCGCTTTCGCGATCTTCACGCGCATCGGCTCGTTCTGCTCGTAGACTTCAACACGCCCACCAGCGGCCTTGATCTTCTTCGCAATATCCTTGCACGCATCGAGATGGCGGTCCGCCAACGGCAACAGCACCACCTGCACTGGAGCAAGCCACAGTGGCAGCGCACCGCTGTAGTGCTCGATGAGGATACCGAAGAAGCGCTCGATCGAACCGAAAATAGCACGATGGAGCATCCAGGGGCGCTCTTCGGTATTATCTGCCGTGCGATACGTGAGGTCGAAGCGTTCCGGGAAGTTGAAATCGACCTGCACGGTCGAGCACTGCCACGTACGCCCGATCGCGTCCTTCACCTTGATGTCGATCTTGGGACCATAGAACGCACCGTCACCTTCGTTGATCTCGTAATCGAGGTTGTGCTGTTTGCAGGCCTCCATGAGCGAATTGGTAGCATGCTCCCACATCTCATCGGAACCGATGCTCTTTTCGGGACGCGTCGAGATCTCGGCCATGTATTCGAAACCAAACGTGGACATGATGTGATCGACTAAGTCGAGGATAGCAACGACCTCAGAGACCACCTGGTCCTTCGTGCAGAAGACATGGGCATCGTCCTGGGTGAAGCCACGGGCACGCAATAGCCCGTGCACCGCACCCGAAAGCTCGTGGCGGTATACCGTGCCAAACTCGAAGAGGCGCAGCGGTAGATCGCGATAGGAACGGATCTCGTTGCGATAGATGAGCACATGACCCGGGCAGTTCATCGGCTTCACGCCGTATTCGGAAAGGCGCGGATTCTCTTCGCTGCCTTCGTTGATGTTGAAGAAGTACATGTTCTCGCCATAGAAATCGTAATGACCCGAAGTCTTCCAAACATCAGACTTGTACACATGCGGCGTGATGACCTCTTCATAGCCGCGTTCGTAGAGGTCACGGCGCAGCCATTCCTGGAGCAAGCGAATGACACGTGCACCTTTGGGCGGATAAAGCGGTAAGCCCACACCCGCATCTTCATCAAGCATGAAGTAGCCCAATTCCTTGCCTACTTTGCGATGGTCGCGCTTCTCCGCTTCTGCGAGATTATGCAAATGCGTGGCAAGCTCCTTCTTCTTGAAGAAAGCCGTACCATACAGACGCTGAAGCATCTCGCGCTCTGAATCGCCCTTCCAGTAAGCTCCTGCGATCTTCATGAGCTTGAATGCGCCGATCTGAGACGTATTGGCAATATGCGGACCTGCACACAGGTCAACGAAGTTGCCATGGCGATACACGCTGATCTCCGCATCGGGAGCCAAGTCGTCGATATGCTCAACCTTGAACCGCTGATCAGCGAAGATCTTCTTCGCCTGTTCGCGACTGACCTCTTCGCGCACGAAAGGCTCGTTCGCAGCAATGATCTCTGCCATCTTCGCTTCAATCGCTTCGAAATCGTTCTCAGAGATGGAATGCGGCAACTCGAAATCATAGAAGAAGCCGTCTTCTGTGGCAGGCCCGAAGGCGATGAGCACATCGGGATAGAGCGCCTGAACTGCTTCAGCCATGATATGTGCTGCAGAATGACGCATGATCTCGAGCGCTTCAGGCGATTTGGTCGTAATGATCTCGACCGTTGCGCCATCGGTAAGCTCCGTCGAAAGATCGACGAGCGTGCCGTTCACCTTGCCCGCGACCGCATCACGCGCGAGACCAGCACCGATGCTGGCTGCCAAGTCGTAGACGGTCGCTCCTTCGTCGAGCGTTCTTTTCGAACCATCGGGAAGCGTGATTTCCATATCAACATCCTTTCAGGTGCCGGATGCATACCAAGCATCTGCACCAACTTGAATTGAACAACGAGGTTGGAAGGTATGAGGCGCTAATTGACACGCGGACGCTGACCTGTCGTGTCAGCAGACGTGCGGCGCTCGCGCGTGCGAACTGCGCCGGTGCCCTGTGGGTCGCGCGGGGCGCTACTGTGGATAGTGGTCGTGCAATAGGGGCAGATCGACCATTCGGGATTGAGCGCGTGGTGGCACGTAGGGCAAAGGTTCTTCAAGCGCTGGTGGCAATTGGGGCAGAGCACGTAATCATTCTCGACTGGATAGCCACAGTGAGCACACGTGCCATACTGCATGAGCTGGCGGCGCTTGAGCGCCACGTCAAGATCCTGCTCATCGCGATCCTCGATCGTGAGCGGCGGACGAGCAACGCAATAAGCGATGAAACCGATGAGCGGAATAAGCGAGATGACCGCCCAAACTGGCCAGTTCGTTCCACGATTTCGTGCGTCCTTGATCACATAGACGATGGAAAGAATGTAGAGGATACCAACGACCACACCAGCGATCGTAACAACCGTTTGAATAGTTGAGCTCACGTGAAAACAACTCCCTTGTGCGATATACGAAAGCTACATCTCCGCTAATTGTACGCGAAGTTTCTCAAGTCGGTCGGTGATGTCGGCAAGCTTCGCAGAATCCTTATCGATGATCTCTTGGGCGGCCTTGGCCAAAAAGCCCGGATTGGAGAGCTTCTTCTGGAACTTCGCTTGATCCTTCTCGAGCGTTGCGATCTCCTTTTCAAGACGCTTACGCTCCACCTCGAAATCGACCAACCCCGCAAGGAGCACATACACTTCGGTCTCCCCTGCGATCGTGACCGCAGACTCCTGAGGTTTCTCGCAACCGATACCCAGCTCTTTCACCGTGATGAGCGCAAGGGCCTCGATGAGCGCTTGCTGGTCAGCGAAGAGCGCACGTGCCTCTTCGTTTTCAGCTGAAACAACTACCTCGAGCTGCACCTTAGGGGAAAGCCCATAGCGCGAACGCGTGGAGCGAACACCTGAGACCGCGCTCATGACCATCTCGATCGCCCGCTCTGCTTCAGGGTCGATATAGCTTGCGAGCGCTTGCGCATCAGGCCAGGAAGCCATCATGAGATACTCGGTTTCCTTCTCGCCCGGAAGCTCCTGATAGATCTGCTCGGTGACAAACGGCATGATAGGATGGAGCAGGCGCAAGGCCGTATCCAGCACGAAGACGAGATTGCGCTGGCACACGAGCGCGTCCTCGCCACCTGCCTGAAGGCGCGCTTTAGAAAGCTCGATGTACCAATCGCAGAATTCATTCCAGAAGAATGCGTAAAGCTCACGGGTGATCGCACCGAAATCGTAGGTTTGATACGCTTCATCGAGCTTGGCAACGAGCGCTGCCAAACGTGAGAACATCCACCTATCGGCAAGCGTTGCCGGCTGCGGTTCGCCTGGCGTGAAGCCTTCCAAGTTCATCATGACGAAGCGTGCAGCATTGCGGATCTTGTTAGCGAAGTTGCGGCTCGCGATGATGCTGTCTTCGTTGAACTTCATGGCTTGCGAACCCGTGACCTGCGTGAGCAAACCGAAGCGCATGCCATCGGCACCATAGGTCTCCATGAGCACCATGGGGTCAACGCCATTCCCGCGGCTCTTCGACATGGGCTTACCGTCGGCGCCCATGACCGTCGGATGGATGATCACGTCTTGGAAGGGGATCTCATCGCAGCAGTATTCAGATGCCATGATCATGCGAGCGACCCAAAGGCCCATGATGTCACGTGCGGTAGAGAGCAGTTGCGTAGGATAGTAGTTCTGCAAGTCGGGAGCATCCATACCATCAATACCCCATCCTTGCGTAGCGAAGGGCCAGAGCTGCGAGGAGAACCAGGTATCGAGCACGTCTTCATCCTGACGAACGGGCGCACCGCAGACCGGGCACACCTCAACCTCGTCAACGCACGCGTCTTCCCACCCGCAGGTATCGCAGTAATACATGGGGATACGATGACCCCACCACAGCTGGCGCGAGATGCACCAATCCTTCAGATTGTCGAGCCAATCGAGATAGACCTGCGCCCAGCGCGCAGGATAGAATTGCACGTTGCCCTCTTCGACGACCTTTCTGGCTGGCTCCTTCAGACGATCGACCGCAACGAACCACTGCTCGGAAAGCCAAGGCTCGAGCGTGGTGTGGCAGCGATAGCAATGCATGACCGAATGGGTATGGTCTTCGATCTTGTCGAGAAGCCCGAGCTCCTCGAATTCAGCCACCACCGCTTCGCGCGCTTCATCACGCGTCATGCCAGAGAATTTGCCGAAGCCATCGACCACGACCGCATGCTCATCGAAGATGTTGATCTGTTCGAGATCGTTGCGCTGGCCTATGGCATAGTCATTCGGGTCGTGAGCAGGCGTTACCTTCACGCAACCGGTACCGAATTCTTTATCCACCACGAAATCGGCAACGATCGGGATCTCGCGGTTCACGATGGGAAGCATGACCGTCTTGCCCACCAGGTTCTTATAGCGCTCATCTTGCGGACTGACCGCGATGCCTGTATCGCCGAGCATGGTCTCAGGGCGCGTGGTAGCTACGACCAGGTACTCCATCCCATCCACCGGCTCCGTGAGCGGATAGCGCAGATGCCACAGATGGCTGGCCTCTTCCTCGTATTCTGCCTCGTCATCAGCGATAGCCGTGGTGCAATGAGGGCACCAGTTCACGATGCGCTTGCCGCGGAAGATGAGATCATCGTGATACCAATCGCAGAACACCTTGCGCACCGCACGTGAGAGCGAAGGCGACATGGTGAACTGCTCGTGTTCGTAATCGCAAGAGCAACCCATCGCCTTGATCTGATTGATGATGATGCCGCCGTACTCATCGCGCCATTCCTGACAGGCTTCAATGAACGCTTCGCGGCCGATCTCGTGACGATCGATGCCCTGTTCGGCCAGATGCTTATCGACCTTCGTCTGGGTAGCGATGCCCGCATGGTCGACACCGACGATCCAACGGGTCTGATAGCCCTGCATGCGCGCGCGACGTACGCACGCATCCTGGATGGTGTCGTTCAGAGCATGGCCCATATGTAAAACGCCCGTTACGTTCGGCGGCGGGATGACCACCGTGTACGATTGCGCGCCATTCTTACCAAAGCCTGGCGTTCGCTCGAAGAATCCGTGCTCGCTCCACGCGTCGAAGAGCGGCTTCTCCCATTCGCTGTAGGACTGTTTGTCTTGCTTTTGTTCCGTTGCCATGAATGATCCTTGCGGTCTTATGCGGACTGATCGTCGTTCTTTGGTTGTATTCCATCAGCTGCGAGAACGAAGGCGCGCACGCGGCGCGCACGCTTGCGCAGGTGATTATTTCTTTGCGGTTCTCTTCTTCGTGAGCAGTTCGATCTCAGGCTTCGTGGTGCCCTCGATGTCGCTCCGACGCACCACTACGCGGGTGGGCTTGTGATAATCGGGGAGCTCGTACATCGCATCCATGAGCACATCTTCGCAGATGGTGCGCAACCCGCGCGCGCCCGTCTTATGCTCGATGGCTTGCTCGGCGATAGCTTCGAGCGCCTCGGGTTCGAAAACGAGCTCGGAATTCTCGTAGCTGAACATGAGCGTGTACTGCTTCACGAGCGCATTCTTAGGCTCGGTAAGGATACGCACGAGATCTTCCTTGTTCAGCTGCGAGAGCGAGGTGATGACCGGGATACGACCGATGAATTCCGGGATCATGCCATACTTATGCAGGTCTTCGGGAAGCACTTGAGCGAGCAAGGCTGCGTCTGCTTCCTGCTTGGACTTGGGCATGTCCGATCCGAAACCGATGTTGGTCTTGCCGATGCGCTGTGCGATGATCTCAGGCAAGCCGACAAACGCACCACCGAAGATGAACAGGATATTCGTGGTGTTGATGGGAATGAGCTCCTGCTGCGGATGCTTGCGGCCCCCTTGCGGTGGGACGCTTGCCTCGCAGCCTTCCACGATCTTCAGCAACGCCTGCTGCACGCCTTCACCAGAAACATCGCGCGTGATCGAAACGTTTTCAGCCTTGCGCGCGATCTTGTCGATCTCGTCGATGTAGATGATGCCGATCTCGGCACTCGGCACATCGAAATCCGCTGCTGTGATGAGCTTGAGCAGGATATTCTCAACGTCCTCACCCACATAGCCTGCTTCGGTGAGCGTGGTAGCATCGGCAATGGCAAAAGGCACCTTGAGCGTGCGCGCGAGCGTTTGCGCAAGCAGCGTCTTACCCGAGCCGGTTGGACCGAGCAGCATGATATTGCTCTTCGCAAGCTCGACATCGCTTTCCGTTGCTTCTTCACCCATGCTGATGCGCTTGTAGTGGTTATACACGGCGACCGAAAGCGCTTTCTTAGCTTCTTCCTGACCGACCACGTGCTCGGAAAGCTGTTCGTAGAGCTCTTTGGGCGTGGGCAGATCGGTGAGCATGTCAGGGTGCTTCGAAGAGCGTTCCTCGATGCTTGTCACAAGTTGGTTGCCGAGCACCTGATTGAGCGCTTCTGATTCAAGCCCGCGCATGGAAAGATCGGTGAGCATGGCATCGACCGATACCGAAATGCACTCATCGCAGATGAAGATGCCATTCGGTCCGGAGATCATGGCGTTTACCTGCTCGGGAACCTTCCCGCAGAAGGCGCAGTAGATTCCGTCATGCGGTCCCGAAGGAGTTTTATCAGCCATGAAACGCCTTAGTTCTCGGAAGCGTTACGGGACGCAACGACCTGGTCGACGATGCCATAAGCACAAGCATCCTGCGCGCTCATGAAGTTGTCGCGCTCGGTATCTTTATGGATGGTCTCAAGCGACTGACCGGTATGGTCGGCCAAGATCTGGTTCAAGCGGTCGCGGCAGTAGAGGATCTCCTTCGCAGCGATCTCAATCTCGGTCTGCTGGCCTTGCGCGCCACCAGAAGGCTGATGGATCATGACGCGCGAATTAGGAAGCGCATAGCGCTTGCCCGGCGCACCACATGCCAAGAGCACGGCAGCCATAGAGGCAGCCTGACCCATGCAGATCGTGGAGACATCGCACTTGATGTAGTTCATCGTGTCGTAGATAGCGAGACCCGAAGTGATGACACCGCCCGGTGAATTGATATAGAGCGAGATATCCTTATCGGGGTCGGCCGATTCAAGATGCAGAAGCTGCGCAACGACCGTGTTAGCGACCGCATCGTCGATCTGTTCGCCCAAGAAGATGATGCGCTCGTTGAGCAAACGAGAATAGATGTCGTAGCTGCGTTCGCCGCGGGGCGACTGCTCGATAACATAAGGGATGAGTGCGGATTGATTAGGATGTAACAACATACCTGCCTCGCTGTTCTGCTTCATATAGATGCGTATTGAATTGTGAGAAGAAGGGGTTATTTTGCCTCTTCATCCTTTTCTTTTTTCGTCGTTTTCTTAGCTGTTGACTTCGCGGTGGATTTCTTCGCCGTGGTCTTCTTGGCTTCCTTGGGCTTTGCAGCCTTAGGCTCGACCTCGGTAACCGTTGCCTTTGCCACGATGTCGTTCAAGGCCTTCGTGCGGACAACGCCCTCAGCAATGAGCGGCAGACGACCCGCTACCTTCCATTCAGCCTCAACAGCCACGGGATCATCGACGTTCGCCTTCTGGAATTCAGCAGACACTTCTTCTGCAGTTGCTTCGATCTTGTTGTGACGGGCCCATGCATCGAGTGCCATATCCTGACGGACCGTATCTTCTGCCTGCTGCTTCATGTCCTGTTTGAACTGCTCAGACGAGATCTTCATGGTGTCGAGATACTGGTCGAAGGTATAACCGTTCTGAGAAAGCTGCTGATAGAAGGATTGCAGCAGGTTCACTTCCTGAAGCTCGCACATAGCCGTGGGCATTTCGCCTTCAACGCGAGAAGCGATGGCTGCCAAGCACTCGTTCTCGACACGACGCTGCTTGTTCATTTCCTTCTGATCCTTGATCGACTGCGCGATCTGTGCGCGCATATCAGCCAGGTTCTCGAAACCGAAGTTATTGTGAGCCCATTCATCGGAAAGCTCAGGGAGCACCTTCTTCTTGATGGTGTCGACCTTCACATCGAAATGGATGACGCCGGCGTCTTCACCGAGCGTCTGGCCGAGCATGGAAGAATCGGATGAGAAATCGACGTCGAAGGATTTCTCCTCGCCCTTCTTCATGCCGATGAGTTCAGCATCGAACGCTGCCGGGAAGAGGTTCACGCCCAGTTCATAGAGGCGATTCTCAGCATTGAGCTGCGAGAGCTCGTTACCGTCTTTATCGGTTGCTTTGATAGTGAGCTCAACGAATTCACCCTGCTTGACCTTGGTGTTGGCATTCGCATCTTTGAAATCGGTGTAATAGTTACGCAGCTCTTCGATCTGGGCATCGATCTCCGCTTCAGTTGCTTCAGGCATCGGAATCTCGATCGATACGTTGTCGTAAGAAGAAAGCTCGAAGGACGGCTTCACATCGATGGTGGTAGAGAAGGAGAACGGCTTGTTGTCCTCAACGATCTCCGTATCCATGTCGAACTCAGGCTTGAAGAGCGGAACCAGATTGTGTTCATCCAGAGCGAGCGGATAGAGCTCGTTCACCAAGTCCTCCGTGAGCGAAGCTTTGACCGTGTCGGCACCCATCATGTTGTCGACAACGGGACGAGGCGCCTTGCCAGGGCGGAAACCGGGGAAGTTATAGCGCTTTGCAAAATTCTTGTAAGCCTGTTTGATGCGCGTATTGACTTCTTTTGCATCGATCTCGAAAGAAAGTTTGACCTTGTTGTCCTCGAGGGCCTCTACTGTTGTTTTCACTCAATACTCCTTTTCGGATACTTCTTGAACCGAGGTGGTGCGGGTGAAAGGACTTGAACCTTCACGGGGGTTGCCCACCAGAACCTAAACCTGGCGCGTCTGCCAATTCCGCCACACCCGCGTCTTTTCGGCATCGTTTAAAGCAATAAACGACAATTCGTTATAGTAACAAAAGATGCCCTTATCGTCACGAAGATGCAGCAAATGCACACGTGCTAGAGCTCACTGATATCCTTAGCGGAAATAACCTTGCTCGGAGAGATGAGCAACGCACCCACTTCGCCCTTGAGCGCTGCGTCGTTGAAGAACACATCGTCCGAAGAAACACCCACGGGATTGAGGCCTTCTTCTTGAGTCGAGATGACGATATCGATGCCCTCGACATCGTTCACGCGCGAAAGCTCATCGACGAGCGCCACGACGAAGTCCACATCGGCAGCGCGATACGAATCGATGCGCTTCTTGATGTAACAGGGCAGATCCGAAGCCGCGTCGATCGTGAGAATGCCGAAGCGATACTTGCCCGCCTTCACGATGGTCTCATCGATGTAGCGCGTGGGATCGGAAAGGTCGAGCACATAGACCGAAGCGTTCTTCTGCAGGAAAGAATCGCGCACCGCCGAAAGCGAGAGCGGTTCTTTAGGCTCTTCGGCGCTTCCCTGCCCGTCTGCAGTTGACTTAGGCACCACATCGGACACCACGACCTCATCGCCTGCGGCAGCATCATCCACTTGCTGGTCTTTGCCCAAATCGAGCGTCTTGTTGCTGCTATCTTCCGCGATGCGCTCAAGCCTCGCTTCACCGAGCGCTTTCTTCTCTTCAGCGGTGCCTTCGTAGATGATGGCAGTGTAGTCACCCAGGTCGCCTGCAGCATCATCGATCGTGCTTGCGGTCACATTGAACGAATGGCCGATGTTCGTGATGTAGAACATGAGCGCTCCAAAACCGCACACGACGAGCAGTGCAAAGATGATGAGGGCGATCTTTTCGCGAGAGAGCTTCTTCATAGCCGTTATTGTAAGCCTGCACGCACGCTTTTGCAGCGCTGCGCGCGAAGCTTAGGCATAAGCGGTCTTGCAACGATCATCGGCAAGGACGCGCTTCAAGAAGCGCCCGGTATGGCTTTCGGGAACCTGAGCGACCTTTTCCGGCGTGCCCTTCGCAACGACCGTTCCGCCCTTCGCGCCGCCTTCGGGACCGAGGTCGATCAGGTGGTCGGCAGCCTTGATCACGTCGAGGTTATGCTCGATCACAAGCACCGTGTTGCCCAGATCGACCAAACGCTGGAGCACTTCCAAGAGCGCACGCACATCGTCGAAATGAAGGCCCGTGGTCGGTTCGTCGAGGATGTAGAAGGTCTTGCCTGTCTGGCGTTTCTGCAGTTCGCTCGCAAGTTTCACGCGCTGCGCTTCACCGCCAGAAAGCGTGGTTGCCGGCTGACCGAGCTTGATATAGCCAAGCCCCACATCGTGGAGCGTTTCGAGCTTGCGCCGAAGCGAGGGGATCTTGCCGAAGAACTCGAGAGCTTCATCCACGGTCATCTCGAGCACTTCGTAGACATTCTTGCCCTTGTAGGTGACCTGCAACGTTTCGCGATTGTAGCGCGTGCCATCACATACTTCGCAGTTCACGTACACATCAGGAAGGAAGTGCATCTCGATCTTCTTCTGGCCGTCGCCCTTGCACGCTTCGCAGCGTCCGCCTGCAACGTTGAAGGAAAAACGGCCTGGTCCATAGCCACGCGCCTTGCTCTCTTGTGTGGAAGCGAAGAGGTTACGGATGTCGTCCCAAAGGCCGATGTAGGTTGCTGGGTTGGAACGCGGGGTGCGGCCGATCGGGCTTTGATCGATGCTGATCACCTTGTCGATGAGCTCTACCCCTTCGAGCTTCTTGAACTTGCCCACCTTGCGATGCGCGCGATTCACGCGATTGGCGAGCGCTGGGGTGAGCGTGTCGGTAACGAGCGAGCTCTTGCCCGAGCCCGAAACACCCGTGACCACCGTGAGCGTGCCGATCGGGATCTCCGCCGTCACGTTCTTCAGGTTATTCTCGCTCGCACCTGTGATCTTGATCTTGCCACGCTTAGGGTTGCGGCGCTCAGCAGGGATGGGGATGCACTTTTCGCCGCGCAGGTATTGCGCCGTGAGTGATTCGTCGCTGGCCATGATCTCTTCGGGTGTGCCGCACGCGACCACTTCGCCACCGTGCTCGCCAGCACGCGGACCCATGTCGATCACGTAGTCGGCACAACGGATCGTATCTTCATCGTGCTCGACCACGAGCACCGTGTTGCCCAGATCGCGCAAGTGCTCGAGCGTCTTGATCAGGCGTTCGTTATCGCGCTGATGAAGGCCGATGGAGGGCTCGTCAAGGATATAGAGCACACCCATGAGGCCCGCGCCGATCTGCGTTGCCAGGCGAATGCGCTGCGCTTCACCGCCGGAAAGCGTGGCGGTCGCGCGTTCGAGCGTGAGGTAATCGAGCCCCACGTTCACCAAGAAACGCAAGCGCTCGGTGATCTCCTTCACGATCGGACCAGCGATCACCTCTTGCGTCTCGTTGAAATGCAGTCCTTCGAAGAACTTCAGCGAATCAGCAGCTGAAAGCTCGCAGACCTCGTGGATGTTCTTGTCGTTCACCGTGACCGCTAGGATGGAAGGATTCAGGCGCTTACCGCCGCACGTGGCACACGGGATGATCGAGAAGTAGCGCTCGTATTTCTGGCGCTGACGATCGCTCGAGGCTTCCTTGTAGCGATGCGTGACCGCCGCAGAGATGCCTTCCCATTCGACGAACCAGTAGGTCTCGCGTCCATCCACCGTTACGTAGTCGACGCGGATCTTCTCGCCCGGCGCGCCGTAGAAGAGCTTCTTCTGCACCTTCTTCGGTATATCCTGCCAGGGCGTATCGGGATCGACACCATAGTGGAGCAGCACCGCACGCATGACCTGCGGATAGTAGTTGCCCGATTTGAACGGCGCCACGGCACCTTCGTTGAGCGACAGGCTTGGATCAGGGATGACCAGATCGGGGTCGACCTCTTCCCTGCTGCCGATACCCAAGCAATCGGGACAAGCACCATAGGGAGCATTGAAGGAGAAATCGCGCGGCTGCAGCTCATCCATGGAATGCCCGTGCTCAGGGCAGCCGAGCGCGAGCGAGAAGAGATACTCCCCTTCCGCAAGGCCGCCAGTTGCACCGGATGAAACCGTGCGCTCGCCCCCTAGCGGCTCGTTGTTCTTGTCGAGCAGCTGCACGAGCACGCGGCCGTCGGCAAGCGTAGTGGCTGTCTCGACCGCTTCCGCAATACGGCTTTGCGCCGAAGGCTTGAGCACCACGCGATCGACCACCACATCGATGAAGTGCTTGATCTTCTTGTTCAGCACGATCGGGTTCTCGTCGAGCTTCGTGATCTCGCCGTCGATGCGCACACGAGAGAATCCTTCGGCGAGCAAGTCTTTGAAGAGCTTCGTGAATTCACCTTTGCGCCCAGTTACCACCGGCGCCATGATGATACACTTGGTCTTCTCGTCTTCGGAAAGACGCAGGATGTCGTCGGTCACCTGGTCGGTCGTTTGCATGCGGATCTCACGTCCGCACTCCGGACAATGCGGGATGCCCACACGTGCGAAGAGCAGACGCAGGTAATCGTAGATCTCGGTGGTGGTCCCCACCGTTGAACGGGGATTCTTGCTCGTGGTCTTCTGGTCGATCGAGACCGAAGGCGAAAGGCCATCGATGGAATCGAGGTCGGGTTTGCTCATTTGGCCAAGGAACATGCGCGCATAGCTCGAAAGGCTTTCGACATAGCGTCGTTGACCTTCGGCATAGATGGTATCGAAGGCAAGCGATGACTTGCCCGAGCCCGAAAGCCCCGTGATGACGACAAGCTCGTCGCGCGGGATCGTGACGTCGATATCTTTGAGGTTATGCTCACGTGCGCCTTTGATGACAATGGATGATTGCGCCATAGCTACACTGCTTTCTGTGGTGATGAACGATGCTGCCGAATGCGCATGCGCGCTGCATGCGAAGCATCGGTTGGTTTTCGGCAATCCATCATAGCGCGCGTTTTGAAATGGAGCAATCGCATCGAGTCTTCAGCATGATTCCCTCATGATTTCACCACGTAAGGACGAAAAGGGGGCAAGCTAACCAGTCGTTCGACACCTATGGCAAGCAGCACGCCTATGGGGCACTTGTAATTACCCGCTTTAGCTGTTCGCTTGCCTTTACGGCAAGCTCATGCGCTTCGCTCCTTCGGACAACCTATTTATATTGAAGTGAGCGGACTTAGAGTAATTCAAGTACCCCATGGGCTCAGCTGCTTGCTCGACCAGGAACGGCTTAGCTCGATCAGTGGAGAGGGTGAGGCAACGAGGTGACTCTTTGCCGACTAAATTCATTAATAATAAA
>ERZ1034952.573-NODE-573-length-33607-cov-22.591470_pt1 | contig 33607 bp, 50 predicted proteins | sample MGYA00520625_ERZ1034952 | MGnify/ENA primary metagenome ERZ1034952 (study PRJEB33766, sample SAMN09781773) | gut metagenome | biome: gut microbiome | host: Homo sapiens | place: Madagascar | study: EMG produced TPA metagenomics assembly of the PRJNA485056 data... | reverse complement strand
CTGCCCCGATAACGCATCCCTCTAAGCGAAACGCTTCTCAGTTTTGCGGACTTGACAAAAACCGCTTTTGTTTGGCTTCGCCCATCGCACACGGCGGTGGGATAGCATACGCAAAACTGAAAGGAGTTTTGTTATGGACGATTTTGCAACTGGCTATCTGGCTGGGCAGGACGGCGGCAATAACAACGGCGGATTCTTCGGCAACGAAGGTCTGTGGGCTGTTATTATCCTCGCCATCATCTTCGGCTGGGGCACAAACGGCTACGGCCGGAACGGCGGTGACAACGGCATGAACAGCTACATCCCTTATCTGGTCGGCACTGGCGCAACCGGTCAGGGCGGTGCAGACACTCGTGCAGCTCTGTCTGAGGGCTTCTACCAGCAGGATACCTCCCGCTCTTTGGCGGGCATCCAGAGCGGTATCTGCTCTCTGGGCTATGACCAGCTGGCGCAGATCAATGGCCTCAACGCCAACATTGCAAACGGCTTTGCTGGCGTGAACAGCGCCATCTGTCAGCTTGGCTACCAGAACGCACAGCTCGTGAACGGTCTGGAACGCAGCGTGTCCAACGGCGACAACGCCATCAACCTTGCTATCATGCAGGAGGGCAATGCACGGCAGGCCGGTCAGACCGCACTTGCCACGCAGCTGGCATCTTGCTGCTGCGAGAACAAGCAGTTGATCGGCGATCTGAAGTACACCATCGCAACGGAGGACTGCGCTACCCGTCAGGCTATCGCAGACAACGCCCGCGCCATCGTGGACAACTGCAACGCCAACTTCCGCAGCATGATGGACTACTTCACGCAGGACAAGATCGCAACTCTGACCGCTGAGAACCAGAGCCTGAAGTTCGCCGCTTCCCAGGATCGGCAGAATGCGCTTCTGACCACCGTGATGTCCCAGCAGACCGATACCATCCTGAACCGGGTCAATCCTCGTCCGATTCCCGCTTATCAGGTGGCAAACCCCAACGTGGGCGTGAACTGCTGCGGCTGCTGCTAACCTACACACTCCCCGATAACACCGGGTGAACCATCGGGGCAGGGGTAAGACACCTCTGCCCCTGATTTTTTAGGAGGAAAACACTATGGCTTGCAAAACAAGCTGCCGGCTGTGCCCGCACCTCGTCATCTCGAACGCAGTCACGTTCGCCAATGACACGCTGACCATCAATATTCCTGCCGGAGCGTACCAGAACGGAGAGAAGTATTGCATCGTGGTTGCTCAGAGCATCCCGGACACGACCACCATCAACGCCCCTGTGGTTATTACCATAGGTGCGGGCACGACCGCATACCCTCTGACCGACTGCAACTGCGCTCAGGCGACCGCCGAGAGCATCCACACCCGCACCCGCTACGCTACCCGTGTGGCAACGTCTGCGACCGGCACCGGCACGTTCAAATATCTGGGCTGCTTCTGCCGCTCTCACGCCGGTGCGCCTGCGTCCATTTCCTGAGGAGGTATAGATTATGGGCAAGACTAATTTTCGCCGCATGATGATGCTCCGCGACCACGAAAAAGACCGTGAGCCGGAACGCGACCGCCTCGAAGAAGAGCGTGACCGCAGGGAGCGTGAGCTGGAACGCCGTCTGCGTAAGCTGGAAGATGGCAATGACCGCTATCCTTACTATCCGCAGGAGGAGAACCGCTACATCGACCCCTACCCTATCCCCCGCTACCCTGACGTAGAGAATGGGCGCAGAATGCCGCAGATTGGCTTCTCGCAGAACGGAGACTGGGACAAGCGGTCTGGGCAGTATGAGCATGGCGGTGCGGACAGCCGCTCGATCAGGATGCCCCGTCCTCACCTCTCTTATGATGAGGCCGAGGAATGGTGCGACAACATGATCAACGCCGACGGCACAAAGGGCTGTCACTGGACGCTGGAGCAGACGCAGGACGTGGCCAAGCAGCGCAATATCAACTGCGACCCGAACGATTTCTGGGCAGCGATGAATATGATGTACTCGGACTACTGTACGGTCGCTCGATCGTACAGCGCGGACAATCAAAACTTTTATGCCGATATGGCCGCAGCTTTTCTGCGCGACAAAGATGCTGTTCCAGGAAAAATCGTGAAATATCTGGACGTCATTGTGGACGGCTGAAGTCAGACTACTTTTCGACTACTTTTGGAACGCGAGATTGCGTTAGTATGCGTTAGTTCGCGTTAGTATGCGTATCGTAAGAAACGCACAAAAACCCGCATGACTGCGCAAAAGTCCAGCAGTCATGCGGGTTTTGTCATGGTTGCGCCAGCAGGAGTCGAACCTTTTTCGGGGTTCGTCCTATCATTCTTTTTTTGCTTTTGACTGCTTTTTGACTACTTTTTATCATCTTGGTCGTTATAGTACGCAATCATTTTTTGCGTTGCATCTTTGAGTTTTCGTTCGCGAATGTGCGTGTAGATCTTGTAAGTCGTAGAGATATCAGCGTGACCCATTATTTTTTTTGCTTCCAGCACACCAACGCCTGCATCGTATAAGTCCGACGCAAACGCATGCCGAAATTGGTGGGCTGTCACTGTAGGCTCCAGCACCGGCGGCAGCGGATTTGCTGAGGATTTTGGGCCCCGGCGGCTGTCTCTATAGCGGGTTTTGCTTTTGCTGGGCCGCACAAGGCCTAGCTCGGTACAGTAGCTGAGCCATCGGCTGTGATACTCTGCATCCGTCAAGGGCCTTGCCATTCCACCAATGACATATTCTGTCGGCTTGCCCCGGCGGGGCTCTATCTCTTGCCTGAGATGGGGCATAAGTGGGATGACCCGGACGCCGTTATTGGTTTTGGGGTCCTGTATTTTGACACCGCCACCTGCCCAGGACACTTTTTTGCTGACATAGATCTTGTTGTTTTCGAAATCTATGTCCTCCCATCGAAGGGCGATCAGCTCACCCAGGCGGCAGCCGGTGTACATCAGCATCCAGGCGCACAGCCCGAACCCTTCGGGATGCGCCCGGAAAAGAGCAAGCTCCTTGTCTGTAGGCGGTTCCCGGATGGCCGCAGGCTTCCCGGCGGGGGGCTTGATATCCTGCATCGGATTGTATGCCGACCCGCTTGCAAGACGCCAGCCGCGAAAAATGCCGCGCAAAACGCTGATTGTGTTCCGGATGCTGCTCGTTGATAACCCCTCATCTTTGAGCGCCTGGCCGAATCCGGCTACCATGGCCGGTGTGATCTCGTCCATCCTGCGGCCAGCAAAGTATTTGACGCAGCGGTCATAGTTGGACCTATAAGACGAGTCTGTCCCCTCCTCAATGCGTTTGAGCAGCTTTTCCCAGTAATCTTTGGCGACGGCTTCAAACAATTCGGCTTTGGCGGACTCCTCTTTTCTCTGCATCAAGGCCTCTTTGTATTTTGCCTCGGCCTCGGTTTTTGTTTTGCCGTAAAATACCTTATATTTTCCGTCCGGCATTTTGCGCTTGACCTGATATCGCCCATCCGCGCGCTGGCCTTTTTTACTTTTTGCCATCTCGTGTATCCTCCATATTTTTTACAGAATAGGCATCCACGCCCTGGAGGGCTGCTTTCTGGCCGCAATCGCGGGCCTGGTACATGATGGGCATGTGTGGCTGGATGCCGTTGGGGTCTGGATCTCGGTGATTGGCATGATCCAGCTCATAGTTCGTCCCGATAGTAGAGCATACAGCCACCCGGTTGGAAAGGGTGGTGTGTAAGTTTGCCAGCACCTCCGTCAGCACCCCCATCGGGTCGGAGCCGTGGTCGCCATAGTAGAGGTACAACCAGCCGTCCACCTCGTAGTTGGACATCTCATCCACGGCGGCGTGAAGGATCTGGCGCTTCTCCGCGGTGGAGATGTCCTCTTGTAAGTAATCGAGCAGGCCGGGATAGATACAGGCGTCCATGCAGCGCCGGGCCGGGACGCTGCACGCTACGCACCAATTGATAATGTCGGCCAGCGTCACAGGGGATGTTCCCCGCTCCCTGCTGGCCACGGTCGGCTTGCTGATTCCAAGCCGTTTTGCCAGCTTTTCCTGGCTGAGCCCGGCTTTTGCTCTTGCCATTTCGAGCGCCTTTGCCACTTGCAAGTCATATTCGTTCATAATTGCCTCCTTTTTACCGATTCGACACAATATTTCTTATAGATTCTTTCCCATCTTCTATGATATAACAATTATGTAAAAAATTTCCATCGCAGGAGGTAAAAAATTATGGCTGTTATTATGTATGTACCCGACGATATGGAGATCATCGACGGGATGCCCGCATCAAAACCAAAAGACCCGGATCGCGTCCGGGCCCCGTGGGAGGAATGACCATGCCAACTGATACCATGCTGCTGGACTACGTCCGAAACCGCACACTCAATCTTGTGTACACGCTATCCAATTATGCCGCTGATCCGGACGTCTACGACGAGCTGCTGCGCATTGCCCAGCAGGCCAAAGACGATGCTGACTCCGGCATTGACCCCGGCGACCGGCTGGATTGCATCAATGGCCGTGTCGTCGAGCTGTGACATCTTCCCCGTCGTCAGCCCGGCGGCGGGGAATGCTTTTGTGTCCACAGTGGACACATTTTAATAGCCGAGTCTCATAAACTTACTGTTCGACATATGTGATTTCATGTTTGCCAATGCTCTTTCTCGAACTTCTGGAGATGCCGCCATAAGGCTATCGTAAGCGTCAAAAAATGCAGCCAAAGATTTTTTGTATTCGGTCATTGTCTTTAATTTCAAATCGATTTTTTTGTTATCCCCCTTCAACCGAATTACTGCGTTTTCGGAAGAGGCAGCTTTTCGAAGCATCTCGATTTCTTTTGAGTCTGCAAAACCGTCTATTTTTTCCCATGTATAAATATTTTTTGTCCAAACTTCCGTAACAACTTGAGAAAATTTTTGCGTAGTGTCTAGGCCTTTTTGGTAGACTTCACCGTCAACAGAATAGACAACCTGGTTCATAAAAAGCCAGCTTCCTGAATACGAACAGTACATCATTCGCATGGGCTCAATCCCATTTTTTTCTGAAATGCAAAAATACGGCATCGCAAAATTTGACTGGTCAGATATAGGCCATCCAGCCCACAAATAGCAATCATAATTTTCCACATCGTCATGCTCTTTGTACAATCCAGCATTCAGCTTTTCCGTTAATTTTGCAACTTGCAAATCTTCCAGCTCTTTTTGCGCTGCTTGCAACGTTTCATAATTGGAAACCATGGCTTTCCACTCGTCCGGAAGGGAATCATAAGTACCCTGTGCGTTTGCAATTGCCGTGGCGCTTTCCAACGTGATCGGCCCGATCTGATTGATCTGCGCTTCCACCTGTTCCGGAGTGGTGGCCTCGTTTTCCTCCTCCAACTGCGCCAGCGAGGTATACCCGGCGGGGCTCAGTGCCATTGTAGGCAGGGCAGCTCCGGCCAAAGTTGCCGCAATGCACAAACCGGCAACCATAGTTTTGCCAATTTTCACAAGTTTCATGATTCTTTCTCCGTTCTCTTGATTTTTTATCATCATGGTTGTAATATAAAACCATGAAATACAACTTAAAGGAGTGTTATGAATGTCTGACAACGAATTTTTAGCCCTTTTGCGGGAACATCCGGAACTTTGGAAACTCGTACTGCGCACCCTTCAAGGGTTTGAAAAGGCCGTTGTCGGACATCGCGGTTGACCTTTTTGCTTCAAATCCATATAATGACGGTAGTACGAATGTTTATTCACTTTCAGAAAGGAGAACTATATGCTTGATGCTCTTCGAGAAAAACTTTTCCCTGAATCACCTGAACCTGTTCCCTCGGCTGTTACCTGCGGAATCACAGGAGGGATGCACACTTATCGGATTTCGCTGCGCGAAGAATGCAACAACCCTTCGGAAGTCGCTGAAATCGTAGATGCAGTGATTCGCATGATGAAGGAAAAGAAAGTTTCTTTGCAGACTGCCATGTATCTGCCCGAAGCCTTGCACGATGAGCTCGAAAAGAGCTTTTACATTCAAGTCTTTACCAGCATTTTGGCACCGTTACCGAACGATGGTGACGATCAGCGCGACGATGGAAACGGCCAAGGCCAAAACTGACAGTGCATTTGCAAACCGCAGCTCGCTTTTCCGGCGGGCCAGATATTGCAGATACAGTTTTCCGTTTTGCGAGATTTTGTATGTGCCTTTCGGGCTGATTCCATTGGAACAGTCCGGCTCATAATCGACCAGGCCCAAATCGCATAAACTTTTAAGCCTTGTCGGCCAATCGCCGGTATTCTCTACCGTTTTTTGCGAAAGCAGGCGCAGATCTTCCAGCTCTTCGGGAGACAGCACCAGCGTTGAAAAATCCGGGATGTTTGCATGGTCCACGATCCTCATCCTTCTTTCTTGCTGCTCTCCAACACGGCCAGCGCGGCGGCCTTGGCTGCTGCACGTGCTTCCGGTGTTGCACTCTTGTAGGCCACTTCAATGTCGGCCCATTCTCTTTCGAGCTCGCCTTGCCCGGCGGGCTCTTTTTTTGTGCCCATCAGCTCCTCAACTGAGATGCCAAAATAATCGGCAATCTTTTTTCTGCTTCCCATTCTTGGCATAGAGCCGTTTTTCCAGTATGTTGTCGCAGAATTTGAAAAGCCTAGTTCTTCAGCAACAGTTGCAGGCGATTTTGCTTTTTTAGCACACTCCACCAAAAAATTTTCCCAAAACAAATTTATTCACCACCTTTTGTGCATTACGCCAAATTCTTAGAATTTCATAGGTTCTTATTGAAATCTAAGAAATTCTAAGTTATAATACAGATGTACTCAAGAGCGAGACCCCATCTCAGACCGCTTGAGTGCTCATGGGTTCCTCCTGAATGCTGCTTTGCGCTTCAGATGCCCCTACCGCGCGACGGGCCTCAGCCATAGACCCGAAACGACCGCAAAAACGCCGTACCTCGTTTTTGCGTATACCGCCCCCATCTTGACCGTGGGGGACGGTCACACATTGCCGAGATTTTGGGCGCATGTGATCGAGTGTAATTGATTCCGCAAATCTATTATAACCCGATTGCACCCGCTTGGCAATGTTTTTTGTGGTCAAAATACGAACAATTATTCACAGGTGAGGTAAAAAAAAATGCAGACAACCGTTACGCCGGAGTGGGAATGCGAGGTCCGGAAGCGGATGAAGATTCTCGGTGTGAAGAATTACACCGTTTTGGCCGAGAAGACCGGATACAGCGAGAGCACCGTCCGGAAATACATGTGCGGCTGTTATACCAACGACAACCCCCGCGTGGGAATCGAGCAGGCGCTTGGGATGAGGTGACAAAATGACAAGGAGTGCAATATTTGCCCGTTTTATGTGTTTTGTCGTGGGCGTGTGCCTCGGCATTTTCGTGATCACGGCTGCTTCCCGGCCACAGAAGAAGGTCCTGCTGGGCTGGGTCGTCTATCTGCTTGTGGTTTTGGCCCTGGCTTATCGAATCGGAGGTGCATTGCTGTTATGACCTGTTACATTTTCGCGGACCTGTTGGTTCTGCTGGGGCGCGATGCTTATCACGCCCAGATGACCGAAACGTTGTTCCTGCTGTTCCTGCTGGCGCCGATCGTGGCCGGTGCGCCGTATCTGCTGGCCCGGTGGGACGCATACAAGCGCGCTGACAACGCCCGGCGGCGGGCAGCGCAGCGGCGGCGGATGGAAAGGATGGCGAAGTGATATGGGTGCTCCAGGAAGATACACCCGCATCTGCGAGGACTGCGGGGTCGTGATGGAGAATGTAGGTGCAACGCGCCGGTTCTGCCCGGCGTGTCTGGCCAAGCGCAGCACGGAGAAGGCGCGCAACGCTGAACGCGCTAAGCGGGTCGAATGGAAAGAGTGGGAGGCTCAGAGGAGAGTGGAGCAGGAACTGCGGAAGGCGTTCCCGCACCCTCCGAAGCCGACCGCAGAGAACAGCATCCAGGCTGTCAATGCCCGCGCGGAAGCGGCTGGCCGCACTTACGGCCAGCAGGTGCTATTTGAACGCAGACAGATGGAGTTGAAAGACCGTGGCGAAATCTAGCCGAACCGAAGCGTGGCACGACAGCTACAAGGCCATTTTTGACCGGTATGGTTGCATCCGGCTGACGCTGGAGCAGGTCAGCGTGTGCATGGGGATCCCGTCCCGGTATGTGCGCAAGCGCTACCCGAACGGCTGGACCAATATGTCCGGCGGCGAGGGCAGGGGCAAGGGAAACACCATCCGGCTCGATGTCTTACTTGACCAGGAATTTAGGACGTACTGAAGGAGGAATTATTATGGAAGTTTTTGGAACTCCATTTGTTTGCACCAATGGCTTATATGGCGAACCGCCTCTTCTTGTGATGCCAGCTCCACCCAAGGGCAACGATCGAAACTCCGCCCCGTCGGGCAATCCGCCTACCATCGACCCGAAAACGCTGCGGCCTGTGGCACACTGGGAGGAAATTCCAGGCTCCTATGAGATCTGTGCCTGGAAAAACGGCTCATGGCATGTACCAGCAACCCGTTGCTCGAACCCGGAATGTGGAGAGATAAACCCATGTGGCCTTAAAACGCCATTTTGCCCGATGTGTGGATTCAGAATGGAGGACGTGCCGTATGACACTTGATGAAAAAATGGAAGCAACGAACCCTGTGATAACGAACGAGCTTTCCCTGGCGGGTGATCCGCTCAGCCCGGAAATGATCGCCCAGATGGTTAAGGACAGCGTGGAGCGCGGCCAGCCCAACCGGGAGCTGTCCACGGCGAGCAGATACCTTCTGCTGGCCGCAACGAACATCTGCGAAGAGGCATTCCGCAACTTTTCCGGCTTTCTGGATCACTTCCAGAGCGACGAGGCCGAGTATTGGGCGCTGGACGCTAAGAAAGCCATGGATCAGACCCACCGTGTGCTCAGCGTCCTCGCCGAGATCGAGGGGCTGGATATTCCCTGACTCATTCCCACCACTGGCGGCAGGTGGTTAAACAAGAGCCGCTGCCAGCGCGAAAGCGCACAAAGAATATTTTGGAGGTACGACACATGAAAAATCTGAAGGTCAAGATCACATTTGTAGAACCGATTCTGGGCACCTGGCCCAATAATCCGAACATTGCCCGCGATTATATTGCAAGCAATCCTCCGGACGCTTCCACCATTGAGGATGAAGTGGCTGCCGTGGGTGCGGATGCGGTGGCTGACAAAGGAATGACCGTTTTCCCGCGGGATTCGGCAGGCACTCCGATTTTGTACGATTACCAGATTAAGGGATTTTTTAAAGATTCTTGCGGTATGTTGTCCAGAATCGGCGGCAAAACAGAGACCGGTAAGAAGAAAGCCGTGAACGAAAGTGGCAAGCTGACGGCCTACAAGAAGGTCATTGACGGCTTGATTTTCGTGCAACCCCGTATGATTCCCATTCATGTGAACGGCGAAATTGGCGAGTGCCAGCGCCCGCTTCGCGCACAGACCGCCCAGGGCGAACGTGTCAGCCTTGCCAACAGCGAAGAGATCCCGGCGGGCTCAACCTGCGAATTTGATGTTTTGTGCTTTGATGACAGCCACGAAAAGGCTGTCCGCGAATGGCTCGACTACGGCATCCTTCGCGGTATTGGCCAGTGGCGCAATTCCGGCAAAGGCCGTTTCAGCTATGAGATTATAGAATAAAAACAGCGCGCAATGGCGTGGCACGGCCTAGCTTGGATCAGCCCGGCGGGGCAAAGGCATGGAAAAGAGCAGCCAGGCGAAGCAAGGGCATGGAAAAGAGCGGCCAGGCAAAGCAAAGGCATGGAAAAGAGCAGCCAGGCGAAGCAAGGGCTACGATTAGCGCCGCGTAGCAATGCAATGGCACTGAACTGTTACGAGTAGAGTAGCAAAGGCAAAGAGTCGCAAAGAATCGCAAAGGCTCCGATGATGGCAGGAGGGTAAATAAAAGCCATCACAAGCGCGAAAGCGTAAAAATATTTTTTTAGAAACGAGGTATTGAAAAATGAGCTGTGAAAAATGCAGATTGAACGAACACCACACGTTCCGGCGCGAGTATAGCCGCGACGCCAAACAGATGGGCCGGGCCATGTACAACATGCTGCTGAACGGCCCGCTGGATAAGTCGCAGGCGATCCTCACCGTGCAGGAAACGCGGGACGCCTGCTCCTACTGCCGCTCTCTGGTTGAGAAGGCCATCCGGGAGTTTGCGTTTTCCTGCATCCCGGAAGACATCCCTGATGACGCGGAGGACGTTGTGGACGAGCCCACGGTCGGCGAAGTGATGCTCTGAAAGGACGGTCAAGATGCCAACGAAATCAAACTCCCGGCGGCGTGGGTCGTCTGCGGGCGTTTCTGGCGGGGTTTTGACTGAGCCGATTCGTTTCCCGGTCAATGGCCCGAAGCCCCGCGAGATCAAGCCGGAGGAGTGCGTGGTGCGCGTTACCGCTGCCTGCGAGGATGGAATCCGCGTTGTGGTGCTCCCGAAGGAGTCTGCCGTGCGGGATATCCTCAACGAGACATACGGCCCGCTGGGATGGGGCGACTCGTACTACTACACAAAAAATTGGTGGAGATGCCAGCTCGAAGTGCTCTCCCCTGTCAATGGTCTTCCGGTGCGGAAGGACGCCGGGCCGATGTGCCTGCCCTCCGCCGACGTGGACCGGATGCAGGAAAACACCAGCTTCCTCCGCGCGGCGGCACTGTTCGGCGTCGCGGAGGACGTGATGGACCTGAAGCCCATCGCCCTGAAGAGCGAGCAGGTCCCGGTGGTGAAGGACCAGCACGGCGTATGGCGCGCGGCGGAAAAGCTCACGGTTGACCGTTTTGCCCGCGCTGAAGACGGACACGTCCACATGGTGCAGTTTGCACTGGCCAGCGGGAAGAAAGTCTTATGGGACGAGGCGACGTTGTAGGAAGCCTCCCGGTCGTCTATGACCCAACCCGGCGGGAAATCGTTGCGGAAAACTTAGCGGAATTTGTGAAAACACAGATCCGCCAGAAGCTGGACGACCTGGCACATGGCTCTCCGCTGCGGCTGACGCTCACCGTGGAGCGGCAGCGGAAAAAGCGCTCGCTGGAGCAGAACCGTATGATGTGGGCGCTGCTCACCATCATGGCCGACACGTACAACGCCGGGAAAGCGGGCGGCACTACCCCGGAAGCCTGTTACATCGAGATGCTCGAAGAATACGGCCTCGAATATGACTTTCTGGAGCTTCCGGTGGCCGCCGTGCCCATCCTGCGCAAGGCATATCGGCTGGTATACGTGGTAGAGCTGCTGGACAACGAGCGCTGCACTGTCAAGGCGTCGATGGGTTCCAGCAGCTTTTCCACCGCTCAGATGACGGCCTTTATCGACGGCATTTTTGACCGTCTGGCCGAGATGGGCGTCAACGACCCGAATGTGACACGATATTGGCAGGAATGGCAGGAGGTGCCGAGGTGGAAAAAGAGAAAATCGTAACTCCCGAAAGCAGTATTTACATTGATGGGATTCAATTGGTTCGCCGCCTGCTTGTTTGTGCAGAAGAATTGGCAGTACATGACATCCGCGAAGAATTCCCCGGAATTATGAGAGCATTGGATATGGTCTGGGATGAGTGTTACAGATCTTCTTCGGGCACTGAAAAAGGAGACCAAAAGTCTCATGACTAAGTCAATCATGCAATCCCGGCGGGAGTGTTATGTCTGCCGGATGAAGTACAACGTGTCCACCGTGGACATGCTGGAAGAGCACCATGTGCTCAACGGCCCGCTGCGGCCGGTGGCCGAAAAGTATGGCCTGAAGGTCTGGCTGTGCCACCGGCACCACAACGAGCCGGGGTACAGTGCCCATTTTGACCACCACCTTCGGCTCGACCTCAAAAAGCAGGCCCAGCAGGATTTTGAGGACCTCTATGGACACGACCGCTGGATGGCGGAAATCGGAAAGGACTATCTGAAATGCTCAACATTGTAGCGATCATGGGGCGGCTTGTCGCAGATCCCGAACTGCGGACCACCGCCAACGGCATTAACGTGTGCAGCTTCCGTATCGCCTGCGACCGGAACTTTGTCTCTCAGGGGCAGGAACGGCAGGCGGATTTTATCGACATCGTGGTCTGGCGGCAGGCGGCTGATTTTGTCTGCAAGTATTTCCAGAAGGGCAGCATGATCGCCGTGGACGGCGCATTGCAGAGCCGGAATTACAAGGACAAGCAGGGCAACAGCCGCACGGCTGTGGAGGTCGTGGCGAACCATATCAGCTTTGCCGGGCCCAGCAAGAAGCCCGGCGGGCAGGCCGTGGATGACGGCGGCGAAGCACCGCCCAAAGACTACCGGGAGCCCGCACCGGCATATTCTCAAGGCTCCGCTGACGATTTCGCTGTGATCGACGACAACGATGACCTGCCGTTCTGACCCTCTTGGGGGGGGGGTAACTTGTGAAAAACACTACCAAAAAACAGAGTTATATTATGATCCTCGACTGGATGGTCGATAAGTACAAGCTCAAGGGCAACGAGCTGCTGGCCTACGCGCTGATCTATGGATTCAGCCAGGATGGCGAGAGCGAGTACAAGGGCAGCTTCAGCTATCTTTCCCGGTGGCTGGGAGCCGACCGTGCAACAATAATCCGGGTGCTCAAGCGGCTGGAAAGCAAAGGTCTGCTCACAAAACGGCAGGAACTTGTGGCCGGTCAGATGGTCAACCGGTACGTTGCCGAGGTCCCCGAAGAGGTCCAGAAGACGGTCGAAAGCAAGGACGATGCACCCGAAAATCCGGCGGAATCTCACCCGCCTGACCAGTGGCAAAACGCCACTAGTCGCAAAACGCCACTAGTGGCAAAATGCGACGGGGACCAGTGGCAAAACGCCACGGGGGGTAGTGGCAAAACGCCACCCAGTAATACTACTGGGTATACTACTGGGTATACTACTCCTTCGTGCGCGCGAGGCGCACAAGGGGGCGAACCTACCCCGAAGGATGTTTTCACGGAGTATGCCGGAACGGACAAGCCTCTGCTGGATGCTCTGACCCGGTTCGACGCATACCGGGCATCCCGGCGGGGCAAGGTATGGGACGCCCAGGCGGCACGAGCGGTGTGCGACAAGCTCACCCAGCTGGCAGATGAATCAAAAACAACAAAACGCACAGAGTACATGATCGCCAGCATCATGCAGAGCATCGAGGCTGGATGGAGCGTCCTGGACCACCCGAAGAGCTGGGGCGGTGCACCGAAGCTGAGAAAGACAGTGGACCGGCCCGAACCCAGCGGAAACGATTTTTTGAAAAACGCTGCACACCGGCGGTCACTCGCCCGGAAGTGCGGATAGAACCAAAACGGAGGAACCCACAATGAGAAATATGGCTAAGATCGCGATCATCAATCTCAAGGGCGGCGTCGGAAAGTCCGTCACCGCCTGCAACCTGTCCTGCATCCTGGCTGGCATTCATTCCCGGCGGGTGCTGGTCATGGATCTGGACAAGCAAGCCAACACGAGCAAATTCTTCAAGCGGTTTTCGGACACGGAAGATACGATGGGCGACGTGCTGGAACTCAGAGTCAAGCTGCCCGACGTGATCCAGCAGACCGATTTTTCCGGCGTTGACATTGCACCCAGCAACATGAGCATGCTGCTGGCCAACAAAAACGTGATGTTCGACGTCCGGCGCCCGCAGGCCGACCGGCTGAAGAACGCTCTCGAACCGCTGCGAAACGATTACGATTACTGCATTTTTGACTGCCCGCCCGACATCGACATGGCTACCATCAACGCTCTGGTTGCTGCTGATTACGTCATCATCCCGGTGGATTGCGACGAGTGGGCGCTGGATGGGCTGGCCGAGATCATGGATCAGGTGCGGGACATCCAGCACGGATACAACCACGAGCTTGCCGTGATGGGTGTGCTGGCCACCAAGTATTACCGGTGCCTGTATTCGACACAGGCTATCAATCAGATCGCGCATCTTGACATCCCGGCTTTCCGAAACGAGGACGGCAGCGTGATGCGCATCAACAACAGCGTCCGGGTCAAGGAAGCAAAATCGGCACATGAGCCGCTGTACAAGTTCGCACCCAAGTGCAAGCCTGCCGAACAGTACAAAAATCTGGCAGTACGTGTGATGCAGATCGTGGAGGGTGAATGAGATGAAGTTGGTCGATATTGAGCCTATTGTCGCCGGATGGAAAGATGCCGCAAAAGATGCCAAGAGCCGTTCGGAAATATACGAAAAAACTGAAACGTCTGATGGATTAGTTATTACAGCGGTCATAGACGAAGCTGCAAATCTGGTAATGGGAATGGCGGAAGATCTTGAAAAAGCCCCCTCAATTACGACGAAAGACATTGTAAAAAGACTGTGGAATAACGTGAAAGATGTACTGCCGCCAGAATCCGAGGACGTATTGGTAGCGTGTGCGGACGGAGACCGATTGATTGCTTTTTGGCAAAGCTCTTGCGGAGAAGAAAGAAAACGAGACTGGATGGAAAGCAGGGAGTGCATTCCGTTGAATGACGTTACCCATTGGATGTGGATTCCAGAACCGCCGAAAGGAGAACAAAAATGAGCAGCATGGGATTATTGAGCGGCCTGCTGCATACGCAGGGATCCGACCCGGCGGGGTCTGGGATGCAGGTGGTCATGATCGACCGCAAAAACATCATCATCAACCCGGACAACCGGAAGATCTATCGCATCGGGGACGTGTCCCGACTCAAAGAAGACATCAAGACCAACGGCATCCGCCAGCCGCTGGAAGTGGTGGAGCTGGATGGTGGCAATTACAAGCTGATTGGCGGAGAGCGGCGGTTGACCGCCTGCGAGGAGCTGGCCAGAGAGGGCGATACACGGTTTGGGGCTCTCCCCTGCGTCATTCTCAAGCTCAAGTATGGCGATGACGAAAAGATCGCGCTCATCACGGCCAACGCAACCGCCCGTGATCTGACGGACGGTGAACGGTTGGCGCAGTATGAGACGCTCAAGGAGATTTTGACGCGGCGAAAGAGCCTCGGTGGGCTGAGCGGAAAAGTCCGTGATGAGCTGTGCAGGATACTGGGATTGAGCACCGGTGCAGCGGCCCGGCTGAACGCGATCTCGGAAAACTGCAGCGATGATACCAAGCGGGAGCTTCAGGCCGGGGAAATCACTCTGATGGGCGCATACCGGCGGGCACAAGAGATCATTGCAGAGCGGATGGCGCAGCAGGAAGCAGCCAAAGCCCCAAAACGGGATGAACCGGTGTATGAAAAGCCGGTCGTGTTCGACTGCAAACCGGAGTCTTCGGTAACGATACCGAAACAGGAGCAGGAATACCCAGAATGGGTAATCGAATCTGCAAAAGAAGTGTGCGCACTTGATTGGGTGAAATCAGCCCCTATGTTTACAGCCGAAGCTCTTGTGGCCGCAAAAGGCGGAGTGTGTGGAGGAAGTTTACAAAATGGTTTTGTCGACTTTGATAGCAGAAAAGTTCGTTTTTGGTGGTCCGGACATGGAGAATACTGCTTCACATGGGCAGGGTTTGTGAAATTCTGTGTTGAAAAAGGACTTGCTGAAAAGCCCACCAAAACCCATGGCTTGCCAGAGAAAACCGCAGAGTCCCGTGGGAAGGACACGCTGCGAAAGCTGGCGGAAAAAGAAATAAGTCAAAAAGCCTTATGGGACTTTGACCGCAATCTGTTTATTTTTCAGCTGGATTTTTATAAGCATTCTCTCCCCGGCGGGGCGGAACTGTACCGCATGGAAGATAGGCAGAAGGATGAGCATAAACGATATGCGATCATACTGCAAGATTACGAGTTTTTCACATCCGGCTGGGAAACTTACGAGGAAGCAGTCGAAAGCCTTGTCCGATACCTAAACCTGAAATAAACAAGGAGGAACCACAATGGAGCCGCTGACGCCAAGAGAATTTCGGAAACTGTATGCTATTCCTTACGACATCGAAAAGCGTCAGCGGCGCATTGAACAGCTCGAAGCAATCCAGGCCGAAGGCCCGCAGAGCGCCTCCGATGTGGTCAAGTCTTCCAGCGGTGAGGGGAACGCCTGCATCTTGAGTCACGCGACCGTGACCGGGACGGACATTTCCTTCACCCGGCGGGAAGATGAGATCAAGCGGCTCAAGCGGACCAACGTCCAGCAGCGGAAAAAGTACATGTATGGCCTGAGCCTTATTGAAAGCTGCGATGACTGCGAGTTGCGGGCGCTGCTCACGGCAGTCTGCACGGAGGGAAAAAAACCGCAGATCGTGGCGGTCGAGCTTATGGAGCAAGGCGTGGACATCGGCCCGGAAGCGATCCGGCGTCGGGTCGAACGGTGGATAAACCAGAATGTGAGGTAGAAAACTATGGAAAACGAAGAATGCAATATGCCGCCCAATCCGTATGATTGCTGGAATTGCAAAACAGCTGTTCATTTTTGGGAGGTTGGCGGAAAGAATCAAGAGATAATGTGCGAAAATCATAATTGTCCACGCTGGAAAGCTGAACATGGAGGAAAAAATGAATGACCAAGAAAAGCTTTTCTTTTTGGCGTGCTATGCGCTTAGAGGATTTGCAAAACCCTCAACTGTATATCGCATTTTTCACAATGCTATTCCCATCAAGCGCGCGCTCTATTATTTGGGAAAATGGGAAGGAAAGGGATTTTATGGCGACGGCGTGAGCGAATGGTCAGGCCGATTTTACACATCTAAACTGCCAACTCAATATCGTGAACTTTTGGAAGGTGTAACTCCTATACCAATAGAGGATTATGATAACGATTACTTTGCCTCTTCCTTGATTGCCGGATATTTTCTGCCAGAAAAAGGAGAAACCCCTGACTATGCTTACATTAACGAGAGACGTTACCAATTGAGTGGAAAATCAATTTGCAGAATGTGCGGGCAAGATCTTCCACGGAAATGCCTGTTTTGCGAGTATTATTTCCCATTTGATGCTGATTCCGGCGGGTGCAGTGCAACTATGAAAAAAACGAAAAAAGATGCTGAATGCAAATTTTTTTGCGAACAAAACAATTGGACATATAGTTGGAGGCAGTACACTATAAGAAACAAACCTCAAAAAACCAACGGAAAAACGTGAAAGCCGTGTCCGGTTTGTCCGGTTTGTCCGGTTTGCCCGATTTGTCCGGAATGTCCGGTTTTGATGTGCTATAATCAAAATGCGGTTATTGGGTGAGATCCCAAGCGGCCGCTCATTGTGGATTCAGACTTCCCGGCGGGAATCATAGTGCGGTCGAATCTTCCCGCACTCAATGGGACCAGCGCCGTCCGCTCCAAAACCCAGCGGCGCATGACGAACAAGATATCACATCCACCCGGCGGGGTGTCCAAAGTGGACACATTTCAAAAAACGAAAGGAGCTGCACAATCATGGGGAACGTTATGGAGAACCTGATCGAAACCATTTACAAAACGATTGACGTGATAAAAACATTGGGCGGCATCCTTTCTAAACTCTTCCGAACGAAATCTAGGTGCTGGATGCGGAAAAACAAGAAAATCGTAATGATGCGGCGGCATTCCCGCTGCCGCTTTGTAAAGAAGACCTGTCACAAGATGCGGCATCGTGAGCCGCGGGCAGAGATCGGAGGAACCGGCTGTATCTAAGGCGCGCCCGACCTGCTATTCGGCGAACACCTGCTGCTGATACCATCGGGTGAAAGATCACTTAAAAATTTACGGCGGCTTTTTAAGCAGCTGCAAAATGCCGCCGTTTTTATGTCGCTTTAGCTCAACCGGAAGAGCTGACGGCTCATAACCGTTTGGTTGCAGGTTCAAACCCTGCAAGCGGCATTCTATAAATTCCCGTAGTTCAAGTGATGGAACAGCGGTCTCCAAAACCGCAGGCTGCAGGTTTGAGCCCTGCCGGGAATGCCAGGCGCGCACCCTTTGAGGGGGCGGCGCGAATAGCGGGGCATCCAGCCGCGAAAGTTCTGGATGCAGCGGAACCTTATCTCTTGAGCCTCCTGGCGAAATTGATATGCGGTGGAATGCAAGGTTCCGCTTATTTTTATGTGTCTGTAGCGCAGTTGGTAGCGCGCCTGCTTTGGGAGCAGGAGGACGCGAGTTCGAACCTCGCCGGACGCATTAAGGGAAAATATATGACCGAACGATTATTGAATTGGCTCAAGGGCCTGATTGCATCCGGCAATGTGCATTCGTTCTACTGCTCTTCGCAGTGGGTGCGGCTGTCGCATGAGGTGCTGGACATGGACAAGCACGAGTGCCAGATCTGCAAGCAGCGCGGGCGATACCGGCGCGCCGACCTGGTCCATCATGTCAATCATGTCAAGGACGCACCGGAAAGGGCGCTGGACATCTGGTATACAGATGCAGACGGCAACCGGCAGCGCAACCTTATCAGTGTATGCAAGGACTGCCACGAGACGGTCTGCCATCCGGAGCGGATGCGCAGATGCAAAAGCGCTCCGCCGTTGACGCGCGAGCGCTGGGACTGACCGGCTGTGTCAGCCTTTTTTCCCTGCCCGGTGTCCACAGTGGACACCCCCCTCCCGAAAAAACGGGGTGAGCGGGTCGGGGCCTTACTCGTGGTGTTTCTCGACTTTCCAGCTTTCCTCTCGCGCGCACGTGCGCGCGGGAATCGTTGTGATGTTGCACAAATTTTGACGAAAGGATGATTCCATGATGAAAACGGCGAAACCGCCCTCTCTTACTGCGGCTTGCAAAAAGTACAGCAAAGAATTAAAGGAAATCGAGGATGCGGCAAAAGAAGCGAACTGCGATACAAACTTTTTGTACCGCTCGACGCTCGACCGCTATCTTATTCTGATAGAACTTTTGGTAAAGGCAGAAGAGGACATTAAAAAGAACGGCCTGACCCTCAAAAAAGTCACACCAAAGGGTGCCGAAATGGAAATCGCCAATCCTGCTATCCAGATCTATAACCAGACGGCCAGCGCGGCAAACTCCACCGTTTCGACCCTGCTGCGCGTCATCCAGCAGTTCAAATTTATGGTGGCGAATGCCGGTGAGGACGATGACCTCTAACATTCCCCCGGAGATTTTGGAGTACATCGAGCAGGTGGAGGCCGATAATCCTCGCGCCTGCCGGGAGCAGCATGCGCTTGTTGCGCTTGTGCGGCGCATTTTTGAAACAGAAGACGTTTATGTGGATACCGAGCGAATGCGGAAATATTTCCGACTCGCCCGGTATTTTCCGTATGACAGGCTTTTTCCGTGGCAGACCTTTGCGCTGGGGTTGTGGTTGTGCACCTACCGCGCAGACAATACCCCTCGCTTCAAAACGCTGTTTGCAATGGTGGGCCGTGGCGCGGGCAAAGACGGCGTGATCGCCATTTCTTCGGCGGCGCTTATCAGCCCATACAATCCGGTCCCGCATTACAATGTGGACATCTGCGCTAACAACGAGGAGCAGGCTGTCACTCCCGTCAAAGATATTGTGGAAGCGCTGGAGAATCCGACGTGGGAAGCCAAGTTGTCAAAATTTTACTACCACACAAAAGAGATCCTTCGGGGCCGCAAAAACCTGGGCGAGGTCAAAGGCCGAACCAACAACCCGAAGGGCCGTGACGGTATGCGTTCCGGTGCAGTCATCTTCAACGAGGTCCACCAATACCAGAATTACGACAACATCAAAGTCTTCGTCACCGGCCAGGGCAAGGTTGCAGAGCCGCGCGTGGGCTTTTTTACTTCCAACGGCGACGTCAGCGACGGCCCGCTGGACGACTATCTTGCACGAGGCCGCAGGATTCTGTTTGAGGGCGAGGCAGATGAGGGCTTTTTGCCGTTCATCTGCTGCCTGGACACGAAAGACCAGGTGCACGATGAAAACAATTGGTGCATGGCAAACCCCTCACTTCCTTACCTGCCCCACCTGATGCAGGAGATCCGGGACGAGTACCGCGACTGGCGGGAACGCCCGGAACAGAACGGCGATTTTATCACGAAACGCATGGGCATCCGGGACGGTGCCAAAGAGATCGCCGTCACCGACTACGAAAAGGTCAAGGCCACCAACACCCCCCTGCCCGATTTGGCTGGGTGGAGCTGCACGGTGGGCATCGACTATGCCGAGTTGAGCGACTGGGCGGCGGTCAACCTCCACTTCCGGCGCGGCGACAAGCGCTTTGACATCAATCACGCCTGGATCTGCGCACAGAGCAAAACGCTGACCCGCATCAAGGCCCCGTGGAAAACGTGGTGTGATATGGGCGTGTGCACCTATGTGGACGATGTGAGCATCTCCCCGTATCTGCTCACGGATTACATCCGGGATTCCGGGCGTATCTACAACATCAAAAAGCTGGCGCTGGATAACTTCCGTTACACCATGATGGCCGAAGCGTTGCAGAGCATCGGCTTTGACGCAAAGGACAAGACCCGCGTAAAGCTAATCCGTCCTAGCGACATCATGCAGGTGGACCCGGTGATCCAGGACTGTTTCGACCGGGGCTTTTTTACCTGGGGCGATTTGCCACAGCTGCGCTGGGCAGTAAACAACACAAAACGTGTGCGCAGCAGCCGCAGTCAGGGCGTGGATACCGGAAACTTCGTTTATGCGAAGATCGAGGCAAAATCCCGAAAAACAGACCCCTTCATGGCCTTGGTAGCTTCCATGGTCATCGAAACCGAGCTGGGCACCGGACAAGTTCAGCTCCCCAAAATCGGAGCAATATGGTGGTAAGGAGTTCAAACCATGTCATTTTCCGAAAAAGTAAAAGAGCTCTTCGGATTTCAGAAATCCGATGGGCTCAAGCTCCCCGCGCAGCATGTAGATGAGACCAATGTGCCCATCAACGCTTCGGCTGTAAAAACCTCCCTTGCCGACTGGATGACCTGTTGGGAAGAATACCGCCTGCGGGATCTGGCGTTCGATTGCTGCGTGAACCTCATCGCAAAAGCCATTGCAAACTGCGAGTTCAAGACGTTCGAGCGCGGACAAGCCGTAAAAAAAGATTACTATTACATGCTCAACGTGGAGCCGAACGTCAACGAAAACAGCACGGCGTTCTGGCAAAAGGTCATCTACCGGCTTTATAAAAACAATGAGGCGCTGATCCTCGCCACCCAGCGCGGCGGCATGCTGAATCTGGTCGTGGCAGACAGCTGGACGAAGCCGGAATACTTTCCGACGGCGGAAAACATCTACCGGCAAATCCAGGTGGGCGATGAACCGTACACCCGCGACCTGAAGGAAAGCGAAGTCATCCACCTAGTGCTCAACAGCGCCGATGCAAAGGCGGTGGTGGATGCGCTCTATGCCAGTTACAACAAGCTGCTGGAAGCGAGCATGAAAAATCACAGCTGGAATGCTGGCAAGCACATGAAAGTGCATGTTTCGCAGGTCGATTCCGGGAAGGACAATTTTGAAGAGCTGTTTGCGCAGCGGTTGAACCAGCTGTACAAGCCGTTCCTGCAAAATGATTTTGGCGTTCTGCCGGAATTTAACGGTTACGACTTCCAGCAGTTTTCGGAATCAGGCAAGACCGGCGACACGCGGGATATCCGGGCGCTTGTGGACGACATTTTTTCTTTCACGGCGCGGGGATTTGGCATCCCGCCCGTCCTAGTGCAGGGCGAAGTTGCCGGGATCAGCGACGTGGTCACGCATTGGCTCACTACCTGCATCGACCCGCTGGCGGCACAGATCAGCGAGGAGCTGAACCGCAAACTGTATGGACGCTGGGTCTGGCAGCGCGGCGACCGCGTGAACGTGGACACCTCGACCATCCAGCATTTTGATATCCTGAGCAATGCGGACAAGATCGAAAAAATCGTGGAAAGCGCAGCATGGAGCATCAACGAGCTGCGTGAAAAGATCGGAGATTCCGCCATTACAGAGGACTGGGCAAACATCCACTGGATGACCAAAAACATTGCAACGGTCGAAGCCATTGCCCGCAATGCCGCGACCGAAGCCAACAAAAAGGAGGACAAGAACAGTGCCTAAACCGTATTTTGATATGCAGCAGAGCGGCGAGGAAGCCAATATCTATATTTTTGGCGACATTACCAGTTTCCGGGGCATCGAAAATGATGTCAGCGCCTATCACCTGGCCAACCAGCTGGAGCAGGCCGGAAACCTAGCCGAGATCAACGTCCATGTGGACAGCTATGGCGGCGAGGTTTCGGAGGGCTTTGCGATCTACAACGCCCTGCGGGCCAAAAATGCACAGATTACGACCCACGCCGACGGCTTTGTGGCCAGTGCGGCCATCTACCCGTTTCTGGCCGGTACGCAGCGCATCGCCAACAACGTGAGCGCGTTCTATTTCCACCCCGTCATTGGCGGCGGTCGGGGGTATGCAGAAGACCTCCGCGAGGCTGCGGATGAGCTGGACAAGCTGACCGAGATCGGCCTGGGCGCGTTCACGAACGCTGGCATGAAGGAGCAGGCGGCGCGGGACCTCATCAACAGCAAAACGTGGTACAGCCCCGAAGCTGTGCTGGAAATGGGCCTTGCCACCAGCATCCAGAAAGGTGCGCGTGGCGACGAGGCCACCCAGAGTGTGCACGACATGCTCATCCGTCAAACGCTGGCTGTTCCATCCCCGGCCCCTAAAAAGCCGCCCCAGGAACCGCCCGCTCTGCCCCAGAACAATCTGATGAGCTTGTTTTCGAAGCTCTAAGGCTATGATACTTCCAATGGAAAACACCGAGAGGATGGTATTTCCGGGTGTTGGAAAATATGAAATTCCAGAAATAAAACCCGAAACAAGCATTCGAATCGATAAACTTGAATGGATTCCTGTAAATTATGCCCTTACCGCAAAAAATAGGGGGGGCAAAGGACTTCATTTTTATAAAGACGATTACCAATTTGAAAGATTTTGGAACAATCCAGACAAGTATATTCCGCTTTTACAAGAATTTGGCGCGGTATGTTCTCCAGATTTTTCGCTGTATGATGACATGCCGTTGGCAGTACAAATTTTTATGCACTATAAAAAGCACTGGCTTGCCGCCTACTGGCAGGCTCATGGAATCCATGTGATTCCAACGTTGTGCTGGTGTGGGGAAAAAAGCTATGATTGGTGCTTTGATGGTGAACCAAAAAATGCTATTGTGAGCATTTCCAGCCATGGAACACAATCCGACCCATACGAAGCCGAGTGCTTTGCGAAACATTGCCGAAGAGCATTAGAGACTCTTCACCCAAACCAAATCTTATGGTATGGAAAGTGCCCGGAAGAATTTGACTGGAATGTTACAAAAGTAAAACCGTTCCAGTTTGAAAGAAAGGGATATCGAAATGGCTAAAAGAGGAAGCGGAAGCTCTTCGAAATCGGGAAGAGGATATGCCGCTGGAAGAGCTATGGTAGATGATTTTAATGTTTCTGGCACTGCAAAACAAATAAGCTATGCACGAGACATTATGAAACGTCCGTTTGATTGGATTCAATCCAATCTTACACGTCAAAACGAAAATATTTCTAACGCTAAAAGCGCTTCCACAAAAAGAACTTACGAAGGATTTGCGAAAGAATATAAGGACTTTGGAACTTATATCACAAACAACATGTATAAACCGATGCGGGATAGCAAAAAAGAAATTAAAGCCTCAGATATTATCAGTACACAATATCGGTTTGATGGTCAAAAACTTTTTTCTGTCTGGAAATCCCAGAAAAAATAATTTGCCGTAAAGGCGTGTCCAAACTGGACACGCCTTTTTGAATACCAAAAAGGAGACAACAACATGAATCTGAAAGACATGTACCAGAAGAATCAGAAACTGTCTGACCTGCGCCAGCGGCTGGCCGCTGCCATCAAGGACAACAAGCCCGACGACCTGTCCGACGTCTTTTCGGAGATGTGCCAGACCATCGGCGACATCAATGCGGAAGAGTACGAGGCCCAGCTGAACGGTCTGAAACAGGAGCTCAACAACGCTGCTCTGTATGCGCGCGGCATCCGGCAGCTGACCACGGAAGAGAAGGAATACTACCAGAAGATCAGCGACGCCATGCGCAGCGAGAACCCGAAGCAGGCCCTCGAAAACGTGAGTATCGTTTTCCCGCAGACCATCATCTCCCGCGTCATGGAAGACCTGACCGAGAGCCATCCTCTGTTGAGCAAGATCCAGTTCACCCCGACCGGCGGCGCCATCCGGATGATGCTGAACACCGACGGCCGCCACAAGGCCGCATGGGGTAAGCTGTGCGCAAAGATCATCGAGGAGCTGACCTCCGGCTTCAAGGAAGTCGACGTCGGTCTGTACAAGCTTTCTGCGTTCATTCCGGTCTGCAAGGCTCAACTGGACCTCGGCCCCGAATGGCTGGACCGCTATATCCGCGCCATCCTGGCCGAAGCGCTCGCCAACGGTTTGGAAGACGGCATCGTGATGGGCGACGGCAACGACAAGCCCATCGGCATGATCCGCGATGTGAGCGAAAGCGCTTCCGTTGTCGGCGGCGCATACCCCGAAAAGGCCAAGATCAAGGTCTCGGATTTCGAGCCCACCACCATGGGCAAGCTGGTCGCTCTGCTGGCCGTTACCCCAAACGGCAAGGACCGCAACCCGGATGACCTCATTCTGCTGGTCAACCCGCAGGATTACTATGAGAAGGTCATGCCCGCCACCACGATCCGCACCCCGGACGGCACCTATCGCAACAACGTCCTGCCCTACCCTGCTACCATCATCCCGGTTTCTGCTCTGCCGCGCGGTCAGGCTGTGTTCGGCGTGGGCCGGCTGTACTTTGCCGCGGTCGGCATGAACAAGGGCGGCCGACTGGAGTACGACGACTCTTATCGTTTCCTGGAGGACGAGCGCGTCTACCTCATCAAGCTGTATGCCAACGGCTTCCCGGTGGACAACAATGCTTTCCTGAACCTCGACATTTCCGGTCTGCGCCCGCTGCATTATAAGGTTGAGACCGTCACCTCTCCTACCCCGTCCGCTGACGCCAACCTGGCCTCCCTGAAGCTGGGCAACCTGACCCTGACCCCGGCCTTCAGCGCGACCACTGCCAGCTACACTGCAACGACCGATACGGCCTCCAATGTCATCACTGCCACCCCCGCAAACGCCGGTGCGACCGTGCAGGTCAAGGTCGGCAGCAAGATCATCGAGAACGGCAAGTCTGCCACCTGGGCCGAAGGCTCCAACACTGTGACCATCAACGTGACGGCGGAAGACGGCACGACCACCAAGGCCTACACCGTCACCGTCACCAAGTCCTAACCTTATGACGACCGTATGGGATGGCATCCGGGACGTGCTGCTCCCGGATGTCAAAAACTATCTCGATATCACATGGGATGACGACGCCGTGGACACGAAGGTCTGGAACCTCACCGTGGGCGGTATGTCCTATCTCGACGGCAAGATCGGCGAGCCGCAGGATTACACCGCGCCCGGTCTGCACCGGGACCTGCTCATGGATTACGTCCGCTACGCCCGCGACGGCGCGGCGGATATTTTCGAGAACAACTACCGTCATCTCATTTTGGCAGCGCAGAACGAAAGGCGGGTGAGCGCTTATGCCGCGCAAAATGCCGACCAGACCAACGAATGACATCTCGCAGAACTTCAACGCTGGCATTCTGGCCGTCTTTTCGACCGAGGACGTCGCCGATGTCGGCCACCAACCGAAGATCAAGCTGAAAAGAAAGCTCGCGGCCTGCTACGAAGAGCAGCGGCTCGGCATCAACCGGCTGTATCTCAGCCGCCAGAACCTCGCGGAGATCGTCCGCGTGGTGCGGGTGCCGCGCGCACCGGTGCAGATCAGCAACCAGGACGTGGCCCGGACCGAGGACGGCCAGTATTATCGCATCGACACGGTGCAGGTGGTGGAAAACTGCCACCCGCCCTCGATGGATATCAGCCTGCGGGCCGTCGAGGAAGATTTCGACAAACGCCTGAAGGAGAATGACAAATGACGTGGAGCGAGTGCATCATCGCGGCCCATACCGCCGTCACCGATCAGGTGAGCCATGGTGGTCGGATGAAATCCAAGCGGTATTTCGTCTGGCAGGAAGATCGACCGAATGATTTTGAAGCAGATGGGAAACATCTTGAACGTGCTGTAACCGGAACCACGGACCTTTTTACCAATTTGGAATTTGATCCGTGGATAGATGAACTTGAAAAGCAATTTAACGAATCGGAATTTATCGCATGGAGCGCAAACCAACCGCAATTCGAGGCCGACCGGAGCATCTGGCACTACGAGTGGAGTTGGGAGGTGGCCGGTTGTGGCTAAGATCACCTCCAAAAAGGCCAACGACTATCTTGCCCAGTTGGAAAAGCTGACCAACGAGACGGACGGCATCTGCAAACACGCGGTCTATGAGGGCGCAAAAGTCGTGGCCGATGCGATCAAACAGTCCATCGACGCGCTTCCAGTCCAGGCACCACCGGCAAAACAGTCGTATTTCTATCTGTCGCAGGAATCCAGAGATGCGGGAGAAAAACTGCATGGAATTTCTGAGGCACAGAAAAAAGGCTTGCAAGAAGGCTTCGGCATCACCAACATGCGCCACGAAAACGGTGCCTGGAACGTTAAAATCGGTTTTGAGGGATACAACGAAGTCCAGACAAAAACCTATCCGAACGGCCAGCCGAACGCGCTCATTGCCCGCAGCGTTGAAAGCGGGAGCAGTGTGCGCGACAAAACGCCTTTTATCGCCCCGTCTGTCAACGCCTGCCGGAAAAATGCGCAAAACGCCATGGAAGTGGTAATCCAAAAGCAAATCGAAGCCATCACGAAGAAATAACCCAAAGAAGGTGTCCACCGTGGACACCTTCTTCTTTTTTTATTTGGAGGAAAAAACATGCCTGAGAATCCGAAAAGCATTGTGACGACCGGTTTTTCCAACATTCATGTCGCGCTGTATGCAGCCGACGGTGGGAACGTCACTTACACCGGCGTCCGCAAGCTGGGCCGATCGGTGAGCATGAGCACCGATATCTCGACCAGCGACGATAACAACTTCTACGCCGACGACCGGCTGGCAGAGACCGAGACCGGCTCCGCTTTCACGGACGGTTCCGGCACCATGACCATTGACGGCCTGAGCCCGGACGACGAAGCCTTCCTCATGGGCCTGAAAGCGGGCAACCCGGTGCAGGTGGACAGCAGCAACAGCGTTGAGACGCTGGAGTATGGTGCGGAAATGGAGCCGCCCTACATCGGCATCGGTGCCGTGAAAAAGGTCCAGCGGGACGGCAAGAGCTACTGGGGCGCCATGGTCCTGGCAAAATGCCGCTGCAAGGTGCCCGGTGACGACGCCACCACGCAGGAGGATCAGATCGACTGGCAGACCCAGGACATCGACTTCACCATCATGCGGGACGACAGCGCAAAGAACCGCTGGAAGATCATCCCGAAGACCCTGTTCACGAGCGAAAGCGCGGCAGTGGCCTTCATCAAAAAAGCTCTGGGAGGCGAATAACAGATGAACGACAAGTATGTTGTGTGGACAAACATCAAGGGCAAAAAATTTCCGCTCTGCCTGACCATCGGGGCGGCGGATGTGCTGGAAAAAGCGTTCGGTAATGTCAACGCGGTCGTGGAGAGCGTCACCACTCACGCCGACAAGCAAGAACTGGCCGAAATGATGCGTGTGATCCTGACCGTGCTTCGCCCGCTGGCGGAAGCTGGCAAGGCGTATCTTGCCGCAAGCGCTTCGTTTTCCGGCGAAAAGTCGGAAAATACCGCAGACCTTCCGGCGGACGACGTCCTTCAGGCGATTTTGTCCGGCACGGAGATCGTCGAAATCTGGGCCGACGTCGCCATGGCTCTGCGCGGCGGGTCGTCCCGCGATGTGGAGGTCGCACCGGATAACAACCCAAAAAACGGCGAAACCGCCATGTGATCCGGCTGAATACCACATGGTATCTGTATTACGGCCGAAAGCTCGGAATGACAGAGCGCGAAGTTCTGGCCTGCCCGCTTGGCCGAATGCTGGATTATATGGCGTGTATGCAGATCGAGAACGGTGCAGACCAGAAAGTCTATGCCGACCTGGATACACTGGCGGCGATACGATGAGGAGGAGGTGGTAACGCTTGGCAAAAACGGACATCGGCCCGAAAATCAGCGTTGAGGGCGAGAGCGAATACCGCAAACAGATGCAGAACATCATCCAGCAGCAGAAGGAGTATTCCTCTGAGCTGAATCTTGTCACTGCACAGCTTGGAAAAAACGCCACCGCACAGCAAAAGGCCTCCTCCATTGCCTCCGTGCTGAAAAAGCAGATCCAAAATCAGGAATCTGCCCTCTCGGCACAAAACACGATGCTCCAAAAAGCAGTCACCAAATGGGGCGATGCCAGCAAAGAGGCATCCGGCTTCCGCACTGCTATCAACAAGACAAGCGCCGAACTGGCAACCCTCAAGAGCCGCCTGTCCGACGCGGAAAACGGTCTGGGCGAATTTTCGGACCAGACAAGAACGTCCGGCGACGACCTTGCTGCCTCTGTGACAGCGGGCACGTTGGCCGCAAAAGCCTATGCGACCATCGGCAGCACTCTGCTGTCGGCAGGCAAAAAAGTCGTTGAGGCGGGCGTCAGCTATAACGCCCAGCTGGAGCAGTATCAAACGGCACTGACTAACATGCTCGGCAGCGCATCCGCTGCGGAAAACGCGCTGGAGCAGATCAAGCAGGACGCGGCCCGGACCCCCTTCGACACGGCGGGCCTTGTTAAGGCCAACGAGCTGCTGATCTCGACCGGCGTTGATGCAGATTCTTCCCGCAAAGTCATCCTTGCGCTGGGCGATGCGGTTTCTGCAACCGGCGGCGGCAACGAGGAGCTGAGCCGAATGGCCCAGAACCTCCAACAGATCAAAAACGCCGGAAAGGCCACGGCGGCGGACATCAAGCAATTTGCCTATGCGGGCATTGATGTCTACGGCATTCTGGCCGACTACACCGGAAAATCGACCGCCGAAGTGCAGAAAATGACCGTCACCTATGACGTGCTGACCGCTGCACTGGAAAAGGCTTCAGACGAGGGCGGACGGTACTACAACTCCATGTCCACCCAGAGCGAGACGCTCAACGGCCAGATGTCCACGCTGACGGACAACGCCACCCAGCTGGCGGGCCTTATGACTGCTGACCTGACCGACGGCATCAAAATGGTCGTTGGCAACCTCAATGATATGACGGTTGCGGCGGCTGAAGCATACAAAACGGACGGCTGGGTCGGTCTGGCAACGGAAATCGCGTCGCTGAACCCACTGATCTCAGGCGTAATCAGCGAGATGTCTGCTTTGGGCGATGGACTATCTACCATTGCCCAAAATGCAATCAGCGTCCTCGACCAGTGGAGCTACAAGCTCAACAAGGCGCTGGGCAAAGACGCCTATGCAGGGTATGACAGCTACGAGGACTACCGCTCACAGACGGACAGCCAAAAAAACAAAAACCGCCGAAGGCAAGAAGCCCTGGCCGGAAAAGGCATCTCAAACCAAAAGCAGTACGACCGGCTGCATCCGACCGTAACGCCCCCGAAAAGCAGCGGAAGCAATACGCCGACCGGGAGCACGACCCAAAAAACCAAAAAAGCCGCTGCCGACCAGAAAAAGCTCGCCAACAGCGTGACCGAAACCAACACCCAGCTGTTGGAGGGCACTGGCAACATCGTCGGGGCCATCAAGCAGGTGACGGAAACCGCCGATAACACCTACAACGTCTACGACGGAACGACCAAACAGCTCAAGGGCACAACGCAGGAAACGGCCCAGACCGTCACCCGGACATGGACCGAGATGGTGGACGGCATCCAGAAAAACTACAAGCAGGTCGTCACCCTGCTGGACGGCGTGGAGAAGAGCAGCAAAACGACCGTCGAAAACGTCGCAGCTGCCGGAAAGACTGCGGTTGCCTCAAAGTCAGAGAAGATCTACGGCGTGGACGGCGTTGTCGGCGCTCTGGACCGGACGACCCAGACCACCAAGAAGATTGAGCAGGTCATTGACCAGACGACCGGCGAAGTAAAAGAGAACGTTGTCTCCACGACCGATGTGGTGACGGATTCTTACACAGCCATTGTGGACGGCGTCGCCCAGGCAGTCACTCGCACGACAACTTATGTTGACGGCATTGTGACCGACGTGCAGGAAAAGACAAACGGCCTGAAGACCGAGATTAAGGGCGTTCAGGGCACGGTAGGCAGCTTCTCCCAATTCATCCTCGACCTCGATACAAAACTGGGCGGTCTGGAACAGGCGGCTTCCAACCTGAGCAAGAGCCCGCTTGGAAGCTGGTTTTCGGACTTGGCAAAAGGCTACCGCGCAAGCGACAGCTTTTTTGACAACATCGACGTTCCCGGCCTGATTGTAGGAGGGCTTGTTTCAGCGGCTACGGGCTATATGAAGGGCGGCATACCGGGAGCGATTGCAAGCGCTGGCCTGTCCATTGTGGGCAACCTGATCGGGACAAATCTTTCCGGCCTGGCCAATGAGTCGAACAACTGGGGCGCAGACCTTGTCACCGGCATGGCAAACGGCATGAAAGAGGCTGGCGGATTTTTGGCCACTGCCGCCAAAGGGCTGGCCGAGACCGTAAAAAGTTTCCTGCATTTCTCCCGCCCGGACGTTGGCCCGCTGCGGGAATATGAGCAGTGGATGCCGGACATGGTCAAGGGCATGGCCAAAGGTATCAACGATAATGCCTATGTGCTGCGCGACGCGGTGCGCGGGCTGAGCGGCCAGATGGAGACCCAGCTCACCTATGACGTGGGCCGGGCCAGCTCTGCGCTCACCACGGCTTACAACACCCGACGCATCAGCATGGGAGGCGTCAGCATCAGCATTTACCCGCAGGAAGGGCAGGACGCTGAGAAGATTGCCCAGTACACCATCGACAAGCTGCAAATGATGATCAATTCGGAGGCCTCCGCCAATGGAGAAATACCTGTATTTTAACGGCCACAGCTCGGACGAGTATTTTTGTCACATCGAGCACAAGCCGGAGATCCCGGTCCCGGAAGCCAAATACGAGGAGTATGAGGTTCCGGGTCGAAACGGAAAGCTCCATGCTGACCTGGGCTATTACGACAATATTACCGTGACATATCAGCTGTATTTTCACGGCAAAAACCCGACGGCGGAAGACGCCCGCACCGTCAAGAAATGGCTGGCCGGAACGCCGGGAGCGCATCAGCTCTCCGATGGATACGACCCGTCGTTTTTTTATTTTGCCACGGCCAAGCCGGGCAGCATCTCGAACATCCTCAACAAGTACGGCCGGCTGTCGGTGGATTTTGACTGTGATCCGCGCCACTTTCTCGTGTCCGGCTATCAGGCTGCGGCACTGGAAAACGGACAGACCCTTCTCAACCCGCTGGATCAGGTGGCGCTCCCCTATCTGGAGATCACCGGAAACGGCGTAGAGGGAAGAGTCGTCGTCAACGGCGTGGAATTTGCCGCCATGCCCCCGGCAGACCGGGTGCTCTATGCCGACTGTGAAAACTGGGACGCTTACGTCACCGGCGGCACCAACGCAAACGCGCTTGTCGGCGGAACCTGGCCCACGCTGCGGCCGGGCGAAAATACGATCAGCTGGAGCGGCGGCGTGACCGGCGTGACCCTGACTCCAAGGTGGTGGACATTATGACGCCGATCTTACACGAGGCCGATGTAACATCCATCGGCAATTACGGTCTGGGCGCGCTGAAAGACGCCCTGAGCTGCACCGTCAGCTGCGAAGAGAACGGTGCGTATGATCTGACCATCATCTATCCGATGACCGGTCTCCATGCGGAGCTGCTGGCCGAACGCAGGCTCATCAGCGCGGCCCCGTCCCGGTATGAAAACCGGCAGCTGTTTCGCATCTACCGGATGACGCGGCCCATCGACGGCAAGATCCAGGCCTATGCGCATCACATCTCGTATGACCTCAACAACTGCATCGTCAAGCCTTTCACGGCTGCGTCGCTGAGCGAGGCCATCACAAAACTCAAGGCCGGAATCGTAGGAGACTGCCCGTTCGACATTTCGGCCAGTTACGATACTGCGGGCACGTTTTCGGTCTCGAAGCCGATGACCGTCCGCGCGGCGCTGTTGTCCAGCAACAGCGACAACCTCGCATCGGTCTATGACGGTATATGGACGTTCGACGGCATGAGCTGTGTGCTGCGCAAAAAAGAGACCGTTGACCGAGGCGTCAAAATCGCATACGGCCTAAACCTGCTGGACGTCACCCAGGAAAAAAACATTGAGGACGTCTATACCCACGTCTATCCCTTCTGGATGAACTCCGAGAAGAGCAAGTATTATGACCTGGAGCCCATCGCGGCTTCCAGCATCACCGGCTACCGGAAAATTTACCCGCTCGACCTCACCAGCTACTACCAGAAAGCGCCTTCGGACGCCAGTATGAAAAAGACGGCCGACGAGTTCATCCAGAAAAATGAGATCGGCAAGATCAGCGTCAGCCTGACGGTCTCTTATGTGCAGCTGGAAAAGTGTGTGGAGTACACAGGCTCCGGCCAGAGCAGGATTATCCTGCGCGGTGATACGGTCGAGGTGCGGTATCTGCGGTTGGGCGTGAGCGCCACGGCGCGGATCACCAAGACAGATTACAATGCACTGTTGGAGCGCTATGACTCCCTGCAAGTTGGCGACGCCAAAGAGCGCCTGGCCCGCACGACCATCCGGGAGCGCAGCCGCGTGACCACCACCAACGACCGGGCGGTGGATGCCAGCCGCGTGGCCACCGATTATATCGAGGAGAGCGAAACAGGCCGCATCAATTTCGGTGTCGGCGATCACTCGTATATCATCAACCCGGACGGCCTGGAATTTCGCGGGGTGCGAAATTCCAGCGTCATCTGGGACAACTCCGCCAATGCGCCGGGTGGTCTGGACGGCAATGTTTTTGTCCCGATGGATCTGGCAAGCTATGCGGTCGTTGCCGTTGGCTTCATCGACAACTTTGGCAGTATTTTTGACAGCAGCGTCATCGACAGCAACAGTATCCAGTGGGCAATCGCGCCAGTCAACGGAAAAAGTGTCCGAGCAACGTACACCTGGGACTATCCGCGCATCCGGGAATTTTCGGTCAGTAAAACCGGCGTCCAGTTTGGACCCGGTGGATGGCTGGAATCCAAAAAAATAAATAATATCCCGGTCGGCGTGACGATGAACAAAAACAAAAAATGCTGTATCCCATACGTCGTGATGGGCTTTTTGTGATGGAGGAGTCTATGTATCTTATCACGTTCCGGCCTGACACGCGCCGGATCACATCGGCGGGCGTTATCAACCCGACTTACGCGCTGACCACCCTGCCCGATGGGGCCGCATACTCTGACACACTTCCGGACGGAAATGTGACGGACTATCTGTTTTCCGAATCAAGCGATTTTATTTTGAGCAAGGAGGACAATGATGCGAGAGATCAAAATTGATTTTGACAACCCAGGCCTTCCGCAGCGTCTGAACGTTGTGGAGAATGACGCGCAGAGCCGCTTTTTCAAGGCCGTGCTGTACAAGGACGGAAAGGCATACGCTGCGCCGTCCGGTGCAACGTACAGCATCATGTACCGAGGATTCGGGCCTCAGAATGAGGGCTGGTATGATACCATCAACGACGGCGCTGGCAAGCGGGCGGCCTGCTCGGTATCCGGCAACGTCGTCACCTGCGAGATCGCACGTCAGGCCCTCCGCGTCCCTGGCCATGTCAGCGTCGTGCTCTGCGTGACCGGCAGCAACGGCTACATGCTCCACGGCTGGCCCATTGACTGCAACTGCCGCAATGACAGCTATACCAGCGG
>ERZ1034952.571-NODE-571-length-33641-cov-8.068630_pt1 | contig 33641 bp, 19 predicted proteins | sample MGYA00520625_ERZ1034952 | MGnify/ENA primary metagenome ERZ1034952 (study PRJEB33766, sample SAMN09781773) | gut metagenome | biome: gut microbiome | host: Homo sapiens | place: Madagascar | study: EMG produced TPA metagenomics assembly of the PRJNA485056 data set... | reverse complement strand
TATTTAAAAATATTTATATATTTGAAAAAAACACAGATGAAAAAATTTGTTAAAAACAAATTTTAGAATAAAAGCACAAACCGCTATATGCAAACGCTCACCTCTCGGAGGTGTGCCGGGTGCCTACCCTTATGGAAATATTACAAAACAAAAAATATTGTAAAATTTATACATAATCCTGTAGGGGTAGATATTATTTGCTTGCAGAAAATTATAAATGATAATATGCAATTAAGTGTGCTGAATCTGCAAATGTATTTTAAAATGTGTATGAGTATTGTAAAACGTATACACAATCTCGTAGGTGCAGATACTATCTGCCCGTTATGTATTACATACGGTGCGAAGGACATATTTTAATTTTAATCAAAAAATTTATCAGGGCAACATTGCCCTGTACGGCGGCGTATTATACACCGCCTTTTTTTAAGGAGAATGTTTATGGATATTATAAAACAGCTTGCAGCTGAACTTGGACTTAAAGAATGGCAGATAGAAAACACTGTAAAGCTTATTGATGAGGGCAACACGATTCCGTTTATATCGAGATACCGTAAAGAGGCAACCGGTGAGCTAAACGACGAAATACTGCGTGTTCTTGATGAAAGGCTGAGTTATCTCCGTAATATGGAGGAACGCAAAGAGGATGTAAAAAGAATTATAGCAGAACAGGGCAATCTGACGCCTGAGCTTGAAAGTGCTATTGACGCTTGTCAAAAGCTGACTGAAATAGAGGATTTATACAGACCTTTCAGACCTAAACGAAAAACCAGAGCCACTGTTGCAAAGGCAAAGGGACTTGAGCCTCTGGCGCTTAAAATATATGAGCAGTCAGCTGATTATGATTATCAAAATGACGCACTGAATTATATCAATGCGGAAAAAGAGGTAAGTTCCGCTGAAGATGCTGTTCAGGGTGCAATGGATATAATTGCCGAAATGGTATCGGATAACGCAAAACACAGAAAGGTTTTGCGTAATATGACATTCAAGACCGGAATTATAACGGTAAAAGCCGCAAAGAATGAAGACAGTGTATACAGAATGTACTATGATTTTTCCGAGCCGTGTTTGAAAATTGCTCCGCACAGAATTCTTGCAGTTGACAGAGGTGAAAAAGAGGGATTTTTGTCTGTTTCAATTGAGCCGGATTTGGACAGAATTATGAATTACCTTATAGGCTGTGAGGTAACATCTTCTTCTCCCTCCTCCTCTGCTGTTGACGAGGCTGTCAGAGATTCTTACAGCCGTTTGATTGCGCCGTCGATCGAGAGAGAAATACGCGGAGAACTTACAGAAACCGCGCAGGAACAAGCAATGAAGGTATTTAAGGTAAATCTTAAAAATCTGCTTATGCAGCCGCCTATTCATGGAAAGGTAGTAATAGGACTCGATCCGGGCTACAGAACAGGCTGTAAGGTTGGCGTGGTTGACGCAACGGGAAAGGTTCTTGATACAGGAGTTATTTATGTAACACATTCAGACGCGCAAAAGGAAGCTGCAAAGGAATATATAAAAGCCTTAATAAATAAATATGATGTTGATTTAATATCAATCGGTAACGGTACTGCATCAAAGGAAACAGAGATGTTTGCGGCAGAGCTGCTGAAGTCAATTCCGGGAACAAAGGTAAGGTATATAATAACAAACGAGGCAGGCGCATCGGTATATTCAGCTTCAAAGCTTGGCGCGGAGGAGTTTCCGGATTTTGATGTAACGCGCAGAAGCGCTATATCTATAGCGCGCAGAATGCAGGATCCTCTCGCTGAATTAGTAAAAATTGATCCTAAGGCAATAGGCGTAGGGCAGTATCAGCATGATATGAATCAAAAGCGTCTGAGCGAAACCCTCGGCGGCGTAGTTGAGGATGCTGTAAACAGTGTAGGTGTGGACTTAAATACTGCTTCTGCTCCCCTTCTTTCGCATATTTCCGGTATTTCTGCGGCAGTGTCAAAAAATATTGTGTCGTACCGCGAGGCAGAGGGTGCTTTTTCTTCACGCACTCAGCTTAAAAAAGTACCTAAGCTTGGACCAAAAGCATTTGAACAGTGTGCAGGCTTTTTACGGATAAAGGATGGAAAAAATGTTTTGGATAATACCTCTGTTCATCCGGAAAGCTATGACGCAGCCAAAAAGCTGCTTGATATTCTGAGATATTCGGTTGATGATGTCAAAAACGGCGGTTTGGATAAGCTTAAAGCAGACGCGGAAAAATACGGTGTGGAAAAGCTTGCAGCTGAGCTGGAAATAGGAGTTCCTACCCTTTATGATATTATAGCAGAACTTACAAAACCCGGCAGAGATCCGCGTGATGAGGTAGAACAGCCGATATTACGCAGTGACGTTATGAGCATTGAGGATTTAAAAGAAGGTATTATTCTCACCGGAACAGTAAGAAATGTAATAGACTTTGGTGCATTTGTAGATATTGGAGTTCATCAGGACGGATTGGTACATATTTCGCAGTTATCCGACAAGTATGTCAAAAACCCGATGGATGTAGTGTCTGTGGGTGATATTGTAAAGGTTCGCGTTTTGGAGGCGGATTCAAAGAAAAACAGAATCAGCCTTTCAATGAAAAATATAGACTAATATTTACAATATTTTACAATTAGAGGTTTATAATGAATCAATTTTATAAAAAGTTTTTTATATTGATGCTTCCGATGGCATTAAAGGAGCTTATATCCTCGCTCACCAATCTTATTGATACAATAATGATTGGCAGGCTTGGAGATGCTCCGATTGCTGCAATCGGCATAGGAAATCAAGTTTATTTTCTGTTTACCGTATTTTTGTTTGGTATAAGCTGTGGTGCGGGTGTGTTTTCCTCGCAGTTCTGGGGTAAACAGGATATACCGAAGATGAGAAAAATACTCGGTCTGAATCTTTTGCTTGCAATGGGGCTTGCGCTTGTATTTATATTTGCTGCCGTTACTTTTCCGGTACAGATATTTAACGCCTTTAAGGCTGCACCGGAGGCTTTGAATGAGGGTGTAACCTATTTAAGAATAGTATGTATAGGTTATTTTGCGACAGCGATTACAACAGCGTTTGATTCAAGCGTATGCTGCAGCGAAAAGGCAGCCTTGCCCTTTATAGTCAGGGCTATAGGGCTTTTGGTAAATGTTGTTTTAAACTGGATACTTATATTCGGAAGGTTAGGCGCGCCGGCAATGGGAGTTAAAGGTGCGGCTGTTGCAACGGTTATTGCAAGATTTTCAGAGCTTGCTGTTATGCTTTCCGCAGTGTACGGCAGAAAGATGATTCAGGCGGCTTTATTTAAAGAATTGTTTACCATTCCTAAGGAAATTGTTGTAAAATTCTTTAAAACCTCCTCTGCCGTTATTTTAAATGAAATGGCATGGGCGCTTGGTACAACGGCTTATTCATGGGTTTTTGCAAGAATCAGTCCGGAAGCCATTGTGGTAATAACAATAGTTCAGAATATAGAAAGGCTTATGCTTGTGTTCTTTCACGGCGGCGGAAATGCCGGCGGTGTGTTTATAGGAAAGGCAGTCGGAGCCGGAAATTATGAGGAAGCGTATGAGTACGGAAAAAGACTTGCTGTATTATCGGTTATTACCTCTGTTGTTTTATCGTTAATATTTATTGCCGCGCGTCCGATTATTCTGATGCCGTATCAGGTTTCGGCAGAGGTTTATAATCAGTCAATGAATTTGCTTGCGGTTGTTGCGGTAATGATGAATATTAAGGCGCTTACTTTTTTGCTGATAGTGGGCGTATTCAGAAACGGCGGAAATCCGGGCGCAGCATTTTTGATAGATATAGGCTGTGTCTGGCTGGTAGGTGTGCCAATGGTTACACTCGGCGGACTTGTGCTGCATCTTCCTCTGCTTATATCATATGCAATGATGTGCAGCGAGGAAATTGTAAAGGTGATAATTTCTGTAACATACTTTAAAAAGAAAAAATGGATGAGAAATGTAGTCAGTTAGGCTGGCGCCTTGCAAAGATGACAAACCGAAAGATGCCGAAATTGTGCTTTTTCAGGCGGGTTCGGATTGCTATCTTTCGGCTAAGCAATGCGGCATTAAAATGCTCGATAATACGTCGCCTTACAAGGACAACAATTTAAAAAGATAATGATTTTTCAATTACGGGGCATGTTGGGTTTGGCTAACCTGTACAGTGTTTTCAGCAGATACTCGGCGCAATTATTGCCGATACCGCAAACACTCTGGCTTAATTTGGAAAAAAACGCGGAAAACCGCGGTTTTTAAAACAAAAATCATACAAAAACACCGGAAATAATTTGTGCACATTTTTACGAGAAAAAAATAGACATTACGCCTGAACTATGGTAAAATTAACCTGTGAATAATATATAAATTACAGAAGAATTGTATGTGTGTTTTTGATGATTTTTACAATCTTTACACAGATTTTACACAGGAGGGATGCAAATGAAGAAAAAGACAGCGGCAGCGGAAAAATATACGCCGTATATTGACGATGCGCCTATGTACCTCTTTAATCAGGGAACAAATTACGAGAGCTATAAAATGCTCGGCGCTCATAAAACAAAGGGAAACTCCGGCGAGGACGGCTACCTTTTTGCGGTATGGGCACCCGGAGCGGTTTCGGTTTCGGTTGTATGCGACGGCAACGGCTGGGACAGAAGCCGCGGTAAAATGAACCGTCATATCAATTCCGGGATATGGGAGCTTTTTATCCCCGGAATCACTGAGGGACAGAACTATAAATTCAGCATAGAAACGCGAAGCGGCAAGATTCAGCTTAAAGCCGATCCTTATGCTTTTTGCTCCGAGGTCAGACCGGCAAACGCCTCCGTTACCGCGGATTTAAGCTACAGCTGGAATGATGATGACTGGATAAAGCAAAGAGCAGGCACCCCTCTTTACGATAAACCCGTAAATATTTACGAGATGCACTTCGGCTCGTGGAAAACCAAAGATGACGGAAACTATTATACCTATACTGAAATGGCTGATATTCTGATACCGTATCTCAAGGATATGCACTATACTCATGTTGAGTTTATGCCGATAAGCGAATATCCGTTTGACGGCTCGTGGGGGTATCAGGTTACGGGGTATTATTCGGCAACAAGCCGCTACGGCAAGCCGACAGAGCTTAAGGCTCTTATTGATGCTCTGCACCAAAACGGCATAGGCGTTATAATGGACTGGGTTCCGGCGCATTTTCCCAAGGATGATTTTGGTCTTGCAAGCTTTGACGGAACTCCTCTTTTTGAGCATCCCGACAGCAGACGCGGTGAGCATAAGGAATGGGGGACTCTGGTTTTTGACTGGACAAAGACGGAAATTTTTTCATTTCTGATTTCCAACGCCTTGTTCTGGCTTGGCGAATATCATCTCGACGGACTGAGAGTCGATGCGGTTTCGAGTATGCTTTATCTCGACTATAACCGCCGCGACGGCGAATGGCTGCCGAATATCTACGGAGGAAAAGAAAACCTTGAGGCTATAGATTTTCTGCAGAAGCTTAACACCGCCGTGTTTGAACGTTTTCCAAATGTTATGATGATAGCAGAGGAATCCACTGCATGGGGCGGCGTTACAAACCCTGCATACGAGGGCGGTCTTGGCTTTAACTTTAAATGGAATATGGGCTGGATGCATGACGTGCTTGATTATATGCAGTGCGATCCGCTGTTCCGCAAGGGCAATCACAACAAGCTTACATTCCCTATGATGTACGCTTTTTCGGAGAACTACATCCTCGCCCTGTCGCATGACGAAGTTGTTCACGGCAAACGCTCACTCTTAGATAAAATGTGGGGCAGCTATGAAGAAAAGTTTGCCGAGCTTAAGCTGCTGTATATGTTTATGTATGCACATCCCGGCAAAAAGCTGCTGTTTATGGGCGGCGAGTTCGGTCAGTTTGTAGAATGGCGCTTTGCCCAACAGCTTGACTGGCTTTTGGAGGATTATCCGGCACACGCAAAGCTGCACAGGTTTTCGGCTGATTTAAACGAATTCTACCGCTCAAATCCGTCTATGTATGAAATAGAGCGCGAGCACGGCGACTGGAAGGGCTTTAAATGGCTTAATGCAGAGGACAGCGCAAACAGCGTCCTGTCATTTATACGCATTGACGCAGCGGAAAATGAAAAAATTGCCGTTGTGCTTAACTTTACGCCTGTTGCACGCACCAAATACCGCATAGGCGTTCCGGAAGAAGGCGAGTACGAAACTGTACTCAGTACAAATGCAAAATGCTACGGCGGTGACGGAAAAGGCAGCCGCAAGCTGAAAACGCACAAGGTTCCGTCAAACGGTTATCCGTACTCAATTGAAACGGATATACCTCCGCTCACCGGTATGTATCTGAAATTCAGGGCAAAAAAAGCCCGAAACAAATAAAGATGATTTAAAGGGCTCGCGGTTGATACCGTTATTATGAGCCGGAAAGGCAACGAGTATTATATGAAACCAAAAGAATGTTTAGCTATGATTCTTGCCGGCGGACAGGGAAGCCGGCTGGGTATTCTTACAAGTGAAGTGGCAAAGCCCGCCGTACCCTTCGGCGGCAAGTACCGCATAATTGATTTTCCCCTGAGCAACTGCACACATTCCGGAATTGATACTGTCGGCGTACTGACGCAGTACAGACCTCTGGAACTTAACACCTATATCGCCGGCGGCAGAGCGTGGGATCTGGATCGCTCCAATGGGGGTGTATATGTATTGCCGCCGTATACTTCGGGTGAAAAGGGTGAATGGTATAAAGGCACAGCCAACGCCATCTATCAGAATCTTAGCTTTATAGCGCAGTTTGATCCAAAATATGTCCTGATTTTATCGGGAGATCACATATATAAAATGGATTATAATAAAATGGTAAAATGCCACAAGGAAAGCGGTGCCGATGCAACCATTGCTGTTATAGAAGTTCCGTGGGACGAGGCATCAAGATTCGGCATTATGAATACAGATGCGGAATCCACCATAGTTGAGTTTGAAGAAAAGCCTGCCAACCCGAAAAGCAATCTTGCCTCAATGGGTATATACTGCTTCAGCTGGGAGGTTTTAAGAAAATACCTTACAGAAGATGAGCAAAACCCCGAATCGCAAAACGACTTCGGTAAAAACATAATTCCGGCAATGCTGGAGGACGGTCTTAAGCTGACAGCTTATCGGTTTGACGGATATTGGAAGGATGTCGGAACTATTCAAAGCCTTTGGGAAGCCAACATGGAGCTTCTGGACGATAATTCCGGCTGTAACCTGGAGGATAAATCATGGCGTATTTACAGTAAAACTCCCGTTAAGCCGCCGCATTATGTATCGTCAGACGCTGTTTTACGCAACTGCTATATCACGGAGGGCTGTGAAATCAGCGGCGAAGTTGACCACTCGGTAATATTTGAGGGCGTAACCATAGAGGAGGGCGCAAAGGTTGAAGATTCAATCGTTATGTCCGGTGCAGTGATAGGCAAAGACGCTGTTGTCTATAAATCCATTGTCGGAAACAATGTGACCGTCGGAAGCGGTGCAACCATAGGCTCTATGGATGACACGGCAGATAATAGTTGGTATAACTCCAAAATATGCAGCAATGACATAACCCTTATCGGTCCGGGACTGAAAATCGGCAGCGGAGTTAAAATTGCCGTCAACTCTATGGTAGAAAAAGATGTTTTAACGCAGGAGGAGAATCAGAATGAAGAATGATATGCTCGGTTTAATATTTGCCGAAAACCCTGAAGTTTCCATGGGAGAGCTTACGAACCACCGTGCTCTGGCAGCCGTACCGTTTGGCGGAAGATACCGTATCATTGACTTTATCCTGTCAAATATGGTAAACTCCTCCGTTATAAATGTGGGAATAGCAACCACATACAATCATCAGTCGCTGAGCGACCATCTGGAAACCGGCAAGGCTTGGGATCTGGACAGAAAGAATAACGGTCTGTTTATTCTTCCGCCCAAAGAGTCGCGCGATACCGCCCCGGAGCGCAAGGGCGGACTTGATATTATAAACGGAGCCAAGAATTATCTTGACCGAAGCAGACAGGAATACGTTGTCGTTTCAGACTGCAACACGATATGCAATATCAGCTTTGACAATGCTCTGCGAAAGCATATAGAAACCGAAGCCGATATTACCATGATATGCAGCAAGGCAGGAAAGCTGAGCCAGGCGAAGCTTAAACGCAATATACTTCTTGATGTCAATGACGATGGTGTAATTGAGGACATACAGGTCTACCCGTCCAAACAAAAATCAAATATGACAATGACATATATGCATATGTTTATAATCCGCAAAGAGCTTTTGATAGACCTGACAGATGACGCAGTTGCACACGGAAAACATTATATTTCAAAGGACATTTTTTTGGCAAACATGAAAAAGCTGAAATTCTGCGCCTATGAGTTTTCCGGCTGTCAGCTTAAAATAGATGATGTCAAATCGTTCTTTACCGCGAATCTGCAGCTGCTTGACAAAAATGTACGCGATGAGCTTTTCGGCTATAAATCCGGAATGCCGATTTATACAAAGGTCAAGGATACTGTACCGACAAGATACGGTACAGGCGCACAGGTTTCAAACTCCATGATAGCCGACGGATGCTTGATTGAGGGAACGGTTAAGAATTGTATTTTGTTCCGCGGCGTTCATATTGCCAAAGGAGCGTCTGTAGAGAATTGTATTATAATGCAGAATTCCGAGGTAATGGAAAACTGTATGATGTCAAATGTAATATTTGACAAAGAAGTTGTACTGCGTAGCGGCAAAAAGCTGATAGGGCAGGATACTTATCCTATGGTAATCGGCAAACGTACCGTTATTTAGAACAATAAACTTTTGGAAGGGGCAGACAATATGAGTAAAATACTAATGTGTTCATCAGAGGTAGCACCCTTTGCCAAAACAGGCGGATTGGGTGATGTGCTTGGCGCACTGCCGCAGGCTTTGGCAAAGCTGGGACATGATGTCAGAGTCATTATGCCTAAATACGGATGTATTCCCGAAGAATACCGCGAAAAAATGGAATTTTTGTTCTTTATATATGTTCCGCTCAGCTGGCGGCGCAAATACTGCGGTGTGTTCCGTCTTGAAAAAGACGGCGTTACCTATTACTTTGTTGATAACGAATATTACTTCGGCGATCCTTATCTGTATAAATGGAATGACCTTGAGCGATTTGCATTTTTTGACAAATCGTGTCTTGAGATACTCCGCAATCTGGACTTTAAGCCTGATATTCTGCACTGTCACGACTGGCAGACAGGTATGATTCCGGTTCTGCTTAACGCATATTTTGTGCGTGATGAATTCTACCGCGGAATCAAAACCGTATTTACAATACACAATCTGAGATACCAGGGAATATACTCAATAGATATTACAGCCGACTTCTTCTCGCTTGACAACAGCTTCTTTACCGAAGACAAGCTGGAGTTTCACGGCTGTGCAAATCTGTTAAAGGGCGGAATTGTGTATTCCGATTATGTAACGACAGTAAGTCCGACATATGCGGACGAAATCAAAACACCCCTGGGCGGCGAAAAACTTGACGGCTTGCTCTCGGCGCGCTCTCAATCACTGTTCGGAATAATAAACGGAATTGACTATGATGAATATAGCCCGAAAACAGATAAGTATATCTTTGCGAACTATGACCAGAGAAATCTTATAAACAAAAAGAAAGAAAACAAAATCCGTCTGCAGGAACAGCTCGGACTGCCGGTCGATGGCGAAAAAGCAATGATAGGTATTGTCACAAGACTTGTTGACCAAAAGGGACTGAGTATCGTTGCCGAAGCAATGGGTGAGCTGACAAGCATGGACATACAGCTTGTTGTGCTTGGCACAGGCGATTCAAATTATGAAGAAATGTTCCGCCAGAACGCATGGTATCATCCGGATAAGGTGTCGGCAAATATAATGTTCAGCAATGACCTGGCACATAAAATTTATGCCGGTGCGGATATATTCCTGATGCCGTCTATGTTTGAGCCATGCGGTCTGAGTCAAATGATTGCCATGACTTACGGAACAATTCCGATTGTCCGCGAAACAGGCGGCCTTAAAGACACAGTCATGCCGTTTAACGAATATACCGGCGAGGGCAACGGCTTCAGCTTTTATCCGTACAACAAAAATGACATGATGCACGTTATACGGATGGCTCTTGAAGCATTTGCCAACAAGGAGGTCTGGGTACCGATGATGAAACGCGCCATGAAAACTGATTTTTCATGGAACGCATCGGCAAAGAAGTATTCTGAATTATATGACAATCTGTTAAAATAAAAAAAGGGGCGCACGCCATATCATATCAACTTAATGATATTGGTGTGTGCCCTTATAACTGCATAACCCGGCAAAAATCAGTCTAACATTTTGAAAACCAACACATATAAAAAACACGCATTCCGCCTTTAAAAGTGATACGCGTGTTTTTTGCAGCTTTGTTTGACAGTCTTTTTCTGACCGACGCCTGCCTGCCGCACCCTTTTTTATTACATGATTTCTTTAAACTTCTTTATCCATTCTCTTTTAATATACTCATGTCCGAAAGCGGTCGGATGAACGCCGTCCATCAGCCAATATCCGTACGGCGTACCCTCCTGCAGTTTGTCAAAGCCCTCCTGCAGCGGAATAAACGGCAAATCAAACTTTTCCGCAACCTTTTTTGCCATTTCCGCACGTTTTGCAACCTCAGTTTTAAAATACTCCATATTGCTCTCTGACGCGGTTCCCTTTAAGACAAACGGCTCCAGTATCATTATTTTAATATCGGGAAGCGCCTGCTTTACTTCCTCAATCAACATACAATATATTTTATAATACTTATCCGGATCCACGCCGTTTGGGCTGTCATTCGGATCATCAGCATTTACAAGCTCATGCCATACGTCATTTACGCCTATCAGAATACTCATTACATCCGGCTTGAGATTAATAATATCCTTTTTTATACGCGCATATACGTCAACTACGCGGTTTCCGCTTATACCGCGGTTTAAAAACTCATACTTACCGGGATTTTCAAATCCCAGCTCTGCCTTTACAAGCAGGGGATATCCTATACCCGGATTATTATTGTCCTCTCTTGATCTGAAAGCATCCGTTATTGAATCGCCCTGAAACAATATCCTCATTTGCACACACACCTTTATACCAAAATTTACTTTCATAATAGCACCGTACACCGCATATGTCAAGTGAAAATTTTTTGCCGCCTCACAAATACAAAAGGGCGCCGCACGGCGCCCTTTATACCTACATATTGCTGTATCCCATCAGATACTCGTCAACCTCTTTTGCACAGGCTCTGCCCTCTGCAATCGCCCATACAACAAGTGACTGACCGCGGCGGCAATCGCCTGCTGCAAACAGCTTTCCTCCGGCGGAATATCCGCCGTCATCAGTTGTTATACAGCCTCTTTGCGTTTTCTTCAGCTTAAATGCATCTGCCGAATAGTCCTCGCATCCGACAAAGCCTGCTGCAATCAGCAAAAGTCCGCAGGGCAAAACCTTCTCGCTGCCCTCAACCTCATGCGGAGTCATTCTGCCGGCTTTTTTATCCTTTACAAACTCCAGGTCGACGGTTTTCACCGCTGAAATACTGCCTTTTTCAGAGATAAACTCCTTAACCGTTGTTTTATAAATTCTCGGATCATTACCGAAAACAGCTATTGCCTCCTGCTGACCGTAATCTGTTTTGCAGACTCTCGGCCACTGCGGCCACGGATTATTCTCACCGCGGCTGTCCGGAAGCTTAGGCATCATCTCAAGCTGAATTACTGATTTACAGCCTTGCCGTATACATGTTCCGACGCAGTCGTTTCCCGTATCGCCGCCTCCGACAACTATTACATCCTTGCCGCGCGCCGATACTGCCGCTTTTTTTATTTCTCCGGTAACCTCACGCGTTACATCGGACAAAAAGTCAACCGCAAAGTAAATTCCCTCGGTATCCCTGCCGTCTGCCGTCAAATCTCTCGGCTTTTTTGCACCGCAGCAAAGCACAACGGCGTCAAACTCTTTTTCAAGTTCCTCTGCCGTTATATCCTTTCCGACATCCGTACCGGTCTTAAACTCAACACCCTCAGCCGTCATAAGGCGTATACGCCGGCTTACAATGGATTTATCAAGCTTCATATTGGGAATACCGTACATCAAAAGTCCGCCCGGTTTTTTGTCACGCTCAAAAACGGTTACGCTGTGACCGCGCTTATTAAGCATATCGGCTGCCGCAAGTCCGGCAGGGCCGGAGCCTATAACCGCAACCTTTTTGCCGCTGCGGCTTTCCGGCGGCGCGGGGGAAATCAACCCCTCAGCATAGCCCTCCTCTATTATGGCAAGTTCGTTCTCTCTTACCGTAACGGGCGAGCAGTCAAGACCGCAGGTACATGCCGCCTCACACAGAGCCGGACACACACGTCCGGTAAACTCCGGAAAGTTATTGGTTTTAAGCAGTCTGAGCAATGCCTGCTTCCAGTTTCCGTTATATATTTCATCATTCCATTCCGGAATCAGATTGTGCAGCGGACAGCCGCTTACCATACCGCCGAACCCCGTTCCCGACTGACAGAAAGGAACTCCGCAGTTCATACACCGCGCGCCCTGACGGCGTCTTTGCTCTTTATCCAGCATCGGATGAAACTCCGAAAAGCTTTTTATACGCTCCTTGGGAGGTACTGAAAGATTTTCGGTTCTGTCATAATCCATAAATCCTGTTATCTTACCCATCTTAAATACCTCCTATGCCTGCAGGCTTAAAAAAGCCTGCAGCCGCGCTTCTTCTTCCGACATACCTTTTCCCTCGTACATAGCAATCTCCTGCATCATCTTCTGATAATCGCCCGGAATTATCTTTTTAAACATCGGCAGATAACTCTCAAAATCTGCTAAAATTCTGCTGCCGAGTTTTGAACCTGTCTGCGCGGTATGTTCCTCTATCATTCCTTTAAGTTCTGCTATGTCCTGCGGCTCTGTAACGCCGCTCATGTTTATCATCTGCTTGTTTACTCTGAGATAGAAGTCGTGGTTTTCGTCCAGGACATACGCAACACCGCCGCTCATGCCTGCCGCAAAGTTTTTGCCTGTCGGGCCGAGTATCGCAACTCTGCCGCCGGTCATATACTCACAGCCGTGGTCGCCGCAGCCCTCGGCAACGGCTGACGCTCCGGAATTTCTTACACAGAATCTTTCGCCGGCTATACCGTTTATATAAGCCTTACCGCTTGTTGCGCCGTACAAAGCTACGTTTCCTATAATCACATTCTTTTCCGCGTCAAAGGTACTCTTTTCATCAGTCTTGACTATCAGCTTTCCGCCGGACAGACCTTTGCCGAAGTAATCGTTGCTGTCGCCTGTCAGCTTTATTGTCAAACCTTTAGGTATAAACGCACCGAAGGACTGACCGCCGCCGCCGGAACAATTTATCACATATGTGTCATCATCGAGTGTTTCACCGAACTTTTCGGTTATTACCGAACCGAGAATCGTTCCCGTACTGCGGTTTGTGCTTGAAACCTTAACCGAGATTTCTTTTTTCTGCTTCTTGACGAACGCCTTTTCAAATTCCGGAATAAACACCTTTTCGTCTATGGTATTTGACAGTTCAAAGTCAAATACATCCTCTCTGTTAAAGTGCACCGGCATAGTCTCGCCTATAATTGATGATAAATTCAGGGACTTACATCTGTCTGTTATCTGATTGCTGCGTACTCTTATCTTGTCGGTTCTGCCGACCAGCTCGTCGATGGTACGCACGCCAAGCTTTGCCATAATCTCGCGCAGTTCCTCGGCTATGAACATCATAAAGTTGATTACATATTCCGGCTTGCCGGCAAAACGCTTTCTAAGCTCCGGATTTTGAGTTGCTATACCCACAGGACAGGTATCAAGGTTACAAACTCTCATCATTACACAGCCCATTGTAACGAGCGGTGCGGTAGCAAATCCGAATTCCTCTGCGCCGAGTATACATGCGATTGCAACATCTCTGCCGCTCATCAGTTTTCCGTCGGTTTCAAGACGGACGCGCGTACGCAAGCCATTCTTTACCAAAGTCTGATGCGCCTCTGCTATACCAAGCTCCCACGGGAGTCCGGCATTATGAATTGAGCTTCCCGGTGCTGCACCTGTACCGCCGTCATAACCGGAAACCAATATTACCTCAGCGCCCGCTTTTGCAACACCCGCGGCAATAGTGCCTACGCCTGCCTCGGATACCAGCTTGACGGATATGCCTGCCTTGCGGTTTGCATTCTTTAAGTCAAATATCAGCTGCGCCAAATCCTCTATCGAATAAATATCATGATGCGGCGGCGGTGAAATCAGCGATACACCCGGTGTTGAAAACCTTGTCTTTGCAATCCACGGATATACCTTTTTACCCGGCAAATGTCCGCCCTCACCCGGCTTTGCGCCCTGCGCCATCTTTATCTGTATTTCCTTAGCGCTGCCGAGATAACGGCTTGTCACACCGAATCTGCCCGAAGCGACCTGCTTTATAGCACTGTTTTTTTCTGTCCCGAATCTTGAGGGATCCTCGCCGCCCTCACCGGAGTTGGACTTGCCGCCGAGACGGTTCATGGCAATTGCCATACAGGTGTGCGCCTCCTCAGAGATAGAGCCGTATGACATCGCTCCGGTTTTAAAGCGCTTTACTATCTCACTTGCCGGTTCTACCTCGTCAAGCGGAACTCCTCCGTTTTCGTCATATACAAACTCAAACAACCCGCGCAGAGTATGCGGTTTTTTCTCGTCATCTACCATAGCGGTGTATGCTTTAAAGCGCTCGTATGAGCCTGTATGTGTTGCCTCTCTCAATGCAATTATCGTTTTGGGATTGTAGAGGTGATCCTCGCTGTTTTTACCGCTGCGCAGCTTATGTGCACCTACGCTGTCAAGAGTTGTATCAACGCCAAGCTCCAGCGGGTCAAACGCATGGTTATGCCGCCATTCCACACCCTCGTTTATCTCTTTAAGTCCTATACCCTCCACCGGACTGACCGTATTGGTAAAGTATTTATCTATGGTTTCTCTGCAGATACCGACCGCCTCAAAAATCTGCGCCGACTGATACGACTGGAGCGTAGAAATTCCCATTTTGGAGGCAATCTTTACAATTCCCTGCAAAATCGCGTTGTTATAGTCGGCAATAGCAGTGTGATAATCCTTGTCAAGTCTGCCGTTGTCAATCTGCTCCGCTATACATTCCTGTGCAAGATACGGGTTTACCGCACGCGCGCCATAGCCGAGCAGAGTTGCAAAATGATGTACCTCGCGCGGCTCTGCGCTTTCAAGAATAATTGACACAGCCGTACGCTTTTTGGTGCGTATCAGATACTGCTCCATAGCGGAAACCGCCAAAAGCGACGGAATCGCAACGTGGTTTTCATCAACGCCGCGGTCTGACAAAATCAGTATATTTGCGCCGTTTCTGTAAGCGCGGTCACAGTTTACGTAAAGCTTATCCAAGGCTTTTTCAAGCGAAGTATTTTTATAGTACAAAAGCGATATTGTTTCCGCCTTAAAGCCCTCGCGGTTCATGCTGCGTATCTTCATAAGGTCAACGCTTGTCAGTATAGGATTGTTTATTTTAAGAACGCGGCAGTTTTCCGCCTTTTCGTCCAGCAGATTACCATCAGAACCTACATAAACCGTTGTATCGGTTACTATCTTCTCTCTTAAAGCGTCTATAGGTGGATTTGTTACCTGTGCAAAAAGCTGCTTGAAGTAGTTAAACAGCGGCTGATGCTTTTCGGACAATACCGCAAGCGGAATGTCACAGCCCATTGCCGCAATAGCCTCGCTGCCGTTCTTTGCCATCGGCAGAATTGAGCCTGTTATATCCTCATAGGTATAGCCGAAGGCTTTATACAAGCGGTCGCGCTCCTCCTGGGTATACTGCGGAACCTTATGGTTCGGTACGGGCAAATCCTTCAGATTTATCAGGCAGCTGTCAAGCCATTCGCCGTACGGCTGTCTGTCGGCGTAATACTCCTTACATTCCTCGTCAGAGATTACTCTGCCTTTCACCGTATCAACCAGGAGCATTTTGCCCGGCTGCAGACGTGATTTAAGCTCTATATCCTCAGCCGGAATATCCAAAACTCCGACCTCGGACGAAAGTATAAGCTTTTTATCCTTTGTTATATAATATCTTGCAGGACGCAGACCGTTTCTGTCAAGCACAGCGCCCATAACGTCGCCGTCGGTAAAGAGTATTGCCGCCGGGCCGTCCCATGGTTCCATCATTGTCGCATAATATCTGTATAAATCTCTCTTTTTGCGGCTGATATTCGGATCGTTTTTCCACGGCTCCGGAATGGTAATCATAACAGCCAAAGGCAGCGGCATACCGCTCATTACCAAAAATTCAAGCGTGTTGTCAAGCATAGCGGAGTCTGAGCCGGACTGGCATATTACCGGCAGAACCTTGTCCATGTCGTCCTTTAAGCAATCCGAAAGCATTGTTTCCTCTCTGGCAATCATACGGTCGGCATTACCGCGGATTGTGTTTATTTCGCCGTTATGCAAAATAAATCTGTTCGGATGAGCACGCTCCCAGCTGGGCATTGTGTTGGTCGAAAATCTCGAATGTACCATCGCCACAGCACTGAGATATTTTTCGCTCTGCAAATCTGCATAAAACCGGCGCAGCTGTCCGACCAGAAACATTCCCTTATATACAATGGTTCTTGATGACAATGACGAAACATAAGTGTCGTCATTACTCTGCTCAAAAATTCTTCTTATAATATAAAGCTTGCGGTCAAATTCAAGTCCGCGTTTTAATTCCTTTGGACGCTTTACAAAGCACTGACAGATACAGGGCATTGATTCCTTTGCCTTATCTCCCAAAATTTCAGTATTGACAGGCACCTCGCGCCATCCCAAAAACTCTGCGCCCTCTTTTTTACAAATAACCTCAAACATTTTTTGGGCTTGCTTTCTTACCAGGGTTTCCTGAGGCAAGAAAAACATACCCACACCGTAGTCGCGGCGTCCGCCGAGTTTGATTCCCATTTCCGCTCCGACCGCCGAGAAAAACTCATGCGAAATCTGGAGCATAATTCCTACACCGTCACCTGTTTCACCCTTAGCGTCCTTACCGGCGCGGTGCTCTAATTTTTCTACTATTGAAAGAGCGTCATCAACAACAGAATGTGAAGGAACTCCGTCTATGCTGATAACTGCGCCTATTCCGCAGGCGTCATGCTCATAAGCTTCTTTATACAACGTGTTTGCACACTGATGATCATTTTGCTTCATAGTGATTTTCCTCTCAATCTCTGTATTTTATTTGCCGCTGTCGCCGTAGTTGCTCAAAACTCTTGCCGAAGGATCGTCTACGTCACAGCCCTCCCATTCCTTGTTGGGCATCCAGAAATCCTTTATCATTTCTGCCTGTCCCTTATAGCTTTCCTCAAACAATTCTCTGTAAAGCAGCGATTCCTTTGTAAACGGCTGCGCGTGTGTGTACTTTTGTTTCTTTTCTTCAAGCTCTGAATCCGTATACTTTTCCTCAGCATACTGCTTTAAGTCATCAACCATAGAATGTCCGACAGCGTCACTGAAAGCCGCTTTCTCACGCATTAAAATATCATACGGCAGATAATCGCCCTCAAACGCATGACGCAGCAGATATTTGCCCTTACCGTAGGTGTTTACCTTTATGGCAGGATCAAGACTCATTACATATTTGACAAAATCAAGGTCGCCGAACGGCACTCTTGCCTCAAGCGAGTTTACCGAGATACATCTGTCCGCTCTGAGAACGTCATACATATGCAGTTCACGCAGACGCTTCTGCGCCTCCTGCTGGAACGCCTCCGGCGTAGGTGCAAAATCAGTGTACTTATAACCAAAAAGCTCATCCGAAATCTCACCGGTGAGGAGTACGCGCAAATCGGTGTTTTCGTGTATATACTTGCAGACAAGATACATTCCTATTGACGCACGGATTGTTGTTATATCATATGTTCCGAGAAGTTCAACCACCTTAGGCAGGGCGTCCAGGACATCCTTCTCGGTTATAATAACCTCTGTATGCTCAGAGCCGATATAGTCGGCAACCTCTTTGGCATACTTTAAGTCGATAGCATCGGTACTCATACCTATAGCAAATGTTTTTATCGGTTTATCTGAGCATTTTGCCGCAATCGAACATACCAGCGACGAATCAAGACCGCCGGAAAGCAGAAATCCGACCGGAGCATCAGAATCAAGACGCTTTTTTATTCCGGCAATCAGCTTTTCCTTTATTTTTTTGCAGGTGGTTTCAACATCATCATGACAAACCTCTTTTACCTCGCCTATATCGCAATAGCAGGTGAATTTTCCGTCTTTATAATAATGTCCGGGAGGGAAAGGCATAATCTTTTTACAGCTTGATGTAAGGTTTTTTGCCTCGCTGGCAAAAACAATTTCTCCTTTTTCAGTATAGCCGTAATAAAGCGGACGAATACCAATCGGATCGCGCGCCGCAATTATCTCCTTTGCCTCGCCGTCATATATAATCATAGCATATTCCGCGTCAAGCATACCGAACATTTCTGTTCCGTACTGCTCATAAAGCGGAAGTAAAATTTCACAATCTGAATCGCTTAAAAAGCGATAACCCTTTTCCTCAAGTTCTTTTTTAAGAGGTCTGAAACCATAAATCTCTCCGTTGCATACGACATATTTGCCGTTCAGGCTGAACGGCTGCATACCCTCGTCCGTAAGGCCCATAATAGCCAAACGGTGAAAGCCCATTATTCCGTCGCCCAAGTCTACAACTCTTGACATATCCGGACCTCTTGATATGGTCTTATCAAAGCCCATACAAAAATCTTCTTCTGATAAACTGCATCCGCAGTATCCCATTATTGAACACATAATTCTCTACTCCTAATCCTTATTCTTTATTTAAGCTATCCCGACATAGGGCAGGGGTTTGCTCCCGCCTTGACATATTATCCTTGATGAGGGGGGAAATTTCATAACTGTCATAATATCATTTCTGCAAAATTGCGCCGTATTTTGCCTTATCTGACGGGAACAAACCTCTGCCCTACACGGTGTGTATGCCTTTTTACAGCCTTAGGCTGCCGGATTGACAGTTCCGACAGCCTTGCTGTTTTTTTATTTTTTTAGAAGGGTTAATTATTTTTACTCTACATCCTGCAATGCTGCAAAATCTTCTTCGCCGGTACGAACCTTAACTACCTTTTCAACACCGTATACGAAAATCTTTCCGTCACCGATATGACCTGTGTAAAGCGCAGCCTTTGCAGCCTCTATGATAGATTCAACAGGAATCTTGCTTACTACTACTTCAATCTTAACCTTCGGCAGCAGCGTTGCGTCAACCTCAACACCACGGTACATCTCGCCTGCACCCTTCTGGATTCCGCAGCCCATAACCTGTGTTACCGTCATGCCTGTTACGCCCAGATCGTTCATTGCCTTTTTGAGGTGATCATATCTTGAAAGCTTAGCAATAATAACAATCTTATGCATACCTGTATTCAATGCCGCCGGAGCCTGAGTTACCTGAACCGCAGCATCTCGCTTTGCCTCGGAAGCCTTTGCATAATCCGCCTCGCCGAGATCTGTGTTTGCGTTTGTTTCCATTGTCATTGTGTTTGAAACATCCATTATGCTGAAACCCGAATATGCGGAAGCAATACCGTGCTCCATAAGGTCAAGACCTACTATTTCTTCTTCTTCGGAAACTCTGAGTCCAACAACGGCCTTTATGATAAGGAAAGCAATCGTGATTGTTACTGCAGTCCATGCAGCAACTGTTATAACACCGAGGCACTGCTTGCCTAAAAGCTCAAATCCGCCGCCGTAGAACAATCCGAGAAAATCAGCGTTCTCAGGCGCGCTTGTTGTTGCAAACAAACCGACTGCAACCGTACCCCAGATACCGTTGAACATATGTACCGCAACAGCGCCGACAGGATCATCAATTCTGAGCTTATAATCCAAAAGCCATACGCCGAACACAACCAAGACACCTGCAACAGCGCCTATTACGATTGCACCGAAGGCATCCGTTACATCACAGCCTGCCGTGATAGCAACAAGACCTGCAAGAGATGCGTTAAGACACATTGAAATATCAGGCTTTCCGTACTTAACCCATGTAAATATCATACATACAACCGTAGCAATCGCCGGAGCAATCGTTGTTGTAACAAAGATAGAACCAAGCTGGTCTACACTTGTTGCCGCAGCGCCGTTAAATCCGTACCAGCCGAGCCACAGAATAAACACACCCAAAGCACCGATTGTAAGGTTGTGTCCCGGAAAAGCATTTACCTTTACTTTGCCGTCGCTGCCTTTGACAAACTTTCCGATACGCGGACCGAGAAGTTTTGCCCCGATTATAGCGGAGATACCGCCGACCATATGTATTGCACAGGAGCCTGCAAAATCATGGAAACCAAGCTGTGCCAGCCAGCCGCCGCCCCAAATCCAGTGCGCTTCAATCGGATAAATCAAAGCTGAAATAACGGCTGAATATATACAGTACGACAGGAACTTTGTTCTCTCTGCCATAGCACCGGAAACGATAGTTGCCGTTGTTGCACAGAACACAAGGTTGAATACAAAGCTTGACCAGTCAAAGTCGGCATATGAAGTAAAAATGTCAAATCCGGGCTTACCTATGAATCCGACCAAATCCTCACCGAGCAGCAAGCCAAAGCCTATAAGGATAAACACTACAGTACCTATACAGAAGTCCATAAGGTTCTTCATTATAATGTTACCGGTGTTTTTTGCTCTGGTAAAGCCCGCCTCTACCATTGCAAAGCCTGCCTGCATCCAGAAAACCAGCGCCGCACCTATCAGAAACCAGACGCCGAAAACCTCCCCTGATACCAAATCCAGAATTTTAACATCCATCCCAATCATCTTCTTTCTTTTATTTTTGTTATCTTACGCCAAACAGCAGTTCGCCGTAAGAAGGATAAGGCCATTTTTCAGCCGACGCAACGGATTCCATTTCGTCACCGGAAATCCGCAGTGCGGTCATATCCGGAAGAACAGTATCTTTATAGAACATACTCAGCTCCGCAACGTCCTCTATGCTCTTTGCCGCAAGCAAATCCTCCTCAAGCTTTTTGGTCTGCTTGCTCATAGCAGTTATCATTGAGTTTATCTTCTTAATTGTTTCCTTTTCATATACACAGTCTATGTCAGGATCAACCGATGCCTTTTTAAGCGCTGCATCCGCAAGTTCTGCGCTGTATGCGCTCATTGCCGGCATAATGTCCTTGTGTGCCATATCCAGCATTGTCAAAGCCTCGATGTTGATTATCTTAGCATAGTTTTCGTTAAGCACCTCAAAGCGTGCCTCCAGCTCTGTCTGACTGTAAACCTTATGTTCGGTAAAGAGCTTAAGGTTTTTCTCATCAAGCAGATGTGCCAAAGCGTCCGGAGTAGCCTTTAAGTTCATAAGGCCTCTCTTTTCGGCTTCCTTAACCCAGGATTCGTCATAGCCGTCACCGTTGAATATGATGCGCTTATGATCACGGATTGTTTCCTGAATCAGCTTGTGCAGTGCGCCCTCAAAATCATCTGCACCCTCAAGCTTATCGGCAAATTGTTTAAGTTCCTCTGCAACGGCGGTGTTAAGAACCGTATTTGTGCAGGATATTGAAGAAGCAGAACCCAGCATACGGAATTCAAACTTATTGCCGGTAAACGCAAACGGAGAAGTACGGTTACGGTCGGTTGTGTCTTTGGGGAACTTCGGCAGTGTATGAACGCCGATTCTCATAATTTCTTTTTCTTTGGTACCGTACTGCGCGTCTGTTTCGATTGCCTCCAGAATTTCACTCAGGTCACTGCCCAGGAACATTGAAACAATCGCCGGCGGAGCCTCGTTTGCACCAAGTCTGTGGTCATTGCCCGCACTTGCAACCGCTATACGCAGCAAATCCTGATACTCGTCAACGGCTTTGATGACCGCACAAAGGAACAACAAAAACTGTGCATTCTCATACGGGGTTTCGCCCGGTTCAAGCAGGTTCATACCGGTATCGGTTGAAATCGACCAGTTGTTGTGCTTACCGCTGCCGTTTACGCCGGCAAACGGTTTTTCGTGCAGCAGACAAATCATATCATGCTTTTTGGCAAGCTTTTGCATAATCTCCATTGTCAGCTGGTTGTGATCTGCAGCAATATTTGTTGTAGAGAATATCGGAGCAAGTTCATGCTGTGCCGGAGCAACCTCGTTATGCTCTGTCTTTGCCAGGATTCCCAGCTTCCAAAGCTCCTCGTTCAACTCCTTCATGAATGCCGCAACTCTCGGTTTGATTACGCCGAAGTAATGGTCGTCAAGTTCCTGTCCCTTTGGAGGACGTGCGCCGAAAAGTGTACGTCCGGTATAAATCAAATCCTTGCGCTTGTCGTACATCTTCTTATCTATAAGGAAGTATTCCTGCTCAGGTCCGACAGTCGTCTTGATTGACTTAACCGTTGTGTTGCCAAACAGTTTAAGGACTCTCATTGCCTGACGGTTAATAGCCTCCATTGAGCGAAGCAGTGCAGTCTTTTGGTCAAGCGCCTCGCCGCCGTATGAACAGAATACTGTAGGAATACATAAAATTCCGTCCTTAATGAATGCATATGATGTTGCATCCCACGCCGTATATCCTCTCGCCTCAAAGGTAGCTCTCAGTCCGCCCGACGGGAAAGAAGATGCATCCGGCTCGCCCTGGATAAGCTCTTTGCCTGAGAATTCCATGATAACCTTTCCGTCAGCGGTGGGTGAAATAAAGCTGTCATGCTTTTCCGCTGTGATTCCGGTCATCGGCTGGAACCAATGTGTAAAGTGTGTTGCTCCCTTTTCTATTGCCCAATCCTTCATTGCGTTTGCAACAACGGTTGCAACATTTAAGTCCAAATGACGTCCGTCCTTAATCGTCTTTTGCAGAGCCTTATATGTTTCCTTTGGCAGACGCTCTCTCATGACTGCGTCATTAAACACCATAGCTCCGAAGCTTTCAGTTACTGTACTCATTTTTCATCTTCTCCTTTGTCCTGAAATAAAAAAGGCGGCAATGCGTGTCATGGAATCCCATAACGACATCATTGTCGCCCTTGTAATATTTTTCAAGCTTATTCTTTTAAAAAGCAAAAAGCCACAGACGCTGTTATCGTCTGCGGCTTCATTGTCGCTCTTTATGCTACGCATTTTAGCACAGTCTTTTTTATTTGTCAACCCCTTTTTTGAAAAAAATTTAAAAAAATATATGATATACTTTTTTTAATAAACAAAGACGTTTGCCGGTGTAGAATTTCCTTCTTTCGGTGGCGTCTTTTTCACTTTTTTAAGGCATATGGCAGTCGAACACAATATGGTTTAACCCTGTATGCCTAAGGCAAATTTTTAAATTTTATATTGCCGCCGGGCGGTTTTACGTCTGTTTCGGCAGAAAGGTTTGTGAAATCATGATTGCTTTTTCCAAAAATGATGTTCTGGAATTTATTGAGCAGGAGGACGTAAAGTTTATCCGTCTTGCCTTCTGTGATATTTACGGAAAGCAAAAAAATATCTCCATTATGCCGGACGAGCTGCAGCGCGCCTTTGAGGACGGAATTTCCTTTGACGCGTCCGCGGTATGCGGCTTTGGAGATGAGGTCGAATCCGATTTGTTTTTGTTTCCGATTCCGTCAACACTGAATATTCTGCCCTGGCGTCCGTCACACGGCAAGGTTGTCAGAATGTTTTGCGAAATCAGACGTCCCGACGGAAGCCTGTTTGAAAAAGACAGCCGTACTATATTAAAGAAGGCGGTCGAAACGGCGCGCAAAAAAGGAATTTCCGTAAACTTCGGCGCGGAGTTTGAGTTTTATCTGTTTAAAACAGACGAAAACGGCGATCCCACCTCTGAGCCGTTTGACCATGCCGGCTATATGGACGTTGCACCGGACGATAAGGGCGAAAACGTCCGCCGTGAAATCTGTCTTACGCTTTTGGAAATGGGAATCTCACCGGAAAGTTCTCACCATGAGGAGGGTTCCGGTCAGAATGAAATTGACTTCCGCTACAGTGACGCTCTGACTGCTGCTGACAACTCGATGAACTTCCGTTCTGTTGTAAAGGCGGCAGCCGCGCACAACGGCTTATATGCCGATTTTTCACCCAAGCCGATTAAGGGTGAAAGCGGAAACGGAATGCATATCAATATGTCGGTAAACGCAGCTGACGGAGGCGACAAGACCGACTTTTTTATGAGCGGAATACTAAAACATATTAAAGAAATAACCGCGTTTTTAAACCCATGCGTGGATTCATACAAGCGGCTCGGCGAAAAGAAGGCGCCCAAGTATATAACATGGTCGCCGGAAAACCGCTCTCAGCTGATACGTATTCCTGCCGCAAAGGGCAAGTTTAAGCGGATAGAGCTGAGGTCACCCGATCCTATGGCAAATCCGTATATAGCTTATGCATTGCTGATTTATGCGGGACTGGACGGCATAGAAAACCGTCTTGCTCTGACCGAACCCACAAATCTTAATCTTTATACCGCCTCAAGCGAGGTCACGGATAAGCTTGACAGGCTGCCGGAAACCTTAACCGAGGCAATAGATGAGGCATGCCGCAGTTCGTTTGTTGCAGAGGTTCTGCCGGACGGCTTTGCACAGCTGTTAAAAATTTAGTAGTGGGGGAGATTTTATGCCAGCAGGTAAAGCACAATACAGCGTTCTTGTTGTATCTGCTTCCGATAAGGTATTTTCATCTGTTTTGGACTTGATGCCGCCGGCGGAATACAATCCCGTACTTCGTGCCAAAAACTCCGGAGAGGCACGGCGCATGCTTTTGGATATGTCTGCCGACATAATTATTATAAATACACCCCTGCCCGATGACTTTGGGGTTCAGCTTGCTTTGGATTTATCAGATTCTTCGTCGGGAATTCTTATGCTTGTCAAGAGTGATTTATATGAGCAGGTCGCATACAGGGTCGAGGACAGCGGTATATTTACTCTGCCAAAGCCGAATTCGTCACAGATGATATACAATGCCGTCAAGCTGCTTTCGGTTTATGCGGCGCGGCTGAAAAAACTGGAACAGAAAAACCGTACAATGCAGGAAAAAATGACAGACATACGTACAATAAACCGTGCAAAGTGGCTGCTTATAGAAAACCTTAATATGAGCGAAAACGACGCACACCGATATATAGAAAAGCAGGCAATGGACACACGGAGTACACGCCGCGAGGTTGCTGAGGGGATTATACGTACATACGACAATTAGGCGCAAAGCCGCAAACAAGTTTGTGCGGAAAGCGCCGTTTGCCTAAAATATAAAATGCACAGACCGCAGCGCGGTCGGAATGGAGTTATTATGAAAACAGTTAAATACATATTCGTAACCGGCGGAGTCGTGTCCGGTCTGGGCAAAGGAATAACAGCCGCGTCACTCGGACGGCTTCTTAAAGCGCACGGACTTAAGGTTGCCGCACAAAAGCTTGATCCGTACATAAATGTTGACCCGGGAACCATGAGTCCGTATCAGCACGGCGAGGTTTATGTCACCGAGGACGGAGCGGAAACAGATTTGGATCTCGGTCATTACGAAAGGTTTATTGACGAGGATTTGAACAAGTTTTCAAACCTTACCTCCGGAAAGGTCTACTGGAACGTACTCAACAAGGAGCGCAACGGCGAATACCTCGGCGAAACCGTACAGGTTATACCGCACATTACCAACGAAATAAAATCGTTTATATATAACGTCGGCAAGAAAAGTGATGCAGATGTCGTTATAACAGAGGTCGGCGGCACCACCGGCGATATTGAAAGCCAGCCCTTTCTTGAAGCCATCAGACAGGTAGGTCTTGAGGTCGGCAGTGAAAATTCGTTATACATACACGTCACTCTGGTACCGTATCTGCACGGCTCTAACGAGCATAAAACAAAGCCGACACAGCACTCCGTCAAGGAGCTTCAGGGAATGGGAATTGCACCCGATATTGTTGTTCTGCGCTGTGACGAGCCGCTGGAGGAGACCATCTTTAAAAAGATTTCTATGTTCTGTAATGTAAAGCCGGACTGCGTAATCGAAAACAGAACGATACCGGTACTTTATAAAGCGCCGGTTATGCTTGAAAAGAATAATTTTTCCGACATTGTATGCCGCGAGCTTGGTCTTAATGTTCCGCCGCCCGATATGAGCGAGTGGGAGGATATGCTTGAGATGATAGAAAACCGCCGCGAAACCGTCACTATCGGTCTTGTCGGCAAATATGTAGAGCTTCACGACGCATACCTGTCCGTTGCGGAGGCGCTGCGCCATGCCGGGTATGTTCACGCCTCGTTTGTGACAATAAAGTGGATAGATTCCGAAAGCATCACCGCCGAAAATATTGAGGAACAGCTTGCGGAATGCAGCGGAATTGTTGTTCCCGGCGGCTTTGGCAGCCGCGGCATAGAGGGCAAAATTCTTACTGCTGACTACTGCCGCAGAAACAATCTGCCGTACCTCGGAATTTGTCTTGGTATGCAGGTTGCCGTTATTGCCTTTGCAAGATATGTCTGCGGAATTTCGGATGCGGACTCCGGCGAATTTAATCAGGACAGCGCAAACAAGGTCATAGATTTTCTGCCTGATCAGAGCGAGGAAACCGCAAAGGGCGGAACGCTGCGCCTCGGTGCATATCCGTGCCGAATTGCAGAAAACACGCAGATGTACCGCTGCTACGGAACCTCCGATATATCCGAAAGACACCGTCACCGCTATGAATTTAACAACGATTACCGTGACAGGCTGAGTGATGCAGGTCTTGTAATAAGCGGAACATCACCCGATAATTATATAGTAGAAACCGTTGAAATTCCGGATAACGATTTTTATATCGGCGTTCAGTTCCATCCGGAATTCAAAAGCCGTCCTAACAAGGCTCATCCGCTGTTTTTGGGACTTGTCGGCGCGGCGCTGAAGCACAAAAAATAAAAAAGCACGGCAAATAAACTTAGGCATGCGGATTCAGCTCCCGTATGCCTGTATATAAATTTGAAAGGAGAAGTCAGCAAAATGGACAAGTATTTGGTTCTGGAAAACGGTATGACATTTAAGGGCAAAGCCTTTGGCTCTGACAAAAATGTCATTGCAGAGGTGGTATTTACCACTGCAATGACCGGTTATATCGAAACACTTACCGACAAAAGCTATACGGGACAAGCGGTCGTTCAGACCTTTCCTCTTATCGGCAATTACGGTATTATCCCGGAGGATTTTGAAAGTGACATCATAGGAGCGTCGGCTTACATAGTCCGCGATGATTGTATTCATCCGTCAAACTTCAGATGCGGAGGAACGCTTGACGGCTTTCTTAAAGAACGCGGGGTTCCCGGTATATACGGAATCGACACCAGAGCCTTGACACGTGTTCTGCGTGAAAACGGCGTTATGAACGGTGCAGTGACCGACAATCCCGATAAAGTTGTCTTAAATGAGCTTAAAGCCTTTCGTGTCACCAATCCCGTAAAGGCTGTTTCAACAAAGAAGTCTTATGTTTTAGCTCCGGAAAATCCGTCATACAATGTTATAATGCTTGACTTCGGACTTAAACAAAACATTTGCCGCTGCCTGACAAAACGCGGCTGCAGGGTAAAGGTTGTTCCGTACAGCACAGCCGCAGACGAGATACTTGCCGAGAACCCGGACGGAGTATTTCTGTCCAACGGTCCGGGAGATCCTACGGACAATACCGAGGTAATCGAAAATCTTAAACAGCTTTTACCTCATAAAATACCGACTATGGGAATCTGCCTCGGTCATCAGCTGCTGGCGCTTGCCTCCGGATTTTCTACCGAAAAGCTGAAGTACGGTCACCGCGGCGCAAATCATCCCGTAAAACACCTTAAAACCGGCCGTACATATATTTCCTCACAAAATCATGGCTATACGGTCGTCCCCTCCGGAATTGACACCTCTGTGGCAGAACCGCTGTTTGTAAACGTAAACGACGGCACAAACGAGGGACTGATTTACAAAAACGCTCCTGTTTTTTCGGTTCAGTTCCACCCGGAGGCGTGCGGTGGACCGAAAGATACCGAGTTTTTGTTTGACAGCTTTATTCAGATGATGAAGGAGGGTAAATAATGCCGCTTAATCCAAGTATTAAAAAGGCTCTTGTAATCGGTTCCGGCCCTATCACCATAGGTCAGGCAGCCGAATTTGACTATGCCGGCACTCAGGCATGCCGCGCACTAAAGGAAGATAATATAGAAATCGTACTGGTAAACTCCAATCCTGCCACAATTATGACAGACAGCGTTATGGCGGACAAAATATATATAGAACCTCTGACGCTTACCACGATAGAAAGAATTATTGATAAAGAAAGACCTGACAGCATACTTTCCGGTCTTGGCGGACAGACAGGACTTACGCTTTCCATGCAGCTTGCAAAAAACGGTTTTTTGGCGTCACGCAACGTAAGGCTTTTGGGTGCGTCACCGGAAACCATTGACAAAGCGGAGGACAGGCAATGCTTTAAGGATACAATGGAGGCAATAGGTCAGCCATGTATTCCGTCAGATGTCGTGAATGACGTTCCGTCTGCTCTTGCCTTTGCAAAGGAAATCGGTTATCCGGTTATTGTTCGTCCGGCGTTTACTCTGGGCGGCAGCGGCGGCGGTATTGCAAATGACGAGGCAGAGCTTAAAGAAATCGCTGCAAACGGACTTTATCAGTCGCCAATATCCCAGATTCTGGTTGAACGCTGTATTTCCGGCTGGAAAGAAATTGAGTTTGAAGTTATGCGCGACAGTATAGGCAACGTAATAACCGTTTGCTCTATGGAAAACTTTGATCCGGTCGGCGTACACACCGGTGACAGTATAGTTATTGCACCTGCCGTTACCCTTGCCGACAAGGAATATCAGATGCTACGCAGTGCGGCGCTTGATATAATAACGGCGCTCGGCGTTGAGGGCGGCTGCAACTGCCAGTTTGCATTAAATCCCGATTCCTTTGAATACGCCGTTATAGAAGTAAATCCGCGTGTTTCGCGTTCATCCGCGCTTGCCTCAAAGGCAACGGGTTATCCGATAGCAAAGGTAGCCACAAAAATTGCTCTGGGCTATACCCTTGATGAAATCAAAAACGCCGTTACCGGCACCACATACGCCGCATTTGAGCCTGCAATAGATTATGTTGCGGTTAAGCTGCCCAAGTGGCCGTTTGATAAGTTTGTATATGCAAAACGTACCCTTGGCACACAGATGAAGGCAACAGGCGAGGTAATGGCTATCTCAGACAGCTTTGAATCCGCCATTATGAAAGCCGTACGCGGCGCGGAAATCTCGCTTAATACTCTGTCAAGTCCGGTTATTGCAGAGCTTTCCGACAGCGAAATAGATGATAAAATGAAAGAACCGACCGATTTGCGTCTGTTTTTGCTGTTTGAACTGTTAAAAAGAGGCCGCACGGTTGACGAGCTTTTTGAAAAGACAAAAATAGACCGCTGGTTCTTATATAAACTGAAAAATCTTGCCGATTATGAGACTGAAATCAAGAATAAAGAATTAACGCGCGAAAGCTATATACGCGGTAAAAATCTCGGCTACAGCGACGCGGCTCTTGAAAAGCTCAGCCAGAGCAAGCTGCCCTGTGTGCTTTCGCCGACATATAAAATGGTTGATACCTGCAGCGGTGAGTTTGCTGCCGTTACTCCGTATTTTTATGCGACCTACAACACAGAGGAAAGCGGCGGAGAAAACGAGGTTCTTCCGTTTTTGTCAAACAGCGGCAAAACGGTTGTCGTGCTCGGCTCAGGCCCTATCAGAATCGGACAGGGCATTGAGTTTGACTATGCCGCCGTACATTGCGTAAAGTCGCTTAAAGAGCTTGGGTACGAGGTTGTAATAATCAATAATAACCCCGAAACCGTATCAACAGACTTTGACATTGCCGACCGTCTGTATTTTGAGCCGTTATGCCCGGAGGATGTAATGGACATTGTCGCACTTGAAAATCCCTGCGGAGTAGTTGTGGCATTCGGCGGTCAGACCTCTATCAAGCTGACAAAGCTGCTCAGCCAAAACAACATTCCTATCCTGGGTACCTGTGCCGACAGCATTGACATGGCAGAGGACAGAGACCGCTTTGACAATCTTCTGGAGCAGCTCGGTATACGCCGCCCTCAGGGATATACCGTAATGACTGAAAAAGAGGCGCTTGATGCGGCGCACGCTCTTACATATCCGGTGCTGCTGCGTCCCTCATATGTTTTGGGCGGACAAAATATGACCATTGCATTCGGTGATGATGATATAACCGAGTATATGCGAATCATTCTTGCACACGAAATAGAAAACCCCGTACTGATAGATAAGTATATAGAAGGTAAGGAAATTGAGGTAGACGCCATCTACGACGGCGAAGATGTACTGCTTCCGGGTATTATGGAGCATGTTGAGCGTGCCGGAATTCACTCCGGTGACAGCATTGCCATCTATCCGGCGGCACATATAGACGATAACATGGCACAAAGGCTTACACACACCACAAAGGAGCTGTGCAAAGGTCTTGCGGCTATCGGAATTGTAAATATTCAGTACATAATATCAAACGACCGAATTTATGTAATAGAGGTCAATCCCAGAGCGTCAAGAACAGTGCCGTATCTGAGCAAGGTTACTGAAATCCCGATGGTTGACCTTGCGGTAAAGGTCAGCCTGGGCGAAAAACTTGTAAACCTGGGCTATGGCACAGGCCTGTACAGAATGCCGCCGTACACCGCGGTCAAGGTTCCTGTATTCTCATTTGAAAAGCTGATTGACGTTGATACCCACCTCGGTCCCGAAATGAAGTCAACCGGTGAGGTACTGGGCATAGGCTGCAATCTTCAGGAGGCGTTGTTTAAAGGACTTATTGCCGCCGGATATAAGATGCACAAAAAGGGCGGCGTGTTTATATCCGTCCGTGACGGCGATAAGCACGAGGTTGCGGATATAGCTAAAAAGTTTAACTATCTCGGCTTTAAGCTTTATGCAACAGAGGGCACGGCAAAGGCAATATCCTCTGCCGGAATTCCGGTAAGCATAGTCAAAAAGATTCACGAAAGCGACGACAATCCTCTTAGCCTTTTGGAAAGCGGAAAGATACAATATATACTTTCCACCTCGGCAAAGGGCAGACTTCCGGCGCGCGACAGCGTTAAGATACGCCGCCGTGCCTGCGCGCTGAACATACCGTCCGTTACTTCAATCGACACGGCAAATGCTTTGGCTGACAGTCTTATGAGCCGCTACAGCGAATCCAATACCGAGCTTGTAAACATAAACAGCCTGAGAATGAAGAAAAAGACTTTGAACTTTATAAAGATGCAGGGCTGCGGAAATGACTATATTTACTTTGACTGCTTTGAGCAGGAAGTCGTATCACCCGAATATCTTTCTGTTTCGTTATCGGACAGACACTTCGGCATAGGCGGTGACGGAATCGTTCTTATCTGCCCGTCAAAGGTTGCCGATGCAAAAATGCGTATGTTTAACTTAGACGGCAGTGAAGGCCTTATGTGCGGCAACGCAATACGCTGTGTCGGCAAATATCTGCATGATGTACGCGGCGTACAGAAGCAGAACGTCACCATTGAAACACTGAGCGGTATAAAAAGCCTTAAGCTGTTTACACGCGACAATCAGGTAACAGGTGCAGAGGTAAACATGGGCAAGGCAGAGCTTGATCCTGCCAAAATCCCGGTTAAGCTTGACGGCGATAAGGTTGTCAGCAGAACGGTGGATATTGCCGGCGGCAGCTATGACATAACCTGTATCTCTATGGGAAACCCGCACTGTGTTGTGTTCTGCGGCGAAACCGATACCCTTAATCTGCCGGAAATCGGTCCGGAATTTGAAAACGATCCGATATTCCCGGAGAGGGTAAACACAGAGTTTATAAAGGTTATAGATGACCATACTCTTAAAATGCGCGTATGGGAACGCGGAAGCGGCGAAACCCTTGCCTGCGGTACAGGTGCGTGCGCGGCGGCAGCTGCCGCGGTTGAAAACGGCTTTTGTCCGCATGACGAAACCATCCGCGTAATGCTTATCGGCGGTGATTTGTATATCCGCTATACCTCTGACGGAACTGTATATATGAAGGGCAGCGCCGACATAGTATACAGCGGAACAATAGAAATATAAGTACGGGAGCTGATAAAAATGTTTAGTATAAACGAGAATTATTTAAATCTTAAAGAAAGCTATCTCTTTGCAGAAATAGCTCACAGAGTTAAAGAATATACAGACTCCAATCCCGATAAAAAAATAATCAAAATGGGCATAGGTGATGTAACCTTGCCGCTGTGCAAGGCGGTGACAGATGCCATGAAAGACGCAGCAGAGGAAATGAGCCATGCGGAAACCTTCCGCGGCTACGGCCCGGAGCAGGGATATGACTTTCTGCGCAGCGCCGTAAAGGATTATTATGCGTTACACTCAATAAAAACAGAGCTTGATGAGATTTTTATATCGGACGGCGCCAAAAGTGACCTCGGCAATATTCTTGATATACTCGGCAAGGATAACACCGTTTTAATTCCGGATCCGGTATACCCGGTATATGTCGATACCAATATAATGGACGGCAGAAAAACAGTATTTGCAAAAGCTGCTGCGGAAAACGGCTTTCTCCCTCTGCCGGACGATAAGACCGAAGCAGATATAATCTATATCTGCTCGCCAAACAATCCGACCGGTGCGGTTTATAACCGTGAGCAGCTTGGTGCATGGGTAAGCTTTGCCTTAAAAAAAGGTGCTCTTATTCTGTTTGATTCCGCCTATGAAGCATTCGTTGCAGATGACGGACTTCCGCGTAGCATCTACAGTATTCCCGGTGCAAAACGCTGTGCAATAGAGTTTTGTTCGTTATCAAAGACAGCCGGCTTTACCGGAACGCGCTGCGGCTATACAGTTGTTCCGAAGGAGCTTGAATGTGACGGGCACAGCCTTAACAAGCTTTGGCTGAGACGTCAGACGACCAAGTTCAATGGAGTTTCTTATGTAATTCAGCGTGCCGCTGCTGCAGTATTCAGCACTGACGGCCAGAAACAGATAAAGGAAAACATAGCCTACTACCGCCGCAACGCAAAGGTGATAACGCAAGCACTGGATGAGCTTGGCATATGGTATACCGGCGGTAAAAACTCACCTTATATCTGGCTTAAATGCCCGAACGATATGGATTCGTGGAGCTTTTTTGACCTGCTGCTGACTGAGGTAAATATTGTCGGCACTCCCGGCGCAGGCTTTGGAGAAAACGGAGAAGGCTTCTTTCGCCTTACTGCATTTTCAAATTACGAAAACACCTGCGAAGCCATGAACCGTCTTAAAGAAAGATTTAAAAAATAAACTCACTGCAAAGCAGTCATTAACAAAACAGCGATAATGCTTTGGAAAGAACTGTTGGATCGGCGCAGGGGCAATTATATTCCCCGGCATTACAATCGGTGACAATGTTGTAGTCGGTGCCGGAAGCGTTGTGACAAAGGATTTACCGTCTAATGTTGTGGCTGTCGGAAATCCGTGCAGAATATTGCGGGAAGTCAATGAGCATGACCGTGAGTATTATTTCAAAAATAAAAAAATACCACAGGATTTATAAAATAACATAAATAGTGTATTTCAAAAAGACTATAGAC
>ERZ1034952.570-NODE-570-length-33689-cov-12.468098_pt1 | contig 33689 bp, 33 predicted proteins | sample MGYA00520625_ERZ1034952 | MGnify/ENA primary metagenome ERZ1034952 (study PRJEB33766, sample SAMN09781773) | gut metagenome | biome: gut microbiome | host: Homo sapiens | place: Madagascar | study: EMG produced TPA metagenomics assembly of the PRJNA485056 data... | reverse complement strand
GGCGTTGCCGTTGCCGCAGAACATGCCGCGCACGACCGCCGCGGCGAGCGGGAGCGATGTGAACTTGAAGAGCACCCACCCGAAGAGCACCGCGAGCGGGAGCGTGATGTGGGAAAGCATCGCCGAAACCGCCTTCGGCAGCTTGTCGAGCAGCTTCTGCCAGAACAGCCGGTCGAGCATGAGCAGAACAAAGTAATAGAGCCCCCAGAGCACAAAGTTCCAGCTCACACCGTGCCAGAGGCCGGTAAGTGCCCAGACGATGAAGAGGTTCAGAAACGCGCGCGCTCTTCCCTTCCGGTTGCCGCCGAGCGGGATGTACACATAGTCGCGGAAAAAGGTGCCGAGCGACATATGCCACCGCCGCCAGAACTCCGTAGCCGTGCGGGATATGTAGGGATAGTTGAAGTTTTCGAGATAGTGCAGCCCGATCATCTGTCCCATGCCGATGGCCATATCGGAATAGGCGGAAAAGTCGAAATAGATCTGGAACGCATACGCAATTATGCCGATCCAGAGCGCAAGCGCCGGCGTGTTGGAAAGCGCCGCAAGGTTTTCCGCAAGCTGCGAGGCCGAACCGATGGCGGCGTCCGTGAGCAGAAGCGAATCGGCAAGCGCACCGCAGGCATTTGCGAGCACCGTTTTCTTTGCAAGGCCAACGGCAAAGCGCGTACAGCCGCGCGCACGGTCGGTCGTCTCGTCGCGGCCATCGAAGAGTTCCTTCGCGATGGTCTTGTACCGGACGATGGGACCGGCGATGCACTGGTGGAAGAGCGCGGCGTAGAGCAGCACATGCCAGTATTTATCCTGCGCCTCGGCGTCGCCGCGGTACACATCCACAACATAGCTCAGAAGCTGGAACGTGTAGAACGAAATGCCGAGCGGCAGCGCGATGCGCTGCACGAACGCCGGTACGTCCCCGAAGATCGAGCAGACCATGCCCGCGTATTTGAAAAATCCGATCAGGCCGAGATTCACGACGCACGCGAGCGCGACCCAGAGCTTGGCGTTTTTCTCTTCCCTTTGCGCTCTTTGTACACGCAGAGCAAAATACCAGTCAAAAAACGCCATCGCCATCAGCAGCAGCACATACACCGGCTCGCCCCACGCATAGAAGATCAGCGAGAAAACGAGCAGGCTGATGTTCTTTGCCCGCAGACTGCGGCAGAGCGCATACACCGCCAGACTCAGCGGCAGAAACGCATAGAGAAATATCAGGCTGGAAAATACCATACGGAAACACCTTTGCGGCAAAATTTCAGAATAGATTATAGGTAAAAATTCCCGTTTTGTCAATTTCCACAAATAAAGAATGTATACAGATGCGCACGGCGCGGCATACTTCTCCGGAGGAGGGTTGCCGCATGGAGGAAAGAGAACAGGAAGCCCTGCGTGAGCTTGGCGCCGCACGGGTCGGAGATATCCACTGCATCACGATCATCGGGCAGGTCGAAGGACATGTGATGCTGCCGCCGGACACGAAAACGACCAAGTACGAGCACATCATGCCGCTGCTCGCCGCAGTAGAGGAAACAGAGGATATCCGTGCACTGCTCATACTGCTCAACACCGTCGGCGGTGACATTGAAGCAGGGCTCTGCCTTGCCGAGATGATCGCCGGAATGAGCAAGCCGACGGCGAGCGTCGTTCTCGGCGGCGGGCATTCCATCGGCGTGCCGCTCGCGGTGGCGGCGGACCGGTCGTTCATCGTGCCGAGCGCCGCCGTGACGATCCATCCGGTGCGGCTCACGGGCGTTGTGATCGGCGTGCCGCAGACGTACGATTATATTTCGCGCATCAGCGATAGGATCGTCCGGTTCATCACCGGCCATTCCCACATCACGCCGGAGAGATTCACCGAGTATATGATGCGCACCGGCGAGCTGACGCAGGACATCGGCAGCGTGCTCGACGGCGAGGAAGCCGTCCGAAGCGGGCTCATCGACCAGCTTGGCGGGCTCTCCGACGCGCTTGAATACCTGCACCGGCGCATAGAAAAAGAGAAGTCAGTTTGACTTCTCTTTTCTGCTGATTAAATATAAAATCAACATTACGACGCCGAGACCCAGCAGCGCGCCGACGCTGTCGATGAGCACGTCCCGCACCTGACTGCCGCGGTGGGAGAATATCTGAAGCGTTTCGTCTATCGCGCCGGTCAGCGTGCCGAGACCCCAGGCGGTGAAAAACCGCTTTTTCCCGGCGCTCTCCAGCCGGAGGAACAGAAGCGCCGCAAGCACTGCATACTCCGTGACGTGCGCCGCCTTGCGGATGAGATGGCTCGTCGGCTGCTCGGCAACGCCGTCGCCGTCCTCGTCCGTCATATAAGTGAAAGCGTCCGGCCCGAGCCCGACCTTTTCCGCCGCGGCGTTCAGGAAGAACAGGATATCGTCGCTGATTTTCCCCGAAAGCTCACGCGAGACGAGCGAGTTGCCCCAGATGAACACGAGCGCGAGAACGATCAAAACCGTCAAAATGCGTTTGCGTTTCATTTCAGATCTGCGGCTTCTTTACGCGGATACGCGCAATGAAGCAGAAGCCTACGATGAAAAGCACGCCGCCCATCACCCACGGCATAATGCTCTCGTTCGCGAGGCGGACGAGAGAGACGAGCGGCACGATGACCGCCGACCAAGTGACCGGCAGACCCTCGAACGAGGTGCGGTTCTCGCTCGTGGTCTCCTGGCGCTTCTGCTCGGTGACGTTAAAATACCCCAACCGGATGACGGCGCAGAGCGTATAGAACATCAGCACCGCCATGGCGACACCCGTAATGCCCATCGCGTGGCCGATGGCGCTCGGCAGCACGCCGAACGACACGAGATCGCACAGCGAATCGATCTGGATGCCGAATACCTCGGCGTCCTTCGTGCGCTTCGTGGCGCGGGCGATCTTCCCGTCGAACATATCGCAAAGGCCGCAGAGTGCAAGGCCGATCACCGCCGGCCAGACTTTCCCGTCCGCCGCGGCGCAGATGCTCCCCACCGCGATACACAGCTCTATGTATGTCAGAATGACCGATACATTCCAGAATCCAACGAATTTCTTGCTCACTGTCCGTTCTCCGTTTCAAAAAAATATATCTTATCATAAAGCACGCGGGGACATTTTTCAAGAGCGGGATTTGACGCGGCGGACACTCTCTGCTATTCTGTAAGAACACACTATACAACACCGGAGGTCTTTTTATGACCCGTTGGGAAAATACATCGGTTTACCGCGCTCTCGGCACGCTCTCGGCACTGCCGGTGCACGCGCTCTCGCGTCTGCCGCTCAAAGCCGGCAAACGGCGCTGCGGTCTTTCGTTTTCACAGTGGTTTCTCCTGCTCGGCATGGGGGCGATGCTCTGCGTGCCGCACGGGGCGTGGAACAATCTCTACGCCGTGCTCTTCGCGCTCGCCGCGCTCTTAGTCTACTGGTTCGACTGCGCGGCGCGAAAGGATGCGCCGCGAAACATTGGAGACCTCGGCCCCGCCGCGCTCGGCTTTCTTCTGATGACCGTTTTGTGTACGCTCTGGGCGGGAAACAAAGCGGGCAATCTCCGCGTGGCGCTCTTTTTCTGGACTGGCTTCCTGCTCGCGTATCTCACGGCGGCGCAGTTTCGCACACGGACCGAGCGGCGCGCCGCGGCGGCGGCCCTATACATCACGCTGCTCGCCGTTTCGCTCTACGGGCTGTGGAACTATGTCACCGGCGCGGAGGCCTCGGACGTGCCGATCGACGGCGAGATGTACCGGCGGCTCGGCGCGACGCTCGAGCACGGCATCAACTGCGGCGAATTTATCGCCATGGCGCTGCCCGTCGCGCTCGTCTGGGTGCTGACCGCCCCGACGAAGGCACGGCGCATCGCGCTCACCGTCCCGCTTCTTCTCCCCTGCGCGGCGATTCTGCTCACATACGCCCGCACCGGTTGGATCATGCTCGCGCTCGCGCTCGTGCTGCTGCTCTGGTACAAAAAGAAGATTTTGCTGCTTCCGGCGGCGGCGCTCGGCATCGGCGCTCTGTTTCTTCTGCCGGAGAGCCTGCAGGCGCGGTTCCTGTCGATGCTCGATTTCTCCAACGCTTCGGCGTCCGGACGGTTTGTGCTCTGGAGCGAGTGTCTGGCCGTGTGGAAGGATCACTGGCTGCTCGGCATCGGGCTGGGGCCGGAGAATTTCTCCGCGGCTTATGCCCCCTATGCTACCGGTCTTCTCGATTTTCAGCCGCCGCACTCCAATATGCTGTATCTTGAAATGTTCCTCTCGACCGGCATAGTCGGCGGACTTTTGTTCTGCGGCTTTTTCTTCGGCATTTTCGTGCGGCTGCGCCGCGCGGTGCGCGCCAGACCCGAAAAGCGCGACCGCCGGGAAGCCCAGGCTCTCATCGCCGCGCTCGCCGGAGCCGCGCTCGGCGGCATTCCGGAGTATATCTGGTTTTACCCGCGCATTCTCTTTTTCTGGTGCGTCCTCTTCGGCATGGCGCTCGCCGTTTCGGGCGATAACTGAACAAATCAATACCACCGGCGCAGCCGGTGGTTCTCTTAGAGCAAGCGGCGTGACGGAAACCGTCACGCCGCTTCAGCCTGTCGAAAACGCCTCGCAGAGTTTGCGCCCGCAGGCGCAAATAAAGTTCAAATCATTTTTGCCGGCGGCGTGTACGTCGGCAAAAATACATTTCGGCTCGCAAACGTGCGAGCGTTAGCGAGTGCGCTGCGGCGAGCCGCAGCCTTTTCAAACGAGAGCCCAACGAAGTGGGTCTCGTTTGAGAGCTTGTCAAAAATACTTTTTTGACAAGCTCAAGCGGCGTGACGGAAACCGTCACGCCGCTTGTCTGCGTTATGCGTATATCAGCTGAATTTGATCTTTGTATTCTCGCCCATGGTGACCGATTCGGGATAGAGCGGCAGGAACACATAGCCCGCGTCCTGCAGCTGCTTGACAGCGCCCGGGAACGCGATGAGCGTGTTGGCGTTCCAGTCGTGGCTGAGCAGGACCGCAATGTCGAGCTGCTTTACCTGCCAGACGGCCATGCTCTGGATCTCATCGGCGGTCTTTCCGGCGACGCCGTTATCGAACACGTCGCACGACCATTCGATCCACTCGTAGCCCGCTTTCTTGACAGCCTCGGTCGGGTCGGTGCCGAGCAGCGCCTTGGCCCACGCCGAGCCGCCGGGGTAGCGGAAGATCTCCGTATGGAAGCCGGTGCATTCGTACACCCACTCGTCCTGTTTTTGGATCATTTCGATCAGACCTTCGGTCTTCTGGTAGAGATTGCCCATGGCAGCGAACTGGTGGGAGTATGTATGGTTGGCGACCGCGTGGCCTTCGGCAAACTCGCGGCGAAGCATTTCGGGCTCGTCCTCGGATTCGTTCGCCTCGTGCGAGGTGAAGAACGTCACATGGACGCCCAGCTCCTTGGCTTTGTCGAGCACCTGCGTAGTGAGGCGCGTGGGGCCGTCGTCAAATGTCCAGTAGCAGATCTTGATATCCGTTTCGCCGGCCTGCACCTTTTCCTCCAGCTCGCGGATCTTGGAAGCATACTCGCGCCGCTTGGCAAGCGTCTCTTCCACGATGTTATCGAGCCGCTCGTTCTCGGCGCGAAGCTCTTCGAGCTGCGCGGTCTTATCCTCGTTATCGGAGAGCGCCGCGGCAAGCTCGGAAGCGAGCGTCTTGCCCTCGTCGCCGCCCTGCGAAATGTCCTCGCGCAGCGCGTCCTGCTGCGCCTTCATATCCTCGCTGAGCTTGTCGGTGCTTTCATCGACGAGCTGCGCCTGCGCGCGAAGGTCGGCGGCGCTGGATTCGTATTCCGCGATCGGCACGGCGCGATACTGGAAAAAGGCAAACACGCCGAATCCCACCGCGACGAGCGCGAGGCCAAGCAGAACATAGTTAATTACCTTTAAGGTATTCTTCAACCTGATCCACTCCCTTCTGCATTTCCTCGTAGACGGAATTGTAGTACGCGGTGTCCTCGTCCGCGAGCTTCGTTTCGACTTCCTTTTCCATTGCCGTGATCGATTCGTCGAGCGCGGCGTTGTCGGCTTTGAGCGCGTCGATCTTTTCCTGCGTTTCGCCAAAGATTTCCTGCTCCGCCGCCGTCCATGCGGCGGCACCGGTCTCGGTCTCGGGATCAACGGCGTCGTGCCGCGTCTGTGCCGCGGCGAGCGTCTCCTGCGCCGAGGCCACGGCGCTCTCGCCGTCGGCACGGAGAGCCGCCGCCTGCTTCAGAAAGTAGACGCCGCACACGACGCCGATGACAAGGATCACCGACAGCAGTACAGTCATTACGGTGCGTTTCATCGTTTGCAATCACTCTTTTCTTTTTTATACCTTTTTTCAGCCGCAGCGCGGCTGGTTTACCCTTTTTGATAAAGCGCGAGCAGCTCTTCCGTCTGGCGCGTGAGGTCAAACTCCGTCACGGCGCGGCGGCGTGCGTTTTCGCCGCAGGCGCGGCGGTACATCCCGTCCGTCATAAGCCGGTGCAGCGCATCGCACAGAGCGCTCGCGTCGCCGGGCGGCACGCATTCCCCGCAGCCGTCAGCGAGATCCGCGCCCGCGCCGACGTCCGTCATAACGAGCGGCAGACCGCATTCCATCGCTTCGAGCGCGGCAAAGCTCATGGCCTCGTTATACAGCGCGCTGCTCACGTAGACGTCCGAGGAACACATCAGCGCTTCGGCGTCCGTGCGGTAGCCCGCGCGGATGACGTTTTCGTCAAGGCCCTTCTCACGGATGCCCTCGCCCACGGCGTCAAAAAGCTCTCCGTCGCCCGCGATGAGACAAGCAAACGGAGCGTCCGTGCGCTCCTTGAGCTGCGCAAGCGCGTCCAGCAGGAAGAAAAGCCCCTTTTCCGGCGCATAGCGCGCCATGGTGAGAAAAACGAAGCAATCCTCCGGCAGCGTGAACTCCGTCCGGATGACGTTTCGCCGCGGCGGCAGGGGCTTCGGCGCAACGCCGTTGAAGATCACGCGAACCCTCTCTTCTTTGACGCCGTTTTCGCGCAGAAGGTTCGCCCCCTGCGTACAAACCGCGATGCACGCGGCATCGTGCGGTGTGATGCGCCGGTTGACGGCACGCCAGAGGAAGCTCTGGCGCACCGTAAGATGGCTCGTGAACACGACGCGCGTCTCCCGCCGCCAGAGGCGCGAGAGCACGGCGATCACATTTTCCCGCGGGTACTGCGCGTGGATAACGTCGATGCCGTTTTCCGCGCACAGCCGGGCAATGCTCTTCGCCGCGGCGAGCGCGTGCGCGGCGCGCAGGTCGAGCCGGAACACGCCGCAGCCGAGAGCCTTTGCCTTTTCCGCGAGCTCTCCGCCGTCCATGTAGGCAAGGAAGCAGCGGTGTCCCTGCGCGGAATACGTCCGCATCAGGTTTTCGACGTACTTTTCCGTACCCGCTTTCCCGGCGTAGCTGATGAGATAGAGAATGTTCAATTTCTTAATAGAAGAGCTTCGCGATCGGGCTGTCGGCGTCGAGGATCAGCGTCTTTTCCGCGCCGGTCATGGACGCCTGCAGCGCGTCGAGCGCGATCATAAACGTATAGAACTCGGCTTCCTCCGGCGAGTCGTATACCTCGGAGAGAATGCGCATATACTCCGCGTCGCCCTCGGCACGCACCGTGGCGGCGGTCGCGTCGGCGTTGGCGAGGAGGATCTGCACCTGCTTGTCGGCCTCGTTGCGGATCTCCTTGGCGCGGCTCTCGCCCTCGGCAAGATAGCCCGCGGCAATGTTGTTGCGCTCGGAGATCATGCGGCTGAACACGGCGGATTTATTATCGTCCGGAAGGTCGATCTTCTTCGTCTCCACGGCGATGAGCTCAATGCCGTAGCGGTCGAAGGAATCGCCGATCGTCGCCATGACGGTGCGCACGAGCGTGCCGTCGCGCCCGGAGATGATCTCCGCCTGCGTCATGGACGAGAGCACGGTTTTGAGCGCGTTATACACGTTCGCGTTGATGCGCCCCTCGGCATTGGATACGCTGCCGGAGAGCGTTTCGATGAAGAGGCGCGGGTCCTCGATGCGCCAGATGGCAAAGCAGTCGGCAATAAGGGTCGTCTTATCCGCGGAGATCATATCGCTTACGGGCAGGTCATAGAGCAGCACCGTATTGGGGAGCGTGCTCATCTCCTGCACAAAGGGGATCTTGAAATACAGTCCCGGCTCGCTCTTTACATCAACGACCGCGCCGAACTGGCGCACGACGCCGTATTCGTTCGGCTGTACGACGTACAAGCTGCTCAAAAGCAGCACGAGGATCACAACGGCGAGCACCGCGATAAGGATCGTCCGGCCGACGTGGGCGGGACGGCGGGTGTTATTATTTTCCATAATTACGGCTCCTCCCCTGTCGTGGTCGTTGTGTTCGTGCCGGTGAAGCTCTCGAGCGGGAGAACGGTCTGCAGCGTGCTGCCGTCCCTGCCGGTGATAACGATCTTCATATCCGGGAACACCTTGGCGATCATTTCATAGAACAGGCGCTGGCGCGTGATCTCCGGATACTTGGAGTATTCGGCGTACAGCTCCGTGAAGCGCGAGGCCTGACCCTCGGCCTCGGCAATGCGGGACTCCTTGTAGGCCTCGGCCTGCTGCAGAATTTCGTCCGCGTTCGCCTTGGCGGCGGGCAGCTGCTCGTTGGCGTACTTGTTCGCATTGTTGATGGCGGTCTCCGCCTCCTGCTTGGAGGTCTCCACCGCCTTGAACGCCTGCTGCACCTCGAGCGTAGGGGGCTCGGCGTCCTGCAGGGCGATGTTCACGAGCACAAGACCGATATCCTCCTGCTCGAGACGGGTGCTGATCTTGTCGCGGATGACGCCCTGGATCTCCGCCTTGCCGGTCGTGATGATATCGTCCACGCCGTAAAGGCCGATCGTATCGCGGATGTAGCTCTGGCAGAGCATTTTCAAAATGGCTTCCGGCTCTTCGCTGTTATAAAGGTACTTCACCGGATCGTCCACGCGGTATTCCACATAGAAATCCACGTTGACGAAGTTGAAGTCCACGCTGATCATGAGCGATTCGTCCTCGTTGTTCACGTTCGTGCGCAGATCGTAGCCGAGAGCAAAGCCCTGCGTCGCCTTGCTGACGATGGTTTTCTGCTGGATGATGGGGATCTTGAACTTGAGGCCGGACGTGCTCACAACGGACGGCTTGCCGAACGTGGTGATAACGGCGTATTCGTCCTCCTGCAGCTGGTACACCGAGCCGAAGCCCAGCGCGCCGACGAGCACGAGCACCGCCGCGGCCGTCACGATCGTGCGCGGCAGGGTCTTTTTCCCGTCGCCGCCGTCCTTTCTGCGCGTGGTGCCGAGCACGATGAGCACGGCCGCCGCCGCAAGGACGAGGATGAGTGTGATAAGGCTCATGGGATTCTCCTTTCTTTATGCGGCGGAAAACGTCTACTCCGCCGTATAACAGCATAGCACAGCGCACACCGTTTGTCCAGAAAAGCCGCGTTCAAAGCTCGAGCGCGAACCACTCCCTGCCGGTCTCCCGGAAGCCGAGCGAGAGGAACATGTTCCGGCTCTGCGTGTTAAACGAATAGATGTTCGCCGTCACGCGCTCCATGCCCTTTTCGCGGGCAAGATCGAGCATGGCGCGGATACACCGGCGGCCGATGTGCCGGTTCTGGTATTCCCTGCAGATCACGATGGCGAGCTCGCCGCTATTTCGCAGCGACACGTCGCCCACCAGAACGCCGCGGTACGATATATAATAGCATGCCCCGTGTGTGCTCAGATACTTATACATGGCGTTGAGCCGCTCGCTCGTATAAACATGGTCGATGTTATCGACCTGACGGCACACGTCCGGATCCTGATACCACGGAAGCGCCGTTTCCTCATTCGGGTAATACGGCACAAGCAAAATCTCTTCGTCCACAATGCGCACACTGCCGGGATCGGCCATTTCTCTCTTCCTTTCTCTACGCAAACCGGCCGTATGCGCAGATCGCACGCATACGGCATGGTTTTTATCTTTTTACTTTCCGCACCGGGCGGGTGATGCTGCGGATGAGGAGCGTGCCGAGCACCGCCGCGCCGATGAAGAGCACGGCAGCGGCGACGGCGAGCACCGTGACCGTCCAGCGGAGATTTTCGATCTCCGCATCCGAAGCATCCGGCGTCTCCGGCGCAGGCGAGGGCGTCGGCTCCGCGCTTGGGGACGGTTCCGGCGTCGGTGTCGCCGCCGCGGCAGTCAGAGCGTAGCGCTGCATCGTTTCCTCGCGCGTATCGTAGACATAGAGCCCCGGCTCGCCGCCCTCGGGCCGCGCGTAGAACACAACGTACTCTCCCCCGTCCTCCGGCAGATACGCCCGGCACACGCTGCCGAGCAGCGCGTATTCGCCGAGAACGCAGCCCTCCGGCGGCCGGACGGAGAGGATAGCGGCGTCGAGGATCGTGTACGTTCTCCCCTCCGCAGTGAAGATCGTCCGACCTGCGGCAGGCGTCGCCTCCGGGATTTCCGGCTCAGTCGTATCGACATGGTTGTCGCTTGTCGGCTGGGCGGCGGTGCCCTGCGTCTGCCGCGTGACGGCGAGCGTATACACCCTCTGCGCGCCGTTCCCGGCGGTGACGGTCACGGTCACATAGTTCAGCCCGACGGAGAGCGAGCCGTTCCCGCTCACGGCGGTGGTGGCCGAAGCGTCGTTCTTCACGGCGCTCACGGCGAGCCACGTCGTTTCATACGGCACCGTCACGGCGTAGTTCGTCACATTGGCGGAAAATGCCGGGGAGAGCGTGCCGGGATCGATGTAGAGCGCGGAGAGTGTGCAGTCGCTCGATGCCGACGTGATCGTCACCGATGCGCTGTGGGAAGCGTACTCCACGCTCACCGCGTCGCCCCCGGCATTGCTCGCGCTGCACGCTGTCGGGCGGAGCGCCGTTGTGCCGATGGCGCGGGCCGTGAAGCTCAGGTTGAGAGAGAATTTTCCCTCGCCGCTGCCGCTGTAGTCCACGATGCGCAAACTCCCGCCGTTATCCTGCACCGCCGCGTTGCCGAGCCCGCCCGATGCGCCGGTGTAGGTAAGATAGTCCGTGTCGTACACGAGCGTCAGATCGATGCCCGCAACGGCGGAGGTCGTATACACGTTCACCGTGACGGTGTTTCCAACAACGACGCTCGGATCGGAGAACATCACGTCCGTGTCCGCCGCCCTGGCGCTCACCGTGAGCCACGGCAGCAGCGCCGCGGCGACGAGCAGCGCGAGGATCGGTTTTCTTTGTTTCATCGGCAAGCCCTCCTTACGGCGTGATCGTCGCCGTGCCGAGCAGATGATTTCGTATGCGGATAAGATCGTTGATCGCCGCCGTGCCGCTGCGGTCCACGTCCGCCGCGGCCAGACTCAGCCCGGTCAGCTCGCCGGTGCCGAGAAGGTGGTTGCGCAGCTTGATGAGATCGCTGATGGTGACGGCGCCGTCGCCGTTGATGTCGCCCGCGACGACGACGTACCCGGAAGCGAACACCGTTTCCGCGCCGTCGAGTTCATACGTGATCTTCACAAAATCGCCGGTACACATCGGCGCGTCCGGCGCCTTGGCAGCGCCCGTGGCGTCCGTCACGGTGAGCGTTCCGCCGCTCACACCGAGCGACGAAGTAAACGCGGCAAGCGCCGTGCCGGGCGCGACGCCCGAAACACGCCCGTCCGCGCTGAAAGCGTAGGGGCCGGTGATCGTCACCGGCGCGTCCGGCGCGCGGCGGTGGACGGAGAGCGTGTATGTTTCCGATGCGCCCGATTCCGCCGTCACGGTGAGCGTGACGGTGTTCACGCCGACATTGAGCGCATATTCGCCTGTCCCGGCGACGCTCGCCGCGGCGTTGAGCGGCGAGGCCGTTACGGTGATGCGCTCGGTCTCGTTCGGAACGATGACGGTATATTCCCGGATATCCCGCCGGAACTCCGGCGAAAGCGCGCCAGTGCTCACTGTAAGTGAGGAAAGTTTCGTGTTCGGCGAGCCGTCGCCCGTCGGAGCGGGCACCGCGGTATCCGGCATATTGAGATACACCGGAATGTTGAACGTGAGCTTGGATGCGCGCATCTCCTCGCTGTAAGCATAGGAGAGCAGCCGCCCCTCGCTCGCCGCGCCCGCAACGTTCGTCATGTACTGGTTCCAGTACATGTTCTCGCCCTGCACGTTGAAGCGCTTGAGATAGAGCGTATTCTGCCCCGCGGCAACATAGTTTGCGGCATAGAAGGCCGCGCCGCCGCGGATGGCTTTATAGAGGCTGTTCCACGGCCGCCCCCACGAGGTGCCGCTCCCGTTATGGCCGCCGCTGGCGTACCACAATCCGCGCTCCACGGCGGAATACTCCGCGGTCTTGTAAGCGCCGATGTTGAAGGCGTTATAGTACCCCGGAAAGCGGCGGTTCGTGCCGCTGATGCTCTCGCTCGCGCCGTTCGTGCCCATCTCCTGCAGCATCATCGCCGCAAGAATGTACGGGCTGACGCCGCAGTCCGCTCCGGCGGTATAGAGCGTTTCGGCGTAGGTGTTCACGCCGTTTGAAGTGTCGAGGTCGGTATCATATGTCGTGTCCGCGAGGAACGTGCCGGACACGAGCACCGCGAGACTCTCGCGCGTCTGTGACGCCGCGTCGTACCCCTGATAAAGAAACTGGAACACGGCGCTGCTGTCAAGGAAATTGCGCGGGTCCATGTAGTGCGCGATGATCTCGCGCGACGCGGCGACCCAGCCGCCGCTGTCGAGCTCGATCCATGTGTTGTCCGTCCAGTTGAACGCGCCCTCCTGTGTAGACTTCCACGAGGACGGGGCGCTGCCCCACACAAGGCTCTTGCCGAGGACGTTCTCCTCGTTCACGGCGGTGTTCCAATCGACGTTCGTGAAGAACGGCCGGAACTCCCACGCAGGATACCGGCTGTGGAGCTGCCAGAGACCTTCGAGATAGCTCTCCGGAAAGCCGAGCGCGCGGAGCTGCGTGAGATAGACATCGCGGTCATTCGCCGCGGTGGGCTCCGGTTCGGATACCGGCGTTTCCTCCGGCGTCGGAGTCGTCTCTGGCTCTGAGAGCGTCACGCTCTCCGCCGGGACGTAGCCGGTCTCGCCGCCGGGCTTTTGTATGTAATACCAGAGCGTGCCGTTCGCGTCCGTCTCCTCGCTGAGGATCGAAACGGCGCTCCCGTCCGGCACTTCCCCCGCGGCCTCGCCGCCGGGCGACGTGAGCAGAAGGAGGATGCCCGTCGGGGCGCTCACCGTGCCGGTCCTCGTATCCGCTGCCAGCGCGGACGGCATCGCCGCGGCGAGCAGCAGCACGGCCGATATAAGCGCCGCGGTACGGCGCAGAAAGCGGCGATTTTTCGGCAAGTCCTTCCCTCCTCTCGGTCGCGATTTAAAATGTTACAATTTGTAACTGTATCCTACCATCCCGCCCCCTCTCCGTCAACCGCCATTTTTTGCCGGCGCGAAATGCGCCCCGAAAGGAAGGGCCTTTCGGGGCGTTGTACCGGTTATTCCACGTTATTTATGCAGTCTTTCATTTTCTGCAGCGCTCTATAACATCCAAGGATATTTTGCCGTCTTTCTTTGCGGTCAAAGGTCCCATATCCTTTTTCCGCCTCGTCTTTCAGCAATTCACTGCTCCAGTACTCGCATATCGCATCTGCCAGCGCGCTTTCCTGCGGTGAGCGGTCTTTTTTCGTGCTTATCTCGTCTAACCGTTCTTTGTTTTGTTTCAGAAACGCACCGTACTCCTCTTGAATTTCGTCATAAAGCGCTTTTAATCCCTTTTTGCCGCAGGGGAATACCAGATCACATTTTTCGCAATGATAAATGCCGGCATTCACATCCAGCGGAACGGCTTCACATTCCGCATCTTCGCTGCAATTTTTGAAAGGCTCTCTGCAATCGGCACAATATGCTCTGCTCATCTTACATTCCCCTTACTCTTCCAGGCTGATCCACATGACAGGACGTACTATACCCCACCCCTCTGAATTAACCCACATTTCGCCACGGTCGCCGAAACATAAACTTCCATCTGGATCGACTACGCACACAGTGTCATACCGACGGTACCCCTGGGAGCGAAGCCACCAATAAGCATGTCCGTCATTGCGCAGGCTTGCGCTGTAAGCAACAGACGCAGCAGCCGGTGTCGGCATACATGCTCTGACACTGTCCGAAGGGAAGTATTCTTTCGCTTCATCGATTGTCAGCAAAAACACCCTGTCCTCCGTAGGACAAAAGAAGTTGCCATTCTGCCTTGTGTGTTTATAAGTTTCTATCGTTACAATCGGAATCATTCTTTTCTCTTCGGATGAGAACGCCGTATTAATAAAGGTGCCGTTCAGCCATCGGCGTAGCGTGCATGTATCCCACGTCACATCTACGCGCTTTGTGTTGAATGGCTGATAATCGAGTCCGAACTTGCTGATCACAAGAATTCTTCCGTCTTCCTTTGCCAATACGATCCACTCTATATCCTCCTTACCGTTGGAGGTATCGTTATCCTGCTCATATTTTCCAAAGAAAACTTTACTGCCCACATCGGCGTTTTTAAGAAGGGCCTCATGGTACTGCGGCTTGATGCTCTCCCGTTTCTCTTCGCTGTCCCTATACACAAGGCCGTCCAGCAGCGTATACGCCGCTATGTAATCCTCGTCGGTAATCTCTTCCAAAGCTCTGTCGTATTTGCTGGCGGCAACAACTTCCGTATCTCCGATCTCTCGCAGGAAACTATACGCTTTATCATACTTCCCCTGCTTAAGCAGTGCGTTTGCACGGGCTCGTTTGTTTTCCGTGATCGCATCCTCGTCGCCGATCTCCTTCAGCAGTCTGTATGCATCGATGTACTTTTCTTCTGCCAGAAGCGCCGCAGCCCAATCGCGTTTGTTCTGCTCCGTGAACTCATCCTGTCTGCCGATGTCCTTGAGAAGGTCAAGGGCCGTCTTGTATTCTCCTTTATCAAGCGAAACGAGCGCGCGGTCGTACTTGTTTTCTTCAACTGCGTCTTCCCGGCCGATTTCTTCCAACAGCTCGTACGCCGGTTCGTAGTCCTCCGCTGCAATGAGCTCCATTGCCCTATCATATTTGTTCTGTGTGATCTCTTCGGGTTTTCCGAGCTCTTCCAGAATCGAGTAAGCGGCAGGATAGTCCCCCGCTTCGATCAGTGCCAGCGCTTCTTTATGCTTTTGGATGGGCACGATCACCGTTGTTATCAGGATCACTGCTGCCGCGCAGACCGCCGCCGCGGGCAGCGCAATGGCAAGTGTCTTCTTTGTTTTTCTCCGGCGCTCTGCCTGCCGCTCTTTTTCCCGACGGCAAAGCTCCTCCGCTTTTTTCGCCTCCGCTTCCTTATAGGCCGCGAGATGCTCGCGTAGGACGGTCTCGTCCAGCGCGGCGAGCTGCGCATCCAGCGAAAGGCCGCAGCGATGGCAGACCTTTTCTTCCGCACTGTTGAGCGCGCCGCAGGCGCAGCTCCACAGACTGCCGCATCGCTGCGGCAGCATCTGCGCGCACGCCGCCGTATCGCGCCGGTACTGCTCCGCCAGTTCCTGAGAAAGCGCCTCCTCCAGCGTCGTACGCTCCGGCAGGGGCGACCACACGGCGGAAGGGTCGGCCTCCCAGCTCGTGCCGTCAGCAAACACCACGCGCGTGCAGCGCACCGAGGCGCGGCGGGTATTCGCGTCCGGCAGCACGATAGCCTGATGCTGACCAAACGGCTCGTCCCGCGGCACGGACAGATCGAGATACTGATACTCGGCCACACCCTCGAGCGGCGCGCCGGACACGTCAAAAGCATCCACCGCAACCATAACTGCACGGATCGGCTTTGCCGAAACGCTCCGCATTTTTAGCTGCACCAGCACCGCGCCCGTCCGGCTGTCCTTCAGCAGCGCGCCCGCCTCGAGAAGCACGGGGCTTCCCGCCGTATACTGGTTTTCCGGAAGCCGGTAAAGGCTCGTGTATCTCTCCATAATGCCGCCCTCAGAGTTCCGGCAAGTCGCCGAACGTCTCCGCCGGAGCAGAGCTTTTCGCCGCGCCATGCTCCGCGCGCTGCCGCAGCGCGGAAACATCCTCAACGAGCTGGCCGAAGCCGTACAGCGGCCACGACGCCGCAAACAGAACGGCCCCGGTTAGCAGCGGGATCATCCCCGTCCAGAACCCTTTCTCCCCCGCCCAGAACGCGAATGCAATGATGAACCCGGCAATAAAATCGATCCAACCGAGGACCGCCGCGAGCGCTTTGATTTTTCCTCCGACATTGTCAAACATGGTCGTCCCTCCAGTTAATATTTTGTGATATGGCTTTTTAATCCCTGCTTTTCCTGATTATATATCTTTATTTTCTACATGTCAACAAAACATTTCCTGTGGTTCCCCATATCATCACTTCCGAAGATTTATACTATTTACCGCACAGGAGGTGGCGATATGGATTATATGGAGTGGTTTCCCCAGCGCGTCGCGGAGCTGCGCAGCCAAAAGGGCGTTTCCGCCCGCGATATGAGTCTTTCGCTTGGGCAGAGCGAAAGCTACATCAACAAGATTGAAAACAAACATACGCTGCCGTCCATGGCGGGCTTTTTCTACATCTGTGAATACTTCGGCATCACGCCGGACAAATTCTTCAATACGGATTCCGCTTCCCCGTTTCAGTCTGCCTCGCTGCTGGCGGAATTTGAAAAGCTGCGCTCCGATCACGCCGAGCACATTTTGCAGTTGATGAAGGACCTGAATCAAAAATAAACAATATACAAAATCGCCTCTTCGGAAGAACATCCGAAGAGGCGATTTATTCGTATTGCGTATGTCAGCCGCCGAGGTAGGCCTTCTGCACCTGCTCGCTCTTTGCGAGCTCCTCGCCGGTGCCGGAGAGGGATACCTTGCCGTTTTCGAGCACGTACGCGCGGTCGGCGATGGAGAGCGCCATCTGCGCGTTCTGCTCAACGAGCAGGATCGTCGTTCCCGCCTTGTGCAGCGACTGGATGATATCGAACACCTGCTCCACAAGGATGGGCGCAAGACCCATGGAGGGCTCGTCGAGCATCATGAGCTTCGGCGCGCTCATCAGCGCGCGGCCCATGGCGAGCATCTGCTGTTCGCCGCCGGAGAGCGTTCCGGCGACCTGACGGCGGCGTTCCTTCAGGCGCGGGAACAGCTCGTACACCTTTTCGAGCCCCGGCTCGACGGTGGAGTTGGCGCGGGTGAAAGCGCCCATTTCAAGGTTTTCCTCCACGGTCATCTGCGCGAACACGCGCCGTCCCTCCGGGACGAGCGCCAGACCGTCCTTGACGATCAGGTGGGGGGCCTTGTGCGCAATGCTCTCGCCCTGAAAGACGATGTCCCCACCGCGGCTGCGAAGAAGGCCTGCGATTGTATCGAGCGTCGTCGTCTTTCCCGCGCCGTTCGCGCCGATGAGCGTTACGATCTCGCCCTCGTTGACCTCGAAGGAGACGCCCTTGATGGCGTGGATCGCGCCGTAATACACTTGAATGTCCTTGACTTCGAGAAGCATGCGTCAGCCCTCCTTCTTCTTGCCGAGATAGGCTTCGATCACGGCGGGGTTCGCCTGGATCTCCTCTGCGGTGCCCTTGGCGATCACCTTGCCGAAGTTCAGTACGCAGATGCCCTCGCAGATGCCCATAACGAGCTTCATGTCGTGCTCGATGAGCATGACGGCGATCTGGAACATGTCGCGGATCTTGACGATGTTCTCCATGAGCTCCTGCGTTTCGGAGGGGTTCATGCCGGCGGCGGGCTCGTCGAGCAGCAGCAGCGACGGGTTCGTTGCCAGAGCGCGGACGATCTCCAGACGGCGCTGCGCGCCGTAGGGCAGCGAGCCGGCCTGCACGTTTGCCATGTCCTGCATATCGAAAATGGACAGCAGCTCCAGCGCGCGCTCGTGCGCGGTGCGCTCCTGCCGCCAGTAGCGCGGCAGGCGGAATATGCCCTCAAACGTGGAATACGGCTCCTGATTGTGCAGGCCGATCTTCACGTTGTCCTCGACCGTGAGGTTACTGAAAAGGCGGATGTTCTGGAACGTGCGGGCAATGCCCATGCGGTTGATCTGCTCGGTCGTTTTGCCGGAGGTGTCCATGCCGTCAAGCAGAATGGTGCCGCGGGTCGGCTGATAGACCTTGGTAAGGAGGTTAAAAACGGTGGTCTTGCCCGCGCCGTTCGGGCCGATGAGACCGGCGATCTCCGTGCGGCCGATGGTGAGATTGAAGTCGTCCACGGCACGAAGTCCGCCGAAATCGATGCCGAGATGGCGGCATTCCAGCACGGGCGTTTTGTCCAGATCGCGCTCGGGGATGATGGCTGTGCTCGGGAATTCGACCATTTTCCCCTTTTCAAACTTTTTAGACATCTTCCCTCTCCTCCTTCCGGCCGGGAATCACGCGGCGCAGCAGCGCCTTGAAATCGTCGTTGTTCGTCGCGAGCATCACGAGGATGAGCACGATGGCGTAGATCAGCATGCGGTAATCGGCAAAGCTGCGCAGCGCCTCGGGCAGCGCCGTGAGCAGCGCCGCGGCGATGACCGAGCCGAGCATATTGCCCAGCCCGCCGAACACAACGAACACGAGAATGAGGATCGAAGCATTGAAATCGAACTTGTTCGCGGCGATCGTGGAGTAGTTCAGCGCGAAGAGCGCGCCCGCCGCGCCCGCCATGGAAGCGGAGATGACAAAGGCGGTCATTTTGTAGCGCGTCACGGGGATGCCGACGCTCTCGGCGGCGATGCGGTTATCGCGGATGGCAAGAATGGCGCGCCCCGTGCGGCTGTTCACAAGATGGAAGATCACGATGAGGCAGAGCATCACGAGGATAAAGCCGCCGGTGAACGTGGCGATCTTCTGCACGCCGCCGATACCCATCGGTCCGCCGAGAATAAGCTTTCCGCCCTCCTCCAGATTTTCGGGCGCCTGCAGGAAGCGGATGTGGTAGCCGCGGCTGTCCAGGCCGATATAAAGGTTCGTGAAAATGCTCTTGATGATCTCGCCGAAGGCAAGCGTCACGATGGCGAGATAGTCGCCGCGGAGACGCAGCACCGGAATGCCGATGAGAAAGCCGATGATGGCAGCGAAGATCGCGCCGATGACCATTGCGATGGCGAGACGCAGCGGAGCGCTCGCAATAACGCCCTGCAGCGACACCGCCGCCGTCGTGCCCATGAAGGCGCCGACGCTCATAAAGCCCGCGTGGCCGAGCGACAGCTCGCCCATCACGCCGACGGTGAGGTTGAGCGAGACCGCCATAACGACGTAAGCGCAGATCGGCACGAGCATGCCGCGCGCCGTGGAGGAAAGCAGCTTCTGTCCGGAGAGGATCTGGAGAACGATATACGCAGCGATCACAAAGGCATATGTGATGCACTGCCGCCGGTTGATTTTCATTCGGGCCAAAACTTTTTTCATCGTACCCACCTCACACTTTCTCGCGGACCTGCTTGCCCAGCAGACCGGACGGCTTGACGAGCAGCACAATGATCAGCACCGCGAACACCACGGCGTCCGACATCTGCGTGGAGATGTACGCCTTGGCCATGATCTCGATGACGCCGAGCAGCAGTCCGCCGAGCAGAGCGCCGGGGATCGAGCCGATACCGCCGAACACGGCGGCGGTAAACGCCTTGATGCCGGGCATGGAGCCGGTCGTGGGGACGAGCGTCGGATACGCCGAGCAGAGCAGCACGCCTGCGACCGCGGCAAGGCCGGAGCCGATGGCGAACGTCATGGAGATCGTCGCGTCCACGTTGATGCCCATGAGCCGCGCCGCGTCCTTGTCCTCGGAGCAGGCGCGCATCGCCTTGCCCATCTTGGTCTTGCCGATGAAGAGCGAGAGCGCGACCATGATGACGACGCACACGGCGATCGTCACGAGCGCGACATACGAAACACGCAGCTCACCGCCGAAGAGGGCAAAGCCCGTCTCGCCGCTCACCGACTTGAAGAAGTTCGGGAACACGACCGGACTGGAACCCCAGAGCAGCAGCGCCGCGTTCTGGAGGAAGTAGCTCACGCCGATGGCGGTGATGAGCACCGCGAGTGACGTTGCCGCGCGCAGCGGCTTATACGCCAGCTTCTCGATCGTCATGCCGAGAACGGTGCAGACGATCATGGCAAGTATCACGCCGACGATCGGAGGAAGATTAAACTTGGTGCAGGCAAAAAAGCAGATATACGCGCCCACCATGATGACGTCGCCGTGGGCGAAGTTCAGCATTTTCGCAATGCCGTAGACCATCGTGTAGCCGAGGGCGATGATCGCGTAGATGCTGCCGAGGCTGACGCCGCTGATCAGAAAGTTCAGGAAACTCAAGGCTGACACCCCTTTCGGGTCAATTTCTTTCTCTTTTTCTCTTTAAAAACTAAAATACGGGGACAGGGGAAAATGCGTATCGGAAAAAGGCTTCGGTGCGGCCTCTTTCCGCTGCGCGCCTTCCCGCGGGGAATGGGACGGAGGGGCATCCTCCGTCCCATAGCTGTTTCGTGGGTCGGGCTTTTTCCCGATCAGTCCAGACCGACGTAAGCGCCGTTCTGAATGACCATGCCCTTCGGGCTCTTGGTGACCTGGCCCTGCTCGTTCCAGGTCATGCCGGTGCCGGTCAGGCCGTCGAACGTCATGGAGGTGAACTGCTCGATCATCTTGGCGCAGAGGTCTGCCGCGCTCATGTCGGGCGTAGCGCCGGCGGCTTCGAGAGCCTGCGCATAGGCATAAACGCAGTCATAGGCGTCCGCGGCGAACTGGTTGGGAACTTCGCCGTACATATCCTGGTACTTCTTGACGAAAGCGGCGGTGCGCTCGTCGGTGGAGTCCGCGTTGAACGGGGTCAGGAGCATGACGCCCTCGGCGAGAGAGGTATCAAAGCCCTTCATGGTGAGAATACCGTCCATGCCGTCCACGCCGAACCATTCGGGAGCATAACCGGCGGCTGCGGCCTGCGCGAGGATGAGGGAAGCGGGCTGGTAGTAGATGGGCATAAACACGAGCTCCGCGCCTTTCGACTGCGCGTCGGCGATCTGGACGGAGAAGTCGGTGTCGTTGCCATCGGCGAAGGTGGTGTCGCTCACGATCTCGATGCCGAGCGTGTCGCAGGCGGCCTTGAAGGTCTCATAGATGCCCTTGGAGTAAACGTCGTCGTTCTTCCAGATGACGGCGACCTTGGTGGCGAGGCTCTTGTCGGCGATGTACTGCGCGGAGGCGCTGCCCTGGTTGGGGTCGGTGAAGCACATCTGGAACTGGTTATCCTTGCCCTCGGTCGTGGCGACAGAGGAGGCGGACGGCGTCAGAGCAAAGATGCGGTCGGCAAAGGTGTCGCCGGCGGTAACTTCGCAGGGCTTGGAGGTGACGGAGCCGAGAGATATCTGCATGCCCCAGTCCTTCAGCGTGTTGTACGCGTTAACAGCCTTCTCGGGGTCGTTCTGGTCGTCTTCGTAGCGCAGCTCAAACTGGATGCCGCCCTTGGCGTTGATCTCGTCCACGGCGATCTGCGCGGCGTTCTTCACGGCGTTGCCGTAAATGGCGGCGCCGCCGGTCAGCGGAGCCGTGCCGCCGATCTTGAACGCGGCGGAGGCCGAATCTTCGGGCGTGGAGGCGGTGGTGGAGCCGCAGCCGGCGAGACATGCCATGAGCATTACGGCGGCGAGTACCATGCATACTACTTTTTTCATTGTTTCATTTCTCCTTTTCCAATGGTTTTAAACACAAAAATGAATATAAAAACGGCCCTGTCCGAAAGGACAAGGCCGGATTTATCAAACCGGATTTATCTCTTTCGGTGCTCGGAAAAATTGCGTACAAGCAGAACGAAAATAATCATAATAATGGATACAATAATGGTAATAAGCAGAATAAGCCCAAGGAGGCCAAGGGACAGTCGCAGGCTGAGAAGGGCGGAAATAAAAAGAACGGACACCGCCGCAGCGATGCCCGCAATAACCGCATAGTGAGAGGAAGTGCGCGCAGCACAAGAGCCGTCGCAATTTGCGGCGGAAGAAGCGCTGTTCATCGAAAAACCAAAACCGAAGCAGTTCATGCGGCACCTCCTTCAAAAGATGGGCATATCATAGCACGCTGCATAAGTATGCGTCAATAGAAAAATGCGAAACAATTTAAAATGCTAAAGCGAAAATTTTTGGAATTTTTCACAAACGCGCCAGTTTCTTTTCGGCAAAGGGGAGAAAAAACAGTATTTCGGCAGTAGACGCGGCGCGAAAACACTGATATAATGCCGATGTACAAAAGAGCGTATCCATATACTTTATATAACGGAGGTAAATATCATGCCGATCGTAACCACAAAGGAAATGTTCCGCAAGGCGTATGAGGGCGGCTATGCCGTCGGCGCATTCAACGTCAACAACATGGAGATCGTCCAGGGCATCACCGAGGCCGCGGCCGAGGTCAAGGCTCCCGTCATCCTGCAGGTCTCCCGCGGCGCGCGTGCCTATGCCAACCACACCTATCTTGTCAAGCTCGTCGAGGCCGCCGAGCAGGAGACCGGTCTTCCGATCGCCCTGCATCTGGACCACGGCGACAGCTTTGAGCTCTGCAAGAGCTGCATCGACGGCGGCTTCACCTCCGTCATGATCGACGGCAGCAGCAAGTCCTTCGAGGACAACATCGCTCTCACCCGCCAGGTCGTCGAATACGCGCACGACCACGGCGTCGTCGTTGAGGCCGAGCTCGGCACGCTCGCGGGCGTGGAGGACGACGTCCACGTCGAGGCCGAGGACAGCTCCTACACCCGTCCCGAGGATGTTGAGGAATTCGTGACCCGCACCGGCTGCGACAGTCTCGCCATTGCCATCGGCACGAGCCACGGCGCTTACAAGTTCAAACCCGGCACGAAGCCCCAGCTCCGCTTCGACATTCTCGAAGAGGTCGCGCAGCGTCTGCCCGGCTTCCCCATCGTGCTGCACGGCGCTTCCTCCGTGCCGCAGGAGTTTGTCCGCATCATCAACGAGCACGGCGGCAAGATGCCCGACGCCATCGGCATCCCCGAAGAGATGCTGCGCCAGGCCGCTACCATGGCCGTCTGCAAGATCAACATCGATTCCGACCTGCGTCTTGCAATGACCGCTTCCATCCGCAAGTACTTTGACGAGCACCCCGAGGGCTTCGATCCCCGCGCCTATCTCAAGCCCGCCCGCACCGCCATTCACGACATGGTCCGCCACAAGATCGTGGACGTGCTCGGCTGCGACGGCAAGGCCTGATCGCCGTCTTTCCCAAAATCCAAGCGCCGGGGCGAACGCCCCGGCGCTTTCCATCGTGAGGTCATTTTATGCCGTTTACCGGATTTACGAGCGAGACCGGAGAATTTCTCTGGGAACTCGCGTTCCACAACGAAAAGCCGTGGTTTGAAGCGCATAAGGAGCAGTTTCTGCGCGCGGTAAAGGAGCCGTTCGACGCGCTTGCAAAGGAAACGCTCGCGCTTATGCGCCAAAAGCACCCGGACGAGCCGTACTGCCTCCACATTTCGCGCATCTACCGCGACGCGCGGCGGCTCTTCGGCCGCGGGCCGTACAAGGACCACCTCTGGTTCACGCTCTGGACGGGTGAAGATCGGCACAACAGCCCCGTGTTCTGGTTTGAGCTCTCCCCCGCCTCCTTCAGCTACGGCGTCGGGTTTTACACCGCGACCGCGGAGCAGATGGCGGCGCTGCGCCGGTACATCGACGCGAATCCCGCCGAGATGGAGCGGCTTGCCAAACGCGTGGCAAAAAGCGAATTCCATCTCGAAGGCGAGCCGTACAAGCGGCTCAAAAAGGATGTGGGCGAAGTGCTCAATCCGTGGTACAACCGCAAGTGGATCAGTCTCTGCGCCGAATACGACCACGGCGGGGCGCTCTACACAGGCGAGCTGCCGCAGGTGCTTCTGGACGCCTACGAAAAGCTCATGCCGGTCTATAAACTGCTCAAACGCTTCCCGGCGGAGAGCAGCAATGCCTCCCTTGTGTAAAGGGAGGTGGATTTTGCCGCAGGCAAAAGACGGAGGGATTGTCGTTTTCCAGAAACTACAATCCCCCAGTCAGCTTCGCTGCCAGCCCCCTTTACACAAGGGGGCCCTTCATTTTACTCGGAGATTATGACCGGCTCCCCGGCGCAGCGCAGCTTCCCGCCCTGCACGGTCACGGTCTCGCCGGTGATATAGTTTACATAATTCCAATCCTTCACCGACACCCCGACCTCGGCGCTCTTCCCCTTCAGAGAGAAGACGCCGAGCTTTTTTGTTTTCCCGTCGTCGCGCAGGCAGACGGCAATGTCGTTCGCGTCATCCGCTTCCGCGGTGAACCAGTCCTCCGCGGAGAGATGCTCCCGCCGCACGGCGTTGAGCTTCTGTAAAAGCGGCGTGATATCCTTGCCTGTGCGCGGGAACACGTCCTTATCAAAAAGACTCGGCACATGATCGCAGGAATATTCCTGCCCGCCGTAGAGCAGCACCGTGCCCTTGAGGAAGTACAGCAGCGCCGTGAAATTCCGGCGCGCCTTCTCGTCCGGCACAAGACCGGCGATGCGCGGCATATCGTGGTTTTCCATGTACCGCAGCTTCACATAGTTTTCCGGATAGATGGCCTCCTGAAAGCCGAGCATATCCATCCACGCGCTGAGCGGCTGCTCCCCGGCGATGTACTTATCGAACGTCTCGCGGATGTCGTACTCATATTCCATGTCAAACGCTTCGTAAAGCTCGTTATCGGTCGCCGCGGTGATGCCGCGCAGCCGGTTGAACACAAGAAAGCTCCGGTGCACCGATTCGGCGAGCCAGATGCACCCCGGATGCACCTTTTCCACGGCCTCGCGCGCCTTTTTCCAGAACTCCACCGGCACGAGCGAGGCAACGTCGCACCGGAAGCCGTCCACGATGCCCGCCCAATAGCACAGATGCTGTATCTGCGCGTCCCAGAGCGCGGCGCAGGAATAGTCCAGATCGATAACATCCGTCCAGTCGGCGGTCTTGTTGCCGAAGCGTCCGTCCGGCTTCCGGTAATAAAACTCCGGGTGCTCGGTGACGTACACCGCGTCCGGCGACGTGTGGTTGTACACCACATCGATAATGCACTTCATGCCGCGCGCGTGGATCGCGTCCACGAGCGCCTTGAAATCGTCGAGCGTGCCGTACTCGGGATTGACCGTGCCGTAATCGCGGTTCGCGTAGGGACAGCCGAGACTGCCCTTTTTGCCCTTCTCGCCGATGGGGTGGATGGGCATGAACCAGACGATATCCGTTCCCAGCGCGCGGATGCGGTCAAGATCGGGGATCACGGCGCGGAACGTCCCCTCCGGCGTATGGTTGCGCACATACACGCTGTAAATGACCTGCTCGCGCAGAGCCGTACTTGTATTCCTTGCCATAGCGATTTCTCCTTTGCAAAGCACGCCGCCCCGGAGCCGACAGGCACCGGGACGGGAATTTTTTTATTTGTTTTCCGCAGCCTTCACCGCCGCGCAGATGAGCTGCACGCACGCTTCCACGCCGAGAGATCCGCTGTTGAGCGTAATGTCGTAATTGTGGCAGTCGCCCCAGTGCTGGCCGGTGTAGTGCTCATAGTAGCTGCGGCGGGCGCGGTCCCTCTTCTTCATCGCGCGGACGATCTCGGCGGTGTCGGTCGTGTTCAGATAGCCGGAGATACGCTCGGCGCGGTGCGCCTCGTCGGAATAGATGTACACATTCAGCGTCTCGATCCCGGCGTCGTGCAGCACAACGTCCGCGCAGCGCCCAAGAATGACGCACGGTCCCTGCTTGGCAAGATCCAGAATAACGCTGCGCTGGGTCTCATAAATATAATCCTTCTGGTCATAGGAAATGGGCGTGATGTTGCGCAGAATGCTCTCCGTGGCGGAGATCTCCTCGCCCTCGCGCTCGATCTGGCTCGCATCGATGCTGCTCGCCTTTGCGGTGGCGGCAATGATGTCGCGGTCATAGAGCGTTACGCCGAGCTCTTTCCCTACCGCGAGACCGATCTCGCGTCCTCCTGCGCCGTACTGCCGGCTGATGGTGATGATCTTCATAGAACCGCCGCCTTTCATGTTTTTTCTTTTTATACCATCAATCCGCATAAAATGCAATATGCTGTCAGAGAATTCGCCCGTCTTTCAGCGCAAAAATGGCGTACTCCACGCCGTGGATCGTCCGCTTTTCCACCATGCGCTCCGTCGGCAGTCCCCATGCCGCCATGGGGATCGCGCGGTACGGCTGGTTTTTATACACCGTGTACAAACTCCCGTCCCCGGCGTCGCGCCAGACGATATCCCCCGCGCGCTCGCGCGGCTTCGGCGCAGCGGCCTGCTTCGGCGCGGGAGGGACGGGCGCGGCCTGTGCCGGAGCCGTCTCCGGTCTCTTCTCCGGCGTCTGCCCGGTCTCCGTTCTGCACTCCGGCGCAGAGGTATTCCGCCCGGCTTCGGCGGCGAGCTCGATCTCCGCCGGGAACGCCGCGAGCGCGGCGCGCGTCAGCTTTCGGTGCAGCGTGAGCGCGCCGTTTTCCGGCGTCATCACGCCGAGATAGCCCTCTTTTCCGCCGCCGTATACGCTCAGGCGCACGAGCGTGCCGGGGTCTTCGCACTTGGCGTCAAACCGCGTCGTCAGCCCCTCGCGCGAAACGGTCAGCGTGCCCTTCTTCTCCCCGTTTATCAGAATCGGATATGTTTCACTCATTTTATCCCTCCATCCATATTTTACGCTCCCTCTGGGTCTCACAGAGTTTGCTCCCGCAGGAGCAAATAAAGTTTCATCCATTTTCTCCGGCGACATGCGCGTCGGAGAAAATACCGCTCGGCTCGCAAACGTGCGAGCGCAGCGAGTGCGCTGCGGCGAGCCGCATCCCCTCAAACGAACCCCTCAACGGAGTGGGGTTCGTTTGAAGCAAAAACACCCCGTCCATATCCTATGGACGGGGTGCGGCTGTTATGCCGTTATTGGGGTATCGTTCCGCCGGGGCGTCCTCCGCCGAGACCGAAGCTCACGGCGATCGCGCCGTTCACGCGGTCCATCACGGCGTCGGGCAGCTTGCCCATACGCTCGCGCAGGCGCGATTTGTCGATCGTGCGGATCTGCTCGAGCAGGATAACGCTGTCGCGCGTCAGGCCGCAGCTCGCGCCGGCAAGCTCGATGTGCGTGGGCAGACGCGCCTTGCCGGTCTGCGAGGTGATGGCGGCGGCGATCACGGTGGGGCTGTGGCGGTTGCCGGTGTCGTTCTGCACGATCAGCACCGGGCGCATGCCGCCCTGCTCGCTGCCGACGACGGGGCTCAAATCGGCGAAATAAATGTCCCCTCTCCGAACTGTACTCATGCGATTCACTCTCCAGATGAAAATGCTCGCCCGTTCCATAGTATGTAGGGCTGTTACCATTTTCCCTCTTTAAGAGTGAAAATATACGCATACCGGAGTTTTAATCTTTATCGGGGGCGAGGCCGGTGCAGGTGACGCTGTCGCCCGCTACGACGCGGCCGCGGATATTGCCGCAGCGGACGCCGTCACCGGCAGTCACGCCGCCCTCAACGTCTCTGCACTCCACGCTGTCCCCGGCGTGTACGTTGCCGTCAACGTTGCCGCAGGTCACGCTGTCGCCCGCGTTGACGTGCCCGAGCACATTGCCGCACTGCACGCCGTCGCCCGCGTTTACGTCCCCCGCGACGGTCGTGTTCGCGCCGCAGATGACGGAGAACTCGCTCTTGATGTTGAGCGCCGGGCCGTCATACCGAAAATCCACGTTCACGCGCTCGCGCGTCCCGCGCGAAAACGGCGTATGACCCACGAGCTTATGCCCGACGAAGAGCACGGCGTGCAGCACCGTTTCCTCGTCGCTCCACGGGAGATCGTGGTAGACAACGACCGGCTCCGCCGCGGCGGGCGCGGCGCTCACTTCGGCGCTCACGCTCGCGCGGCCGAAGAGTGCGTCCACGCTCACGCCGAAATACTCCGCGATCTCCGGCAGCATCAGAATATCCGGGCAGGAAAGCCCGTTTTCCCACTTGCTCACCGCCTGCGCGCTCACGCCGAGCTGCGCGGCGAGCGCGTCCTGCGTGAGACCCTTTTCGCGCCGCAGCGCGGCGATCGTCGTTCCGATAATGTTCTGTTCCATTGTATGAACCTCCAAAAAGCATTTTATCCGGATGAACCCAGAATAGGCGCACCCGGATAAAATAGCAAGGTTTTCGTGGTTGAGTTGGCTCAACCGTTGGTTGACACGGCGTATTTGCGCTTTTTCAACCGGCGGTTGAGAAGGTTTCACGCATTATCGCCGGGAATTTCGCCGCCGGTGCGCTCGCAGAAGACGGTGACGCGCTCGGTCGTGTCCCAGTTGCAGGTGTACATTGTGAGCGCGTAGCCGCTGTTCATCACGGTGTCGGAATCGTCCGGCGTGACGGAGGCAAACTCCCGCACGGTGTAGGTGAACACATTTCCGTCCACATCCGTGAAGGTGACCGTGTCGCCCGCCTCGAGACGGAACAGCACATCGAACTCCGTTTTGTAGTTGTGGCCCGCTACGACGAGATTATCGTTGTACACGCTGCCGGTGTGGCGGCAGGGGGAAATTTCCATCGCGGGGAAGCTCCACGTTGCCGCAACGGGCATCGTGAGATCGTAGCCCGGAAAATCGAGATAGCCGATGTAGTCATAGGCGCCGGAGCGCACCGTCGGCATATCGAGCGCCGGAGGCGCGGGCAGGCCGCCCGAGCCGGTCTCCGTTCCGGCCGCTGCCGTGCCGGGGGACGCCGAAGCGCCGGGCGCGTTTGCCGCCGTCGCCGCGGCGTCGGGTTCGCCGTCGCCGGGCGCGGGGGTCGTGCCGGTCTCGCCGTTCGTCCCGCGCTCGGCCATCGCGGCCTCTACGAGCCGGAGCGTCTCTTCCGCGCTCTCTCCGGCGCGCCTGTCCTCGGCGCGGTTACGGGAAAACAGGAGCAGTGCGGCGATCACCAGCACTGCTCCCGCTGTCAATAAGACGATCCCGATTTTTTTAGGCTTCGTCATGCTTCTTTTTCTTCGTGAGCACAACAACGCCGCCCGCGATCAGCAGCACGCCCAGCGCGCCGAACACGGCGACGGGCCAGTTGAGCTGACCGGTGGGGATGAGGGGCTTTTCGTTGTTGAAGCCCTCGACCGTGAACACCCAGTCCACTTCGCCGACACGGTAGGCGTACTCGTTGCCGAGCCCGGCGGGAACCGTGAGCACCGCTTCGAGCTTCGCGCTCTTGCCCTTGGCAAAGGTGCCGAGAAGGACGTTATCGGTGAGCTGCGCGGTCTGGTCCGGGGAAGCGGAGAAAATGCTCTGCTTCGTGCCGTCCGCGTTCACGAGATAGACCTCCATCGTGAGCTTGGAGAGGAAGTCCGCCATGGTGACGACGGTCTCGTCGCGCACGCCGTCGATGTCGGCCTGATCGTGGCCGTCCTCGTTTTCAAAGGGCTCACTGTAGGTGAGCGGGTTGCCCTCTTCGTCGTGGGCCTCGGCGCGGATGTAGAGCTTCACATAGTCAAAGCCGCTGACGTTGTTTTTGATCGTGATGTTCTCGGTCAGCTCGTCGCCGGGCATGACGTTTTTGAAGTTGCCAAAAAGGTCTGTGTCCGTGTAGCCGCTGCCGGTGGTCTCGATCACAAGACCGTTGGTACCCTGACGGCTCACCACGGCGTCGGCGGCGAGAGCCGGGACGGTCAGCGCCGCAAGCGCGGCGATGACCATCACGAGGGAGAGGAGCTTCTTCATCGATTTTTTCATGTCGTTACTCCCTCCTTAGTTACCGCTGACAGGCGTTACGCCCCATGCTTCCTGAACGGCCTTGGCCGGAGTGCTCTGCACCGCCGTCGCCAGAATTTCTACCGACAGGATGTACTCCGCATTTTCCGGATACACCACCGAGCAGTTAACAAGGCTTCCGCCCTCGGTGAAATGTCCGGGCGCTACGGGTGTCAGATAGTAGAAATATCCGTCCGTGCCCTTTGTCCACGCTTTGTCCGGATTCTCACTGATTGAGAGTTCGTAGCCGTTCGGGATGGTTCCCTGCGGGACGGGGGCGATGCTCCCGTCCTTGTTGAGCCAGCTTACCACATAGGTGGCGCGGATGTAGGCATCGGTCGTGCCGGTGTTCTGGATTTTAACGTCATTCTTCGTTGTGCCGCCGGGGGTAAACGTTTCGGCGACAGCGCAGGTAACATTCGCATAGGTGAACTTGTTCTCCACCGGCGCTGTTTTGGTCACCAGAAAGGCGACGGTAGAGCCGACCACCGCGCCGATCAGCATGACGACCGCGATGAACAGGATGGCCAGCTTGTTCATGCGGATTCTCGGTTTGTTGTTCGCTTTCGCGTGGGATCCATTATACATGATTGCCGCCTCCTTTCTCAGTTACCGGAATCTGTTTCGATGATCGTTCCGAATACGTTCTTGCTGTAGGCGTCGCCGCCGAGCCATTTGCCATTTTCACGGCTGTTCGTGAAATCGAAGACAAAGCCGTCTTTGGGCTTGATTTCATGCTCTATCGAGTTGGCGGTACCGTCTGCGGTCTTATAGCGCCAGCTCCAATCGGTGACCTCCGTGACGGAGTATGTACCGACCTTGAGGCCCTTGATCGTAACAGAACCGCTGCCCTGGATCACAACGCGCTTGTAGTAGCCGTTCGGGCCGGTCACATCAAAGATGAAGCTCTGGTTCTCGTCAATCGCCTGCCAGCCCTGCTTGTTGATCGTCAGGTCGGCAACGTCATACTCAAACTTGGCGTAGTACGTCGCGGCCTCGTAGCCCATAGTACCATTGCCGAGGTCGGCGGTCTTCTGCGGGGTGATCCTGTTATTCTCGATCCACGCCTCGTCTACCGGCTGCGTGCAATCCTTGTCCTTATACCAGCCGACGAACTTGAATCCGGCGCTCGCGGTAGGCGTGGAGCCTTCCGGCGTGCCGTCGACTACCTTGACCGTGTTGTTCTGATAATTGTCCAGCGTACCGCAGCCATCCGGGCCGACGACCTCGTATTTGATGTCAACAGTATCTTCGACGTAATAGAAGATTTTAACATTGTTGACCGCGGTATTGCCTTCTTCGGCAACGATATCGATCGTCTGCGGGTTTGTTGTACCGAGAACCAGCGTATAGCCGGGGACTTCTTTCGCTCCCTGCGTCACGCGCGCCTGATAGCGGGCGCTGCCGGTTACAGGATCAGCAACCTTAGTTTCCGTCGTCCCCTGAACAAGGAAGCGGAATTTGTAGGGATACACATTGCGGTCATAGTAGAGCTTAAGTACAAGACCATCCGCTGAGAGTGTACCGCTGGCTGTGCTCTTGCCCGCGTTATACGTGAACCCCGTAAGCATCAGCGGAGTTTCGGAATAATCTGTTCCGATCGTAGCATTGAGGTTTGTGCTGCTCTGGTACTCGGTGTACTCGTCGTTGGTGAGATTCTGGATCAGGTGGATTTTCTGCAGCGGTGCATGCGTCTCATCCTTCGTATACCAGAAGGTCAGCACGTTTTTTGTATCATCGGCAGAGAGAACCAACTGCTTCTGATACGCATCCGGCGCATACCCCTTGATCTTCACAAATTTCTCCGTGATCACGGCATCGGAAGACGCTTCGTGCTTCTCTTCGCTGAGAACCGTCTCCGTATTCCGTTCCAGATAACGAACCGTGTAATTTACTTTTTCTCTGGCAACATATACGAACGTGTACTCGTTCGTACCCTCAATGTCCATCTGAATGGAGTGGCTGCCTTCCATAGGATAATAGCCTGTCTGATAGCCTTCATTCAGCATGCCGAACGTTTTCGCCGCAAATGTCTTAGTCGTTCCGGCGAGCGCAGACCCTGTGGTATCCTCCGCGATGGTTGTTCCATTCTCAAGCTGATAGTGAATAACGTAGTCTACATTAACGTCCGCTCTCCACTTAGCGTAGAGATTCAGGTCACGGTTGACCGGCATGGAGAAGTCAAACGCTTTTTCCTCGTCGGTATCGCTGATGTAGAACCAGCCGACAAAGGTGTAAGGTTTACGCTCCGGATTCGCCGGGGAATCCGTTACCGCTGTGCCATGCGGAACATTCGTCCATGTCTGAATCGCTTGGCCGTTATTGTCCAGAACCTCCTTCGTCAGGTACGTTGTGACCGTGTGGGTCTTGGGCACCCATTTGGCATAGAGCACCAGATCGGAGGCGGGCATGGTCAGCGTGCTAAGGTCTGCCTTGGAGCCCTCATAGCAGCCTGACGTCGTATACCATCCGTCGAATACATATGCGTTCTTTTCAAGCTTATCCGGATACTCCGGCTCAAAAGAATAGCTGCTCAGAGGAGCCTCGTACTGAACGCTCCCGCCCTTGCCATCAACTTCTGCGTTATAGTTGTAGAATGACAGTTCGTAGCTGTTGCGGGTATAGTACAGGTAGTTGTTTTGCTTCATTTTGACTTTCCCGTCTTTTGGGAGATATGGGTCGGAATCGCCCTGCGTGAAGCCGGTGATGGGGTGAAATTCCTCGGCATAGGTCAGGCTTACCCTCGTACTGTATTTAAGATCGACCACCTTGTACTGCTTGTAGTTTTTCCCGTTATGGGTGGTATCACCCGCTTCCCCGTTCAGCGTTTCCACGTAGTAGTAAATCTTCGCGCCGGATTCGGAGGCTTTTTTTTCAAACGTAATGTTTTCGCCCGGCATGGTATCGATCGTGCCGAGGTTGTTGCCGGGCACAAAGGACTGACAGCCTTCCGGCACAACCCACCAGATGGTTTTGTCTCCGTCCTTGATGGGGAAATTGCTGTGGATATCCGCGTCATACTTGGCGGTGATGGTTTTAATCACCTTATAACAGTTATCGTTATGCGTGTGCATAAACCATTTATCGCAGTCGAGTTCTCTGAATTTGAGCGTATAGGGATTTCTTGTATAGTAGACGTTCAACACGGTGGAGCCGTCGCCGTTGACGGTGACGGTTTCGGCCTTATCCGCGTTGTAGGTGAAATGCTTATCGTCGCGGCCTTTAAAGCTCTGGTTCTGATAATCGCCGCTGCTCTTCTGCGTACCGGGTGCAACATTGTCTGGCGTGAACGTTCCGGCTACGCTGTAGCCGACGTCATTGGCGTTCTCATACCAGAATACGACGGTAAATCCGGCTGTGCCCTTTTCCCATTTTGCCGTGAAGCTGAGAGGATTCTCAATAACCGGCATTGTTTTCGGAATCTCTCCGCTCCAACCAGTAAATGTATAGCCGGGCTTTTGCGGAGTTCCTACATTGACCGGCGCGCCATAGCGGGCATAGATGGGTTCCACGCCGTAGCCGCCGTCCAGATTGAAGTTGATCAGATAATAATAGCGATCATACTTGACTTCGACTACCGTGCTTTCGTCACCGGCGATTTTTACCGTAGCGTCATACTTCAGAGAATAAAAGCCGGGATACTGCTTTCCCAGCGTTTCGCCAACTGCGTCTCCGGTGTTACCGCTCCTGATCTCCGGATCGCCGTTCTGCGTATATTCATCGTTGGAAACGTTCTGGAGAAGATGCTTAACGCTGAACTTTACAACGGCGGGCGTATATTTAACCGTGAAATTCTGATCCTCCTGAATGTTCTCACCGCCAACGGTGATTTCCGCCTGATCAGCCGTATATCCCACTACCACAGGGCTCTTAACGACGCTCTGGTAGGTGCCGCCAGCCATTACCGTCGCCGTCCAAGGGTCAGCAACCTGCTGATCATTATTATCGACATAGTTGATGGTAATGGTGAACGTCTGGGTGTAGGGTTCCTCGCCGCCGTCGTCGGACGGGGCGGGGTCGTTTACC